>Ga0080006_1198643_pt1 | contig 33522 bp, 31 predicted proteins | sample RS3BMetagenome_FD_69209 | JGI IMG/M metagenome (GOLD analysis project Ga0080006, IMG submission 69209) | Ferric oxide microbial mat and aquatic microbial communities from Rainbow Spring, Yellowstone National Park, USA - RS3B (SPADES... ...
TAGCGGAACATCCCCCGTCTTCCTCGCCCTGCCCATGCTCATCGCCGGAGCCGGCTCCTTTTGGCTCTGGCTCCTCGACCGGCCGCGTTCCACCTACCTCTGGCTTACCCTGGCCCTGCTCTCGACCCTGGTAGCCGCTGCTGTGGAACTGTTCAGTCAGTTTTCGTTCGCCCTTACGCAGGATCGGGAGGGGTTTCTTTTCAGCTTGTTTATCTGTCTCAGCGTGGCCTGCTGGATCGTCTTCTGGCGTAAATGGTTCTCGCTGGAGCGCAGCCGCGGTGTCTATGCGCTTCTGATCGGTTTGATTGCCGCGCAGATCTCTCTCGAGCAATGGATCTTCGGATTCAGCTACAACGCCGGCCCGACTCTGGTGCTTCGCATCGTTGAGCTCTGGTCGGTCTGCATGGCGATCTTCTGCCTCCCTTTGTTTTTCACGCTCTACCAGGCAGCACGCAAGGACCGTCTCGGTGCGCTGCTGGCGCTTCCGGCAATTCTCTTCATCTCGATCTATACCTTCAGCATCACATGGTCGCGTGGCTCCGTCTGTCCACCCACATCTTCTTCTCTTCTGGCCTCAATCTCGGCCTGGACAACATCGCCGGCGCGCTCGTCGTATTGGTTATTACCGTCCAGGTTGCGCGGCGCTTTGTCCACACCCGGATCGCGCAGCGGCTGGAGAGCCAGAGTGTAGCCCAGGATCTTGAGCAGGCAAGCTTCCTGCAGCAGCAGGTTCTCGTGCCCGAAGCCCTCACCTCCACCGCGTTCTCGGTCCAGACCACCTACCGCCCCGCGCTCACCGTCGGCGGCGACTTCTACCAGGTCATCTCGCTTCCTGGCGGCAAACTGCTCGTTGTCATCGGCGATGTTTCGGGCAAAGGCATCGCGGCGGCCATGCTGGTCGCCGTCCTCGTTGGCGCCGTCCGTACCCGTGCCGATGAGACTTCTGACCCGGCTGCGCTGCTCGATACCCTCAACCAGCGTCTGCTCGGCCGCGCCGGGGGACACTTCGCCACCTGCCTCGTGGCCTGCCTTGAACCGGGCGGCAAGATGGTTCTCGCCAACTCCGGCCATCTGCCACCCTACCGCAATGGCCTCCCGCTCGATCTGCCGGGATCGCTCCCGCTCGGCCTTGCACCCGATGCCCGCTACGACTCGCAGACGATCCAGCTCCAACCCGGCGACTACCTTACCTTTCTCACCGACGGTGTTCTCGAAGCCCGCAATCCGGCGGGAGAACTTCTCGGGTTCGACCGTCTCTCTCAGATCGCCGCACTCCCCGCCGAAGCGATCGCCCAAGCAGCCATCGCGCACGGTCAGGACGACGACATCACCGTCCTCGGCATCACGTTGCTCCCCGCTCAGACACCTCCCACCGCTTCCGCGCCCGTGGAAGCCGTGCCCAGCATCACTCCCGCGTGAGACATCTCAACGTTCCTATTGTTCCCGGCTGGATCTAGCGACTCGGCGGCTGGCGTAGAGTCGCCTTCGCCTTTCTTGGGTCACTCCCGCAGAAAATCTGTGTATGCAGTCTGTACACCATCACGCAAATCGCGCTGAAACGAGCCGAGGCGGCCGTGGAAACCTTACTCGTACTTGAGCGTTTGCACCGGGTCGAGGCGTGCCGCGCGGTTCGCCGGCAGTGTGCCGAACATCACGCCGACCAGTACCGACGTTCCCAGCGCGAACACCGGCGACCACCAGCTGATTGGAATCTTGAACGGCGTCAGCAGGCCCAGCGTCATCGGCAGCGCGAGGCCCAGCAGCGTGCCGGCCAGGCCGCCCGACAGCGACATGAAGACCGCCTCAGTCAAAAACTGCAATCGTATCTCGCGGCTGGTTGCGCCGAGCGCCTTGCGGATGCCGATTTCCTTGATCCGCGACTGTACATTCGCCAGCATGCTGTTCATAATGCCGACGCCGCTGACGATCAGCGTGATTCCCGCGCCCAGCGTCAGCACAATCGTCAGCATATCCGCGATCTTCGCCATGCTGCTCAGCAGTTCCGTCAACGTTTGCGCTGTGTAGACGGAACCCGAATAGTGCCGCGACCGGATGATCTCGAGAATGCGGTCCTTGGCCGGCATCACCATCCCGGGGTCGCGCATGGTGAAGAAAATCTCCTTCAGCGCCGAGGTTCCGGTGAAGTATTGCAGCACAGGATACGGCACCAGCATGGTGGTCTCGCTGATCTCCGACTGTCCGTAGGTGTCGATGCTCTCGCGGAAGACGCCGATGATGACAAAGGGGATTCCCTTGATGCTGATCGTCTTGCCGAGTGCCGCGTCCGGGCTGCCGTACAGCTCGGTTGCGAACGGCTTCACGATCACCGCGACGTGCTCGTGCGACCTCGAATCCTGATCGTCGAAGAAACGCCCGGCCACCACGACAAGGTTGCGGATCGCCCTGTACTGCGGCGAAACGCCCAGGAGCATCGTCGCCTTGGTGATTCCGCCGCCCACGCTGACGTTGTCGTGAAACTCAAGCATCGGCGAAGAGGCGACGATGCCGGGCACCTGATCCTGAACCGCATGCATGTCGTCCAGCGTCAGGAAGTCAGGCGTGCTGGTATTGTCCGGCCCGGAGATGTTGCCGCCGCCATACTGCAACTCGATCTTGTTTGGCCCGATGCTGTTGAGTTGATCGAGCGCGTACTGCTTGCCGGTCGACCCCAGCGTCGCCACCAGGATGATCGACGCCGAGCCGATCACCATTCCCAGCATGGTCAGAAGAAAGCGCGTCTTGCTGGCGCGGAAGCTGTCGACCGCCAGGCGCATCACCTCGCTGAACAGCATCGTCGAACGCGCGCTCGCGAGCGTATGGTCGAACGAACTCGGCTTATGGGTCGGCTGGGGGGCCGGCGTAGGGGAGTGCGTCTCCGGGGTGGGGGTGGTCGTCGCCATCGGGCTAAGCCATTAGACGTCTTTCAGTATTGCAGCGGTGCAGTCTTTCCAGCTAACCATCTTGGGAACACCCCTCTGCGGGGAGCGACGGGCGAGCGAACATGTCCAATCCAATGTCCTGAAGGCTGTATCGAAAAACGGATGGCTATTGATGTCCTCAGGGTGGTGGGCAGACCGGGGATTCACTGGGGATAAACGAGAAACCGCTTAAGGAGGGGCCGAAACGAATCGCCCGCTCCGACAATGGGATTACCTTGATGGAACTCCCTGTGGTTTATCATCATGACGAGGAAGAGTGGCCGAGTGGTTGATGGCTCCAGTCTTGAAAACTGGCGTACCTGAAAGGGTATCGGGGGTTCGAATCCCTCCTCTTCCGCCATTCCCTCAGGTGCAATACACGTACAGTGATCCGCCCCAAGTGGCGATTCTTGAGCATCATGGTCGAAGCTTCACTCCGGCCACAACTCCTCAGGACCTCCTCTTTCTGGCCGAAAGCTTTGGCGTTAACGATGTATGGCCGTAATGACGGAACCCTTCCGTCAGTGAGCGATCGAGGACAACTTCTCCGGCGGCAGGGCCGAGTGGGAGTGAGCCGGCGCACAGCTTATCGACGACGTACCTGCCTTTGAAACGATGAAGATTCGTCTCTCGAACAGCGGCCATCTCGCCATCGCCTATCTATGATGGGAACACGGTAGTCAGAAAGAGCCCCGTGTTCACACGCTTCATAGAGCAGCCTCCAGTGGTGCTCTTAGCGTATCTCCGGTGCCTATATGCTGATGAAACTCGTGATTAGAATATTGTTCTGTCGAGGAGCCTGAGTTGCCTGTCAACGAATGTTCGCCGTCTGTGTGTTCTAGGGTGGTAAGAACGACGCGGGTGCAGTTTCGACCGACGTGCTTCGCCTGATAAAGAGCCTGATCAGCGCGGGATAGAAGAGAGGTTGAGTCGTCGCTTGGGACGGCCTCCGTGAGACCAATGCTGAGAGAAAGGGGGCGGCCTCGGTAGATGGCGGGGAGGGAGCGAGCTGCTTCGCCGATACGTTCGGCCACGATCAACGCACCGCCTACCGGCGTCTGGGGAAGTATGAGAAGAAATTCGTCGCCGCCGAAGCGTCCAAGGAGATCGTAGGCGCGGAGCTTTGTCGAAATTGCAGTGACGACACTACAAAGGGCGTTATCGCCGGCCGCATGTCCGTCGGTGTCATTGATGGTTTTGAAGTAATCGATGTCCACGAGAGCGACGCAGAGCTTCTGGGTACTGCGTTCAGCACGCTTCAATTCGACGGCGAGCCTGGACTCGATACCGCGGCGGTTGAGTATTCCCAGGAGAGTATCCTGCTCCGACTGATCTGTAATCACTGCGAGGATCTTGCTGTTGATCATGGCGCAGAAGAACATGCCGAGCAAACAGATGTAGAGCAGGTCACCGCCCATGGCGATGGTCTGGAAGTTGCCTTGTTGCAGGTAATTCGAAGGCGCACGGTTGAGGTAGGACACTATGGCCCGGGTACAACTCAGCACTGCGAAGATCGCCATCACGATGCCGAAGAGTCGGATATGTGTGCGACCCTGGGTATGCCGGAGCAGATCCATCGAAATGAGAGCCCGTATGACGGCGATCGCGAGGGAACTGGCGATAATGCGCGCGACGATACTGTGCTGTATCTGGCCGAAATAGAAAATAATGAGTAGAACCCCGGCGTTCAGGACCCATATCGGGGAGAAGGAGCGACTGACGCCGAGAAACCGAAGTGTCGCGCTGTACTGTAAGGTGAAGGCGGTCAGGACGAGCGCACTCGCAATGGTCATCGATAGGAAGTTGGGAATCGATCCTCGCAGGAAGAGGAGGAGTATCCCGGCTACTCCGAAGAGGAAACTAAATGCAATGGAGCCGACGCCGCGCAAGGTTGGATTGGCGCGACGCATGGCAAAGAACAGGGTCGCAAACACGAGGGCTGCGAGTACTTGACACGAAAACAGAGTGCGACTGTCAAACCACGACCATAAGGACATACGATATAGGCCTCATATGCGAGTGTAATGAAGAGATGATAAGGTGAGCAGCCACTTTAGTTGCAGATGCGTCGGATTCTGAGCGATGTCCAACGTCGCAGTCAAAGTTTCCGCTGGGGCCATTCCGCGGGACGGGGTCGCCGAAGAGAATAGCCGGCCACACAAGCTACCATCACCCGCCGTGCCGCCCTCCGCGTTAGTTCGCGCCATTGCAACAGAGTTCATCACGCACGAACTCAGGTAACAGAGGAAGACGAAGAGAAGCTGCTTTAATCATTACGGGCGTTCGAGATTAAACCGGCACAGCTGCATGGCGTTTGAATGAGTCTCGATGCCAACATAGTCGTCATCCGCTCCAGAGCGGAGGGTGAGGCTTGCTGGATCAGCAATGAGGCAAGCTCCCTATGAGGTCAGCACACGGTGCTGGACGCCGCACTGCAATCCCAGTATGGCTGCCGCTTCCGTTCAGGCTCTTTGTACTTCGAACGAGCACTCTGTTCTTCTGCAAGAATCGTTTCGATTACTTCCGGCGGTGCCGGCCTCGACCATAGAAACCCTTGCACGGAGTCGCAGTCAAGCTTCCGTAAGATCCCCAGTTGATCTTCCGTTTCGACGCCTTCAGCAACTACCTGCATCTGCAAACTGTGCCCCATTGCGATGATTGCCTTCACGATGGGATAGCTGCGGCTTGACTCGGAAAGCTGTTGCACGAAAGATCGATCGATCTTGAGCGTCGAAATTGGCAGGCGCTGGAGGTGCTGCAATGATGAGTAGCCGGTACCAAAATCATCCACTGCGAAACGGATCCCCATATCCGCTATACTCGCCATCCGTTTAGCGATCTCATCAAAGTTCAACATGACTCTTTCCGTGATCTCCATCTCGAGCCATGTGGGATCGATACCTGATTGAGCGATCGCCTCTCGAACCTCGGAGGCAAAATCTGGCCGCATGAGCTGCAGGGGGGAGACATTTACCGCAATGCATACCGGACGTTTTCTATTCGTATTCCAGAGCATCAATTGGCGGCATGCTTCTTCGATAACCCATTTGCCGATCGGGTGAATTAGCCCATTATCCTCCGCGACCGGAATAAATCGGTCTGGACTGACAAAGCCAAGATCTGCATGAGGCAGCCGCAGGAGCGCTTCCATTCCATGAATCTCATGGTTCACATCGTACTGAAGCTGATAATGGAGGAGAAATCCTCCATCCTTCAGACTCTTGACCATATGACTATGGATTCCTTCACTCTCGACGGCAGCCGTACTATGGTCTGAGGCGACCAGCACATGGCGGCTCCCACCGGCCCGTTTCGCGCGGTACATCGCCGCATCGGCACTTTTCCGGAGCGTTGCCGCTTCTGTCCCGTGATCCGGAAAAACAGCGACCCCCATGCTCGCCCCCAGAAAGACGCTCTGCCCTTCCACTTCAATGGGTGATGAAAAGGCCTGCAACAGGGCTTTCGCCACTATGCCAGCCGCCGCTACGCTTTCCACTTCGCCCAGGAGTAGAGCGAACTCTTCTCCTCCAGTACGAGCTACCGTATCCATTCCTCTGAGGCGCCGGGTGAGCATCGCCGCAATCTTCTTGAGACACTCGTCTCCTATCGCGTGTCCATACCAGTCATTGACCTGCTTGAAGCGGTCTAAATCGAGGCAAATGATTGCTGCCCGATGGTTGTTCTTTTGTGCCGTATCGAATGCCTCTCTCATCCTCTGTTCGAGAAGGACGCGGTTCGGCAAACCGGTCAATGCATCATGATGAGCCAGTCGGACAAGTTCCGCCTGGACAGATCGTGTTTCCGTGACATCTTCAGCTACGACGTATCTTGCTCGTTTCCCGAGATAGCGGACGTCGTTAGCCCGCACGTTGACGTGAATCGACGTGCCATCCTTCTTCACATTGATCCAAGTTTTATCGGGATCGATGTCTCTGCCTTGCAGAGTTTGCTCGATGGGCAACGTGCCCCTGGACGGGCGGATATCATTCAAGGTGAGCGAAAGGAACTCTTCCCGTGTATATCCGTACTGACGTACCGCGCTTTCATTGACCTCCAGAAATCGCAGGGAGTCAACGTCATATATCCACATCGGCAGGGGATTACCGGCAAATAGCACCGAGGATACCGACTTTGCCTTCTGAGGGGTGTTCGTCTTTTGGCGCGGAAATCTCTTCAATGGCATACAAATGGCCCGCATACTTCCTGTGAAAAATAGTAGAGTGCACAGAAAGGTATGGTCTATTGCACAAATGTCGTATACAAAATGTAAGAGTTAGGTGAGCCGGCGTCGAACCGCTCAGGGTAGGTTCCACTGGCTACACACTCCAGCCACACTCCGGTTCTGCTGTTGCAAACTGATTTGGACAAATTGAACGTCGTCCAGCGAAGGTTCAGATCCTGAGCCTGATTTGAGAAGTCCTCGACCATCTGGGCATGCCGGGCAGATCTAGTCCCAATCCTTCCGCTCCTTGCAGGGCAGCATACATGTGCATGTTGTTCGCTCTAGACTGCTTCCACCGCCGTAGGATCGTAGACCTGTCATACCGAGTTTGGAGGACATTCCCAGGGCGTACACAAGCCCTGCTCATTGTTCCGCACATTCCCCACTCGCGGATCGACAGGATGGCTCATCATCAACTCAGCATCGTAGGGGCGCAGCAGGTCGACAGGTGGCCTGTCATCCTTGGCCCTCTGCAGCCAGCGGTTATAGTCTGATGGCTTCAAAATCAGAGGCATCCGGTTGTGGACCGTTGCAGTTAGTTCGTTGGGGTCTGTAGTGATGATGGCGAAGGATTGCAACCATTCTCCTGTCGCCGGATCTTTCCACGCGTCCCACACGCCGCCAAACGCGAACGGCTCTCCACTCTTCAGCAGGAAGGCATAGGGCTGCTTCGTCTTCGGGTCGATCTGCTTCCACTCGTAGAAGCCGTCCGCGGGGACAAGGCACCGGCGGCGCTGGAAAGGCACACGCCACAACGCACTCGACAGCAGCGATTCGGCCTTCGCATTGATCGTGCTGAATCCCTTGAAGTCGGCTAAGCTCTTTGCGAAGTGAGGAACCATGCCCCATCGCATCGCTACCATCTGCCGCTCTCCAGTGTCTTTGCTGTCTCGGATGACGGGCTGCCGCGTGGTAGGGGCGACGTTAAAATCAGGCGCAGCCTCCAAAGGAATGTCCGTCAGGTTGCCGACGCGGAAGGTATCGCCAAGCTTCTGTTTATCTGATCGTCTGACGTATCGTCCGCACATGCGAAGTACCGTGGCGCTTCCTGTAGTCGTGCCCTAAACGAACGCCTTCACGTCAGCATCCCCGCAAGCAGCGCCGTCCGCATGGCAAGGTGATTGCGTTCCACATGCTCGTGGAGCGCGTGTGCGCCTGCGCCGACTGCGCCCATGCCATCGAGCGTCGGGACGCCCAGCGCGGAGGTAAAATTGCCGTCCGAGCCCCCGCCCGTCGCAGCCTCTTCCAGTTCGAAGCCCATCTGTCCAGCAAGTTTCTTTGCGCGGCGAAACAGCGCCACCGTGCCCGCGGTTCGCTCCATCGGAGGGCGGTTGATGCCTCCGGTAAGTTCCAGAGTGCAGGCTCTGTCGTAAGGCTTCAATTTCTCGAACCTGCGGTGCAGCGTTGCCATGTCGCGGCTTTGGGCGAGGCGAACGTCGATCTCAGTCCACGCCTCGGCGGCAATTACATTCGAGCGCGTGCCGCCCCCGATCGTACCCGGGTTGACTGTGATCCCTCGCGCCAGGTTCGTGAAGCCGGTCAAGGTTTCGATCTGCCGCGCCAGTTCGACCACCGCGCTATGGCCGCGTTCGAAGTCGACTCCACTGTGCGCGGCTACTCCTCGCACTCCAAGCCGATACAGTCCTACAGCTTTGCGAGCGGTCTTGTACGCGCCCGCATCGCCTTGTGCCGGCTCGATCACGTAGACCGCGCTGCACCGTTTTGCTACTGATTCGGTGATCCTCCGCGAAACCGGGCTGCCGACCTCCTCATCGCCGTGCAGCAGCATGGTTACCGCACGCCGTGGAAGTCGCAGATCGTTGAGCATCTCCACCGCGGTGAGCGCCATCATCACCCCGGCCTTCATGTCGAGCACACCCGGCCCTGCCAGCCGGTCGCGCGTTGCCTTCCACGGCATCACCGCGAGGGTGCCGGTATCCCAGACGGTGTCCAGATGGCCAAGCACGAGAATCGGCTTCTCCCGCGCAGTCACGCCGGCGAAACGAACCTCGAGCGAGTCGCCATAGTCACGATGCCGGTGCCGGCGAATGTCTCCGCCCGCCGTCGACGCCCACGCGGCGAACGCATCCTGTGCGCGATCGACAGCCGCCTTATCGCCGCTGGGCGACTCGACCTCGACCAGCGTCCGCAGCCGCTCGATGAGCCCGGCCTCACGATTCTTCGCCTCCGCAAGCAGCAGCGGCATCTTGTCCGAAACAGCGTCTACAGTTCTCATACTCCCGGTTTTCCCGACAAATCCGGCAGTCTCCAGGCGAATAACACCCCGCCCCCGCTGGTCACTACATATTGGTGGCCGTCGAGTTCGTAGCTGATCGGCGAACTTGCAATCTGCGCCCCGGAACCGGCATGCCACAGCGTCTTACCATTCGCCGTGTCGAGGGCCAGGAAGTTTCCGTGAGCATCGCCGGTAAAGGTCAGTCCGGAGTCGGTCGTCAGCACACCTGAGCCTGCCCCGTTCGGGCCGACATAATGGCTCCAACGAATCTTGCCGGTCTGGTAGTCGATCGCCTCAATCACGCCCTTGCCCCACAGGCCGTAGTCTCCGCCTGCCCACCCGTAGGCACCATCCGCCGGCTTGGCGAAGTAAAGGCTCCAGGACGGATGCGCATCGACGATAAACAACCCCGTCTTCGGATCGAAGCTAGGCGAGCGGAAGTTCGTCAGGCCGCCCTCATCAGGAGCGATTAGCACGCCATCAGGAGCCGGCTCCTTCGCAGGATTCGGAATCGGGCTGCCATTCTTGCCCACGCCGAGCGCCCAGTCCACCGGCCCGAACGGTGCGGTCAGCAAGCTCTTCCCGTTCGTCCGGTCGAGTACAAAGAAGTAGCCGTTGCGCGAGGCCTGCATCAGCATCTTGCGCTGCTTGCCGTGGAAAGGCGCGTCAACCAGCACCGGCGTCTCCACCGCGTCCCAGTCGTGCGTGTCGTGCGGCGAAGGTTGAAACGCCCACACCAGCTTGCCCGTATCCGGATTCAGCGCGACGATGCTGCACGTGTAGAGATCGTCTCCGGGTCGCGCCTTGCCGTTCAGCACCGGCGTCGGATTACCCGTGCCCCAGTAGATGAGGTTCAGATCCGGATCGTATGTGCCGGCCATCCATGTCGTGCCGCCTGTCGTAACACCGGGCCCGGGCGGCGGTGTCACGTTCCACTGCCACTGCGTCTTACCCGTCTCCGCATCCACCGCGCGCACGAACGTCGGCAGGTTGTCGAGGTCGCCGCCGATTCCGACGATCACATGATCGCCCACCACCAGCGGAGCCTCGGTCGCCCAGTAACCCTTCTTCACATCGGCGATCTCCACGATCCAGCGCACGGTGCCATCCTTCGCGTTCAGCGAGACCAGGTGTGCGTCCGGCGACGTGAAGTAGACGTGGTCTTTGTAGATCGCCACGCCGCGCTGGCCGATATGGTCGCCGTGGTTCGGCGGATACGTGTAGTGCCAGAGTTGATGCCCCGACCGCGCGTCCACCGCCCAGATGTTGTCCGGTATCGTGAAGTACAACACGCCATCGACCAGCAGCGGTGAAGACTTGATGGTCGCGAGTTTACTGGTCTGAAAGGCCCAGGCCAGCGTCAGGCCGCTCACATTTTTCGGCGTGATCTGCGTCAACGCGCTGTGGCGTCTGCCGGAATAGTCGCCGTGATAGCCCGGCCAGCTATCGGCCGGCGGCTTCAGCAGCATGGCCGAGGTGACGTCCTGCGCCACCAGCAGATGGGGAGACGAGGTCAGCGCGGCGAACGCCAGCACGCTCGCCCCGGCACGCAATGCACCCTTCAGAAGCTTCATATCGTAGACGACCCCTTGCAAGAGAACTTCGAAGCACCCCTATCATATGCGAGTCGCCCTCCAGCGGTCCGGACAGAGCCGTCTCGACCTGGTGGCCGCCGGGACAGACGAGGGCCAGGCAGCGGTGTATGCTCACAGTGCATCGCAGACATTGTGTATTCGCAAGCCGCTCGGATAGTCTCTACTTTCTCTTTTTCTGTGAGGTCCGATGTTTCCAGATGTACAGGCTGTGGTGAATGGTTTTCAAAGAGGGCAAACGCTCATGCTGACGGCGTACGCGAAGACTGTGACTTCGCGTGTGAGCTAGATGCGCCGGGTCGTCATTACCGGAGCGGGCGTGATCTGCGCTCTCGGCAACACGCAGGCCGCGTTCTGGCGCGGCCTCGAGAGCGGCATCTCGGCGATCGGCCCGATGCGCGCCGTCGATGGCTCACAATTCCGCTTCAACAATACCGCCGAGGTCTGCGGCTACGATCCAGAAGCCACCTTTCCCGGCAAGGAGCTCGACCTGCTCGACCGCTTTGCCCAGTTTGCGCTGATCGCTGCCGACGAAGCCGTCACCCAGGCCGGCATCGACTGGACCGACGATCTGCGGGACGACGCCGCCATCGTCACCGGTTCCTGCCAGGGCGGCCACAAGGCCGAGGAGGCCGGTTACTGGGAGCTGTTCCACAACAACCGGACGCGGGTGCATCCGCTCACCATCCCCCTGAGCATGAGCAGCGCCGGCGCAAGCCACATCTCGATGAAGTATGGGGTACGGGGTCCGGCGTACAGCGTCTCGACGGCCTGCTCGTCCTCCGCTCATGCCATCGGGCAGGCCTTCTGGATGGTGAGGTCGGGCGCCGCGCCGATGGCCATCGCTGGCGGCAGCGAAGCGCCGATCTTCCTCGGCGGCCTTAAGGCGTGGGAGGCGATGCGCGTCGTCAGCAAGGATACCTGCCGCCCGTTTTCCGCGGATCGCTCCGGGCTGATCCTAGGCGAAGGCGGGGCAATGCTGGTGCTGGAGCCGCTGGAAGCTGCATTGGCTCGCGGCGCACATCCGCTCGCCGAGATCGTCGGATTCGGCATGTCGTCCGATACCAGCCACCTGACGCAACCGTCTTCGGCAGGCGCGGCGACCGCGATGCGAAAGGCGATTTGCGACTCCGGCCTGGCACTGGAAGACATCGGATACATTAACGCCCATGGGACAGGGACCGAAGCCAACGACCCCACGGAGACAGCCGCGATTCGTTCCGTCTTCGGAGCCCACGCCGACCGGCTCGCTATCAGTTCCACCAAGTCGATGCATGGGCACGCGCTCGGAGCTGCAGGAGCCATCGAGGCCGTCGCCTCCATACTGAGCCTGCGAAACGGCGTCCTTCCCCCGACAGCCAACTTCACCCGGGCAGATCCCGCATGCGATCTGGATGTGATCCCCAACCAGGCGCGGCATGCCAAGGTCGAGGCGTGCCTGTCGAACTCCTTCGCCTTCGGCGGCCTCAACGCCGTGCTTGCGTTCAAAGCAATCCGCTAGAACCTATCGGCGCTGATCCTGACAGCGCGGAAAGTCGGAAAGTGCAGTAAACCGGTCTCCCGTTTGTCCCTGATATTGCCCAATTTCAAAGCTAGGAATGGTGTTCAGATTCTCTTGACAAACCATAACCATTTGGCTATGGTTTCTCTGTGACGCGCACCAATGCCAATCCGGTGTTTCGTGCTCTCGCCGACCCGACGCGCAGGGCCATCTTCGAGGAGTTGACCCGGCAGGGCGAGCAAACCGTCCATGCACTGACACACTATGCAGGCATCTCCCAGCCTGCTGTCTCCAAGCACCTGACCGTGCTCAAGCGGGCAAAGCTGGTGCGGCATCGCCGCGAGGGACGCGAAACTCACTATCGCGCGCAGTCCGATGCGCTGGCGCCGATGGTGGACTGGCTCAATCTTTACGGTGCGTTCTGGCGCGACCGGTTCGACCGTCTCGAAGCCCTGTTGGAAAGGATGAACCCATGAGCAATCCGGCAGTGACCAGTCCCGCAGAGAGCCCACGCTCCCTGGTGATCGAGAGGGTATTCCCCCATCCGCCGGAAAAGCTGTGGCGCGCACTCACCGAGAGGCCGCTCCTTGCGCAATGGATGATGAACAACGACTTTGAACCGGTGCCCGGGCGCAAATTCCAGTTCCGCGCCGACCCCATGCCGAACTGGAATGGCATTGTCGACTGCGAGGTGATAATCGTCGAGCCATTGCAGCGCCTGTCCTATAACTGGGGCGTTGGCGGCGAAGGCGGCCTTCAATGGGTGGTGGTATGGACGCTGACTCCAGCCGAAGGCGGCACCCACGTTCGCATGGAGCAGTCCGGCTTCGGTCCCGGTCAGCAGGCGGCCTATGGCGGCGCAAAATACGGCTGGCAGAAATTCTTCGCCAACCTGGAGCGGACCATTGGGGGTGTGGAATGACCACGAGAGCAACAGCCATCGCTTATTGGACGACGACCGGACTCATAGCCTTCTTTATCGGAGGCGGCGGCATGGCGCAGTTGTGGCAATATCACGCCAACCCCTATGGCGTCGTGCCCGTCCTTGGCTATCCAATGTACTTCTTCGCCATCCTTGGATTCTGGAAGGTGCTGGGAGCCGTCGCCATCCTTTGGCCTCGTCTTCCCCGACTCAAGGAATGGGCGTACGCCGGCATCTTCTTCGATCTGACAGGCGCGGCCGCATCCTGCGCTGCAGTCGGCGGCTATGGCGCGTATGCCTTTCATGTCCTCGCCCCGCTCATCCTCACCGTCCTCACCCTAGTATCGTGGGCACTGCGACCGGCAAGCCGCACCATCGGCATCCTCGTTCCAGCGAAAAGCAGCAGTCCGGCATAATGCTTCAGCATCAGAAGGGAGAAGGAGAATGGCAGAGGACAACGCTCTGATCGTCCGCCGCTTTGCAGACGAAGTGATCACAAATGGAAACATCGAAGCGGCAGCGCGATATGTCTGGGAAGACGTTGTCGAGCAGGTACCACTACCTGGCCAGGGTCCGGGAATGGAGGGCCTGAAAGACGTCATTCGCGGCATGCGCGCCGCTTTTCCTGACCTTGTTTTCTCCATCCACGAGCAGATTGCGGAACAGGATAAAGTGGCCAGCCGCTTTGAATGGACCGGCACCCACAACGGTGAATTTCTCGGCATTCCCGCAACCGGCCGTCCTGTGCGGGTCTGGGGAGTTGTCATGGACCGCTTGGCAGATGGCCGTATCAAAGATACTCGAATCATCATGGATATATTCGGCCTGATGGCTCAGCTAGGCGTCTTGCCTCCTCCACCTGCGTCGTAAGGTATCGATCCCCAGACATGAGCTCGCCGGAAGAGCGGTCTTCCGTACGTTGCAGTTAAGGCTGAGCACATCTGAATAAGTCGTGTGAGTTGGAGGCACCCATGAAACAACCCGCCCCGTTGGAGTCTGCTTCTACAATCCCTGCCTCCGCGCGAATCGACACGAAGATCAGCGAACTCGCGGATTGGCGCGGCAAGACGCTCGCGAAGGTGCGAGCAATCATCCATGCGGCAGACCCTGACATCGTCGAAGAATGGAAGTGGGCCAAAGCAACATCGCCCGGAACTCCCGTCTTCTCTCACGGCGGAATCGTCTGCACGGGCGAGACGTACAAGACCGCCGTCAAGATGACCTTTGCCCGCGGTGCCGCATTGAAGGACCCCTCCGGTCTCTTCAACTCCAGCCTCGAGGGAAACGTCCGGCGCGCTATCGACATCCACGAAGGCGACACCATCGACGAAGCGGCCTTGAAGGAACTCATCCGCGCTGCCGTGGCGCTCAATCTCCACCTCAAGGCCAAGCCGAAGCCCAAACCCTCCCGAGCGAGCAGCAAGCAGACCGGCTAGCTTTCTCGCAGGCCACGGCGCTATCTCCTGCCACCAGAGAAGACCTTCGCCGCCGCTCATACACCACGCAATCCGGTGTTCAACCGCACACCCGTCCGTCCAGGTTTCGGCGCCCGCTTTCCACTGGAGGTATCGGCGCGATAGGCCGGGCAGCGCTTCGCCCCTTATACTTGAAGGGTTGCGATCGGGTTGCGCTCGATACTTTGCGCGCCTGACGTTGAGGAGTTCATGGCCGCACTGACTGAAGCGATTCACATCAAGCGCAAGACGATGTTCGAGTTTGAAAACGCACCGTATGTCTGCCTCGATTCGGACATCACGACACCTACCGCGCGCGGCGGTCAGACGCTGGTCCGTCTCAAGATGCGCAACCTGCTCACCAGCGCTGTCTTCGAGAAGACCTTCAAGGCGCAGGAAAAATTCAAGGAGCCGGACCTGCAGCTTGTTCCCGCGTCCTATCTCTACAGCGACGGCCAGGGCTCGCATTTCCTCGACCAGGAAAGCTACGAGACGCTGACGCTCGATCCGCAAATGGTCGGCGATGCGCTGGACCTGCTCATCGAAGGCGCGTTATTGCAGTTGCACAAGTACAACGGCAATCCGATAGGGCTGCAGCTTCCGATGTTCGTCGAACTGGATGTGGTCTACGCCGAACCGGGCGCACGCGGCGACTCGTCCAGCGGCGGCGGCACCAAGGTCGCGCGGCTGGAGACGGGCCTCGAGATCCGCGTTCCGCCCTTCATCAAAGAAGGCGAGAAGGTCAAGATAGCGACCGAAACCCGCGAGTTTTCCGGAAGAGTCTAGCCGAGGCCGGAGCTCCCCCCTCATCAATAAACGCCGGACATTGCAGAACTTTGAGCGAATCAGGGAAGCTGCGCCCAAACGGAGCGAGTCGTGGAGATCTCCGGCGCTCGCGCTATTGCAAAAGCGACAGCTCGGTCTTCCGATCCCCGGTGGTGAGCAAAGTAAAGGACCTCGTACGCAATCCGGTGCATATGCGCTTCACGGCAACTATTCCCTGGATACAAGCCTTTGTCCCGGTAGGCGCCAATCATCTCTTCGCGGCGGCTTCTTACGCGCGGGGTAAATCCTTGCGGCCGCGGGAGGAACCATGGTCTCGCTGTCCAGCCCTCAATTCCACGCCAGTACCTGACATCGTGGGCGCGGTCCGACGGGATTGACCGACGCATCCTGCAGGACCACAATGGCCACTCAAGTTTCTTGGCGCTTTTATTCTTAATCGCGACTTCGATTCGTTTGGCCTGGGACAATCCGCTCACACTCGCAATCCTCGCAGCCTCTGGCAGGCGGTTGCGAGGTCGGCGTCTTTTTTGGCGAAGCAGAAGCGGAGGAGGTCTTCGCCGCCGCCGGGACGGAAGAAGGCCGAGCCTGCGACGGAGGCCACTCCTGTCTTCGCCAGCAGCGCCCGCGCCTTCTCGGCTGCCGTGGCTCCCGACAACGCCGCAGCGGAGGCCAGCACGTAATACGCTCCATCGGGCACATGCGGCTCCATGCCTGCATCGCGCAGGGCGTCGATGATCATCGTGCGCTTGGCCTCATGGTCGCGCGCCAGCCCTTCGTAGAACTCTGGCCCGAGTGCCTCGACCCCGTCAGCTACGCCCTGCTGCAACGGAGAAGGCGCGCAGATGAAGGCAAGGTCGTGAAAGTAGCCGATCGCCTGGATCCACTTCGCATCGGCGATCAGGTAACCAATCCTCCATCCGGTGATCGAGAAGGTCTTTGAAAAGCCCGACATCAAGATGGTGCGCTCGCGCATCCCCGGGATCATCGCCGGACTGACGTGCTGCGCCGCACCGTAAACAAAGTGCTCGTAGATCTCATCGGTAAAAATAAACAGGTCGAACTCTTCGGCGATAGCAGCAAGGCCTTCGAGTTCCTTTCGGGTAAAGACCTTTCCTGCGGGGTTGGAAGGCGTATTGACCACCAGCGCGCGAGTCTTCGGTGTAATCGCCGCCCGCACTGCGTTGAGGTCGAGCCGCCAATCGGCTTCGTCGAGTGCTACCACCACCGGCGTGATCCGCATCGCGCTAAGCGTGTTGACGTGGTAGCCGTAGAAGGGCTCAAACACCAGCACCTCGTCGCCGGGATTGAGCAGCGCCATCGCTGCGGCGTGAAAGGCGCCGGTGGCGCCGCTCGTGACCAGCACCTCGCGCTCGGGATCGACCGCGAAGCCCAGCGTCCGCTCCGCCTTCGACGCGATGGCCCTGCGCAGCCGTGCGATTCCATCCAGCCGCGTGTAGATATTCAGGCCATCGCGAATCGCGCGGATCGCGCCTTCGGCGACGACCTCCGGCACCTCCGTGTCGCAAACCCCCTGCGCCAGGTTGACCCCACCCACCGCGTCGCAGGCCACGCTCATCGCGCGAATCTCCGACTGCACCACACGGGGCGCCAACTGGCTCAGCCCCAAACGCCCTAAAGACAAATCCGCCTGCGCCATGACGCCCTCCGTTCGCCGCACGGCCGCGCGGCAAACTGCTGGCAACCATTATCAATCACTTTGGCTGCCTCCACGCAAGCGTCACAGCAACAGCCGGAACTGGTCCACGTGGCCGAGGATCGATGAGCGCCCGAAAACATGTTCCATGTGGAACAGCCCGGTATCGGTCCGCGCGCAGCTTTAATTGATCCCGGAGTTCGCGTTCATCTCCCGGTTCAGCGTCTTCATGGACTCTTCCAGCTGGCGCTGCACCGGTGCCATATCAATCTTCTGGATCTCTTCCATCTGCTTGCGGAACTCGGCGCTGTCCAGCTTTGCCGTTGCTTTTTGTATCTCGTCCTGCATCTTCGCCATCTGGAGGTCCATGGTGTGGTCGCTGGTCTTGCGCATCTCGTCGATCTGCCGCTTGAACTCCGGGCTGTTGATGTAGTCGTGCGCCTTTGCTGCCTGCGCCTCCGCGTCCGCGATCTGTCTCTTGAACTCGGGGCTATTCACAAAGTCCCGTGCTTTCGCTGCCTGCGCCTGCGCGTCGGCGATCTGCTTTTTGAACTCAGGGCTATTCACAAGGTCCCGGGCTTTGGCCGCCTGCGCCTGTGCATCGGCAATCTGCCTGCGGAACTCCGGACTTTGAATCTTTGCCTGCGTTTCGGCGATCTCCTTCTGGGCTCTGGCAAGGTCCTCGTGCAGCTTCGCCTTCTCCTCAGGAGTCAGCGGCCTGTGCACTCCATCGACAAGCGCGTAAGACTCGGCGCCGTCAATGCCGCCATTCGCATAGATGTTCTTTGCTTTGTCTGCCTGTTGTTTCTTCTGTTGTCTCCTGGGCTCCCGCGCGGCGGCCGTAGCGGATTTGGTCGCATGGGCTGTCGTAGTTTTCTCCTCGGTCTGCGGGCCGGCGCTTGTGCTCGTTGCGCTCGCGGAGGTTTGCTGCGTTGTGGCCGTCGGCGCACGTTGCGATGCCGCTACAGAACTCTGCTGGGCGATGGCAGGAGTGAGGTGAAACAGGATAGCTATCGCCGTTGTGGCGGCCATCGCCGTTGTTCCGCCCACCAGGCGCACCATCCTCGTCCGCGCCCGCATCGTTGTCGTCGTCTCCGTCAATCGCATGATTCTCTCCTCCAGTACGTTATTGCTGAATAGTCCAACTCCCGCTGCAAACTCTCTGCCGTCCAACATCTCTTCCGCGAGACGCAGCAAAGCGTGCGCATACCCGAGCTTCGAGCGCATCTCGCCGGCAGCCATGCGGTCGCAGATCATCTCGCGCGTCCGGCATATGCGCGCGTGGACCCAATGGGTGGCGGGATGCCAGACCACCGGAAGCGCCGCGATCTGGCAGACGGCGTTCACGAGATAGTCTTTGCGCCGGACATGCGCGAGTTCATGCAGCAGCGCGGCCCTGATTGCATCGCGGTCATGCGCTGCAAACCGCTCGGGCAGCAGCAGCACGGGAGCGGCGGACCCCACGACCATAGGGCTTGCGATCTCGACGCTCTCGCGCAGCTCAGGCAGGCGGATGCGAAGGCTTCTTCCGTAGTCCTCCAGGACGACCGTGTGTTCGCCCGCGAGCGAGATCTCTCGAGACTCTTCGATCAGCCGCCGCACCTCATGCCACGCCCAAAGCACGCGGCACAGGCCGAAGAACATCACGCCCGCGTACAGCCTCACGATCCATCCTGCCGCTGCCAGCGGTAGTACCAGGCGGCGGGGACGAGCCGCGGCTTCCAGCCATCGCGCCCCAGTAGCAGGCGCAGCCGGATATGCATCCATGCGCGAAGACTTCATCGCGGCAGGACTCTGCTCGCGAGGACTCGCCGCGACAGGATGGGACCGCGCTTCGACTGCGTTTCCACTCGTCATGCCGTGCAGCGGAAGCCCGATTGCCAGTGCCAGCACGACGAGCCAGACCCGGTGCTGCGCGTCAGGGCCGGCGTTCGCGGCGCGCAGCAGCAGCCACGCGCCTCCAGCCAGCAGGGGAATCTGCCATCCTGCGTTCGCGAGATACTCAACGACGATTCGCTCGATCATCGCTCCTCCTCGGTTGTGTGTGGGATTGAGTCCTGGTCTGCCGCCGCTAGTCTCTTCGCCACGCGGGCCAGTTCTTCCGGGCTGATCTGGCGGGCGTCCACCATCGCCATCAGCAGAGCCTCGGGCGAGCCGCCGAACATGCGTTTAACCATATCGTTCAGCGCGCTGCCCATCGCTCGCTCGCGACTCACCGCAGCGCGGTAGCGGAAGGCCCGGCCCTCCTGCACGCGCTTCACCTTGCCCTTGCGGAGCAGCACGTTCAGCATCGTCTGCACCGTGGTGTAGGCGAGCTCTGCCTTGAGCTGGGGCTGCACCTCGCTCACGGTGCAGGCGCCGGAGAGCCACAGCACCTGCATGATCTCGAGTTCAAGCCGGGTAAGACTCTGCGTAGCCTTGCGCTGGGTTGTCATCTGAAGTCTGCTCCTAAATCGTTAGTAGATTCAAACACGCGTCGCCGCAAGTTGTCAACTAAAGTCTTAGGAGATATCTCCTGCCAACGCTTTTAGAGCATTTCGAGGCCAAGTCGTAAAAAATTCGGGTGCCCCATCCTTTGAGCGTCGTTTGCGCAAAGGGTGGAAGACCAGTGCTCCTCCCCGAACCGTCTGCACCCCCATCAAAGGTGCTTTATGTCATGTCCTCCCGGAGCTGCTTGCAACGCGAACGTGGCATGCCAATTGCGCGACTGCTCCACGTGGAACAATTTCGAGATCCAGAAATGTTCCACGTGGAACAATCTTGAGGTCCAGGAATGTTCCACGTGGAACAATTTGCTTCGGCCACGCCGCTGCCCTGGTAGATGCAAATTGCTTGGTTGCCTGGGGCGACCCAGGCTCGGTCCGGCAGAGCTTGCTCTTGAGGATCGCTTAGGCTGCCAGCCAGATCCGGAACATGGACCCGCTACGGCCGGGACGCACGCTGTTTTCTCTGTAAAACACACCTTCTAGTTGTGAGGGGAGGTTGCCATCGCGCCGCCGGTCATTTGTTTTATTACCGCAATCAGGCTGATGGGCGCTACGAAGGCCTCGACGACCTTGACGGATGTGTGTTCCGGAACGCTGACGCATTCGTCCTGGAGTGCGAGTACCTTCATCTCCGGCCGCAGAGTCTCCCCGAGAGCGATGGCACTCTCCCGCTCTTTCGCAGAAAGCGTCTGGCACAGAATCATGGTTTCGATCGGATGGCTCGCGATCGCTGCGGTCGCCTGCTCCACGGTGGCGGCGGTCCAGACTTGGAAGCCGGATCCGTTAAGAATCAGGGTGCGGGTTTGGGTAAGTACGTCGTCATGCCCGAAGATCAGAACGCAATTGCGGCTGAGCATCTGCAGCCTCCTCGTCGCGGTGGGGGTGTTGCGGAGTCTCAGAATAGCTGAACCGCCCCTGTTCTGAATGTCTCCCATCGGACAGAAGCAACTTGTTTTCTTAGGTATGCTGCAAGGTGCGTAGAGAAATCAACTCTGATCAGAGCGTGATCCGTTGTCGCCCTCCTGTTCAGGGAGCGCTGGTCCTTTACGAACTGAAATTTACCGAACTTTTCCAAGTTCAAGGACCTCTCATGTCGGCAGCATCGCAAAATCTGTTTCTAGCCTCGCTCTCGGCGAAAGCCCGTGAGCTTCTGGTCTCCGCCTCCACGGAGGTCGATCTGCCTCTCCGGGTCATGCTGTACGAGGCTGACGCGACCCCGCAATACGGCTACCTCATCACCTCAGGCATCGCATCGGTGGTGACCGAGATGCCCGACGGCGGCACCGCCGAGGTGGGCCTGATAGGTCGCGAGGGCCTGGCGGGCAGCCTTCATCTGCTGGGACCTGCGCCGGTCTTGACCAGCTGCTTTATTCAGTTGGAGGCTACCGCCCTCAGGGTTCCGTACCATCATCTGGAGAAGGCGTTTCGGTCGTCCGATGAGATTCGCGACCGCGTGCTGGAGTTCGTGCAGAGCCAGACCTCCGGTCTGGGACAACTCGCCGCTTGCCATCGCCTGCACGAAGCCGAGGAGCGACTGGCGCGCTGGCTGCTGATGGCGCAGGATCGCACCCAGTGCGACGTGCTGCACTTTACCCAGGAGTTTCTCGCGATGATGCTGGGAGCGCGCCGCACGACCGTCACCCTGGTCGCGGGATCGCTGCAGCGGAGCGGGTTGATCGAATACCAGCGCGGCCGGGTGAAGATTATCAACCGTTCCGAACTTGAGGCGGCCGCGTGCGAATGCTACCCGGTCACGCGACAGCTCCTGCAGTCGCTGTACAAACAAAACGTCCCGTCGGCGCCGGCGGTCGGCGGGGAGAATCACGTTAGAAGCGGGGCGTAGAGCAAGCTCCGAGTAATTTGAAGTAAAAGCGCTCGAGACCAAGATTTTGCAATGCGATTGTCGGGTCGGCTCGGAGGAAGTGCGAAATACGGGGGTTTCTCCGCTCCGCCGCGCGACGAGACCGCACAGCCTCGGTCGAAATGACGCCCCAGAAATGGGCACCGAAGGCGCAAGGCGGCCCTGGCTTGCGACATCGGGAGTCCGTGCTAGGCCAGGCCGGTGGACTGGGCCTGCTCGTGGGCGTGGTAGCTGGAGCGGACGAGCGGGCCGGATTCGACGTGGCGGAAGCCCATGGCGAGAGCTTCGTATTTGAGGAAGGCGAACTCTTCGGGGGTGTAGTAGCGGGCCATGGGGAGGTGGTCGCGCGAGGGGCGCAGGTATTGGCCGATGGTGAGGATATCGACTCGGGCGGCGGCGAGATCGCGGAAGACTGCTAGGAGCTCGTGCATCTCTTCGCCCAGCCCGACGATTATTCCGGTTTTGGTTACGATCTGGTCGCCGTTGCGGTCTGAGAACAGCTCGGCGGCGATCTCTTTGGCGTGTTCGAGGAAGTGCAGGGACTTCTCGTAACGGCCGCCAGACTTTGCGACGCGATAGAGGCGGGGGACGGTCTCAATGTTGTGGTTGAGGATCTCGGGGCGTGAGGCGACGACCAGCCGGAGCGCCTCTTCGACTCCCTGAAAGTCCGGGGTGAGGACTTCGACCCGGCACGAGGGCGCTTGTCTGCGGATCTCTTCGATGACGCTGACGAAGGCTTGGGCCGCGCCGATGTTGTCATCGTCGCGGTTGACGCTGGTGATCACCGCGTGGGCGAGGCCGAGCTGGGCGACGGCGTAGGCTACGCGGCGCGGCTCGTCGCGGTCGATCGGCTCCGGCTTGCCTTTGGGGACGGCGCAGAAGCCGCAGCGGCGGGTGCAAAGATTGCCCAGCATCATGAAGGTTGCGGCCTTCTGGTTCCAGCATTCGCCGATATTAGGGCACTGCGCGCTCTCGCAGACAGTGTGCAGATTGAGCTCGCGCGCCATCCTCTTGAGCGCGTGGAAGGTCTCGCCCATCGGGGCCTTTGCTTTAAGCCACGCGGGTTTGGGCGCGGGTTTGCGCGGGGTGAGGTCGATCTGGACCAACTCTGCGTTCGACTGCGGCGTGAGCTGTGCGGCGGGCGGAGTCATCTCGTTTATTGTATCCGGCTGCGTGCCGGGGTTCTGCTGGGAGCTGCCAGCGCCTATGGAACCGGAGCGATCACGGCGAGGGGAACCGTGCGGCCGGTTCGGGCGGAGCGGCGGGCGGCGGCGAGGATGCGCACGACCGTGACGTTAGTGTCGAGCGAGGTGAGGTCGTGTTGTGGCTGCAGCTTTCCGGCGAGAACGGCGGAGAGATAGTTGAGCGAGTTGTTCTCGGGCGGCGCCAGGGCGGGCGCGATCTCGGTGTGGGCGGCTGCTTCGCCAGGAAGGCGGACGCTGAGCTTCGCGCCGGGGGCCTTGTCGTCGTAGATCGTGTCGACGTAGCCGGTGTCCCCATAGATCTCCATATCCTTGCGGCTGAACGGCCAGTTCCAGGAGCCCTGGATGATGGCCTGGGCGTGCGGGTAGGTGAGGATGATGGTGCTGTCATCGTCTACGTTGGGGTAGATCATCGGCTTGATGTGGAGGGTGACGGCAGTGACGGTAATGGGGAGTTCGCCGTGCATAATCCAGGTGGCGAGATCGACGCCATAGCAGCCGAAGTCGAAGAGCGCGCCGCCGCCATTCTGCTTCGGGTCGGTGAGCCAGCGGAAGAATTCAGGAGTGACGCCAATCTCTTTCGGCCCTTGATGGCCGTCGTGTACGACGATCTTGCGAAGGTTGCCGATCCTGCCGCTATTGAGGATGTCGACGGCGGCGGTGTTGGAGTTGTACCAGGTGGTCTCGTAGTTGGTGAGGACGGGGATGTTGTACTTCTGCGCGAGGCGCTGAATGGCTTCGGCATCGGCGACCGTGGTGGCGAGGGGTTTTTCGACCATGGCGGCGATGTGAAGCGGGGCGGCCTGCTCGATGGCGGCGCGATGGCCGGCGATCGAGGTGTAGACGAGGATGGCCTGCGGATGGGTGGCCTTCAGCATCGCGGCTTCGCTGGGATAGAAGAGGCTGGCGGGAAGATGCGTGAGGGCGATGTACTGCTGGCGCACAGCGTCATCGGGCTCGGAGATGCCGACGAGGGTGACCTCGGGATGCGAAGGCAGGCTGTGGAAGAAGCCTCGGACGTGATCGTGGTTGAGGCCGACTATGGCCACGCGGACGGGCGGAGCCTGAGCGGAAGCGCGGGCGGAGGTGGCGAGGAGTGCGGCGAAGAGGCTGATGAAGGTGAAAAACTTCGATGGGATTGAAACATTCATTTCGAGGCGCCTTCCGAGGTCGGACCGATCCGAAGTTTATCTAAACACAAGTGCGCTCCGGATAACAGCAAACGGGACTCGTTCCAGCAGCCTGAGCAGCTCCGGCGAACGAATCCCATTTGTGGACTGCCGATGCAGGGCGTTCGATCAGATCTGGGAGGTGCCACCGTCGACGAAGAGCTCGATGCCGTTGACGAAACTGGAGTCGCTGGAGGCAAGGAAAAGGGCGACGGTTGCGATCTCTTCCGGGCGCCCCATCTCGCCGCGTGGGATCTGCGATTTGAAGAACTCTTTTGCGTCAGCTCCGAGAGGATCAAGGATCGGCGTGTCGATGGTGCCGGGACTGAGTATGTTTACGCGAATCCTACGCTCCTTGAGTTCTACCAGCCAGGTACGAGCAAACGAACGAACCGCAGCTTTACTGGCGCTGTAGACGCCGAATGCCGGGAAGCCCTTGATGCTCGCAATGGAGCCGTTGAGGAAGATAGAACCGTCATCGTTGAACAGGGGCAGTGCTTTCTGTACGGTGAACAGTGTGCCGCGTACGTTGAGATTGAAGGTCTTATCGAAGTGATCCTCGGTGACCTCTTCGAGCTTGGCGAACTCACCGAATCCGGCGCTGGCGAAGAGGATGTCAATTTTTCCCTTTTCGCGCTTCACGGTCGCATACAGGCGATCAAGATCGGCGAGATTGCCGGCATCGCCCTGTACGCCGGTGACGTTTCTGCCGATGAGCTTCACCGCCTTGTCGAGCGCATCCTTGCGGCGGCCGGTGATGAAGACGTAGGCACCTTCGTCAACGAACAGCTTGGCTGTAGCCAGCGCCATGCCGGAGGTGGCTGCGGTGATGACTGCTACTTTTCCTTCGAGCTTTCCCATAATCGATCCTCGATCTTTCGAAAGTTAGCGGGTGAGCGCGTGACCGGGTGCCGATTGGCTCCCAGCCGGCCACGCAGACAGAACGAATGACGAATGATCAGTGGAGACCACCGCCGGCGCGGACCAGTTCGCCGGTGATCCAGTTGGCGTCATTGGAGGCGAGGAAGACCGCGGCGGTGGCGATGTCATTCACCTGCCCGAGGCGACCGAGAGGCGTCTGGGCTACGGTTCCCTTTTCGAAGTCGGAGCCGATAAAACCCGCACTATGTGTTCCTTCAGTTTCAACCATGCCGGGGTTAAGCGAGTTGACGCGGATCTTACGAGCGCCGAGCTCCTTGGCGAGCACGCCGGAGATGGCATCGACGGCGCCCTTGGTCCCGGTGTAGACCGCACTGTTGGGCGGGGTCAGGCTGCTCACGACTGAACCGATGTTGATGATGCTGGCGCCCTCGCCCAGGTAGGGAACGGCGGCCTGCGTGGTCAGCAGCAGCCCGAGGACGTTGACATTAAACATTTTGTGGAACTGCTCCTCGGTGACTGTCTCAATGGAAGAGAACTCATATACGCCTGAGTTGTTGACGAGTATGTCGAGACGTTGGAAGCTCTCGATGGCGGCGGCGATGAGGCCCTTGGCCTGCGCGGCTTTGGAGACGTCCCCGGCGACGGCGACAGCCTTGCCGCCGGCGGCGGTGATGGCGCTGACAACGGCCTCCGCGCCGGCCTTATCGGAGGCGTAATTCACTACGACCGACGCGCCTTCGGCGGCGAACGATTTGGCGATGGCGGCTCCGATACCCTTGGATGCGCCGGTGACGACTGCAACTTTTCCCTTGAGTCTGCTCATATCTTTCTCTTTTCTCGTGTTGACTTTCCGATGTCGTTGGGGCTGCCGTGCTGGGCTGCTCCTCACTTGATTCTGGTGAGTAGATGGAAGCGGACGCAGACAGGATTCAATTGTTCTGAATTTACGAACTATTGAAACCTTTCGTCCGAAGGGTCTATCCTCGGGGCTGTGAGACCCCTACTCCATCCGTCACTCCAAGACATTACGGTCGAGGGAATTCTCCATGCCTTGTCTGACCCTGTACGGGTGGCGATCTATGCAGATATCGTGGCGCAGGATTGTTCGCATAGCTGCTCGGCCTTTCTTATGGTGAGCGACAAAGCCATCCCGAAGTCCACGCTGTCTCAACACTTCAGAGCGCTTCGAGAGGCGGGGCTCATTCGTGGCGAGCGCCGAGGAGTGGAGATGCACAACACTTCACGTTGCGCCGAGATCGAACAGCGCTTTCCAGGGCTGATCGGCGCAATCGTCAAGGCCCACGCTATCCAAGCCACGGATGGAGCTGGAGTAAAGAAATCAGCTTCGAAGAAATCTTCCAGGCCGTCAGCGAAGAGGAATCGATAGGCTGCTGCGACCGGCTGAGCTCACTACCCGTGACATGGTTACTTGATGATGCCGCGCTGGCTGTTGGCGATGAAGTCGGCCAGGTAGGCGACGTGTTCGCCGGCATGGCCTTCGGCGACCGATTGCTGGATGGCGGCCAGGGCGTCGGAGGTGTTGAGTTTGGCGGCGAGCAGGGTGCGGTAGGCGGCACGGAGCTCTTTGAGCTGGGCCGGGGTGAAGCCTTTGCGCTCCAGGCCGACCTTGTTGAGGCCGTAGGCGTGGTTGTTGCGCTCGATGCTGGTGAGCGAGTAGGGCAGTACGTCCTGGGTGATGGTGGTGCCGCCGCCGATGTAGGCGTAGCGTCCGATGCGGCAGAACTGGTGGACGGGACAGAGCGCTCCGACGCTGGCGAAGTCTTCGACGGTGACGTGGCCGGCGAGGGTGGCGGCGTTGGCGAGAATGCAGCCGTTGCCGATCGAGGAGTCATGGCCGATGTGGGTGTAGGCCATGATGAGGCAGTCGGAGCCGATGCGTGTGATGCCGCCGCCGCCTTTGGTGCCGCGGGAGATGGTGACGTACTCGCGGATGGTGTTATTTTCGCCGATGTCGAGGCGGGTGGGTTCGCCGGCGTACTTGAGGTCCTGTGGGGCGATGCCGAGGCAGGCGAAGGAGAAGATGCGATTGTTGCGGCCCATGGTCACGTGGCCGGTGTCGTCCCCGGCGAGGATGACGTGGGAGACGAGTTCGCAGTCTTCGCCTAGGACGACGTTGGGACCGATGCTGCAGTAGGGGCCGATCGTGCAGCTTGCGGGGATCCGCGCGCCGGGGGAGACGATGGCGGTGGGGTGGATGCTCACTCTGCCGCGGCCTCAGGAGCGGTGGTCTTCTTGACTAGGCGGGGGACGACCTGGCACATGACGGTGGCATCGCAGACCAGTTTGCCGTCGACGGTGATGTTGCCGAGCATCTTGACGGCTCGGCTGCGCCACTGCAGGACGGTGACTTCGATGCGGAGTTGATCGCCGGGAACTACCGGGCGGCGGAAACGGGCGTTCTCGATTCCGGTGAAGACCATCAGCTTCTGGTCGCGATCGGGAATCTCGTTGAGCAGGAGCGCTCCGCCGGTCTGGGCGATGGCTTCCACCATGAGGACGCCGGGCATGATGGGATAGCCGGGAAAGTGTCCGTTGAAGTGCGGCTCGTTGATGGTGACGTTCTTGATGGCGACGATGCGCTGCTTGCGTTCGATCTCGAGGACGCGGTCGATGAGCAGGAAGGGGTAGCGGTGCGGCAGCAGGGACATGATGTCGAGAATGTCCATGGTCTTTTGCTGGGCTGGCTCGGCTTCGGGATTCTGGTTGGGCGCGGTGTCGCTCATGGCAAGGATGAGTATAAATGGGTGCTTAGGACGATCATGTATGCTTTATCTCGCGGATACGGAGATCTTCAGGATTAGCATGCAACGACGTTTACTCTGCGTGGATGATGAGGAAGTTATACGCGTCACATTGGCGGCCATCCTCAAGCGACATGGCTTTGAAGTGACCACAGCGGCCTCGGTTGCGGAGGCATTGCAGAAGATTACCTCGCAACCGTTCGATGTCCTGTTGTCTGATCTGAATATCGGCAACCCGGGCGATGGTTTGACCGTGGTCAGCGCGATGCGGCGAACGCAGCCGGAGGCGGTGACCGTAATCCTGACGGGCTACCCGGCTTTTGAGACTGCGCTCGAAGCGATCCGGCAGCAGGTAGATGATTACATCGTCAAGCCGGCCGATATTCCGGTGCTGGTAAGTACGATCGAGAACAAATTGGCGAAGCTGCCGAGAGAGCGCCAGTCGCCGCCTCCAAAACGGGTGGCGATGCTGCTACAGGAGCACGCAGGACGGATCGAAGAACTATGGCTGCAAGCGGTAGCGGAAGATGCCGCGCTCTCGCAGAGAGCTTTGGGCAGAGAAGATCCTGTGGCGTATCTCCGTGAACTGCTCAAGGAGGTGATTCGGGCGGCCCAGTCCTACTCCGGACAAGCGAGCGTAGAGCATTTTGCGGTAACGCGACATGGCCGGCGCGATTGGGAGGGATATACCTCCGGGATGATTTTGAGGGAGTTCTGCCTGCTGCGGCGCGTCCTGGCGCAGATTGTTCAGGAAAACCTTCTTGGAGTGAACCTCAGCTACCTGGTGCCTGATCTCGCGATAGTGAACGAGTCACTGGATGAGCAGGCACAGGCCACGCTTGGAACGTTGCCGGAGAACATCTCCTCCAGAAGAGTTGGTACGCCGTGAAGGTGACATTTTCCTTGAGGGCAAAGATGCGTTGACCAGGTGTTGCCTGTGTACGGCAGATACTTTCTTCAAGCCACGGGCCCACTCAGGAAGTCTCACGGTTGAAAGCTGATCACGGTGAGATCGACGGGGAACTGCGAGTCTCTCGCGGAGGGATGAGCGGACAGGTCTTTGCTCCATTGGTCGTCGATTCCGGTGGTCTCGAACTGTTGTCGAGATAGCTGGCCGGTCACCTGGAAGTGGTCGATGACATAGGGCAGGCCGGAGGCGCCGAGCACGGACATGCTGTCCATGAGATGAAAATGCAGATGCGGTGCGGAGGTGTTGCCTGTGTTTCCCAGCAGCGCGAGAACCTGGCCGCGTTTGACGCGATCCCCTTTGGCGACCCGTACCGAGCCTCTCTGCAGGTGGGCATAGAAGGCGTACCTGCCGTGACCGATGTCCAGCACGATGTGGTTGCCGTCGATGTTGTCGAGATTGATGGTCTTGGGGTCGGGCAGATTTCCGGGGAGCTGGTCGTTGAGGGCGTCGAGAGTTTCGACGACGGTGCCGTCGGCGACGGCGATGACCTTTGAGCCATAGTCTGCGTAGTCCTTCACGTTTTTGCCGTCGCCCTGGCTGAACTTCGCGTCGGCGTTGAGCTGCATCCAGTCGATGGCGAAGCGCTGCGCGAAGTGGATCTGGCCGTTGACGGGAAGGCCAGTGCCGCGGTGTACGCCTCCGGCCTGGCAGCAGCCGTTGAGGGCGGCCCAGCCGTTTCCTGTGAGCGGGGCGCCGAGCACGGCGATGTCGGTGCTTACGGCGATGGGAGCGATGGTGTAGGTGTACGGGATCACGCCGTCGGCTGGCTTTCCGTGGGGGTCGGCGGCGAGCAGTTGAAAGCGGTGCAGCAAGGTTGCGGGGGGATGGCTGCCGGGGTCCATGGTGAAGTCGACGAGGAAGAGGCGGGTGCCGCTGAACTCGATCTGCGGGCCGGGTTCGGGGCCGCGTCCCGTGGTGCGGAGGCGGGTAAGCAGGCCGCTGCCCTCAAAGCTGGCGAGAACCTGCGAGGGGGAATCGCCGTTGATGACTTCGATCTTCTGGATGGCCGCTGGTGCGTTCCCGGTGTTGGTGAGGACGAGTTCGTAGACGAGATGGAGCTTGTTGTCTGTTCCTGGGACGGCGAATGCTGTGGGTCGCAGCGGCGAGGCGATGACGGGGGTGAAGACATCCTGTGGCTGGGCTGGCGCGGCGCACATCAGGAGAAGGGCGGCTAGAACAGGAGCGACGAAACGTAGAACACGCATGGGCATGCTTTCGTGCAACGCAATTTTGCTGCAGTACCGTGTGGGGCAGACGAGCCAACAAATCACAGACGACTTCCGCGTTTAGGAAGAGGGCGACGTTGGCTGAAGCTGCGCGCTAGGGGTGGAGTGGGCGATTTCGAGCTCTTCGGGCGTCATGTCGATGGCGATGTCGGCGAAGAGTGGGGTGCTGAGGTAGCGCTCGCCGGTGTCGGGCAGCATGCAGAGGATGGTGGAGTTTTTGGGAGCAGCGGCGGCGATGCGGAGGGCTCCGGCGAAGGTGGCGCCGGAGGTGATGCCGGCGAAGATGCCTTCTTTGGTGGCGAGTTCGCGGCTGGCGCGCATGGCGTCCGCATTCGGGATGGTGATGAACTGGTCGATGTGGTGCGCGTCGACGGCGTCCTGGGTGAGGGAAGAGATGAAGTCGGGACTCCAGCCCTGCTGGGGATGGGGCTGCCAGGAGGGGTGGCTGGCGGAGGGGGATCGGTCGGGGTTACGCGGCTGCGGGAGGCCGCTCGAGAGCATCGGCGCAAGGTCGGGTTCGCAGACAATGATCCTGGTATCGGGGCGCTTGTCGCGCAAGACACGCGCTACGCCTTTCAGCGTGCCGCCGGTGCCGAATCCGGTTACCCAGAAGTCTAGACGGTCGCCTTCGAAGTCGCGGAGTATCTCCTGGGCGGTGGTGCGGGAGTGCATGTCGGCGTTGGCTTCGTTGTCAAACTGGCGAGTGCGGAACCAGCCGTGTTTTTCGGCGAGCTCGTCAACTTTTTTGAGCATGCCGACGGCGCGCGCGGCGGCAGGGGTGAGGACGATCTTCGCACCGAGAAAGCGCATGAGCTTGCGACGCTCGATGGAGAAGGTCTCGGCCATGACCAGGACGAGCGGATAGCCCTTTTGTGCGCAGACCATGGCGAGGCCGATGCCGGTGTTGCCGCTGGTGGCCTCGATGACGGTCTGGCCGGGCTGGAGCGCGCCGGTGCGTTCGGCGTCTTCGATGACGCCGAGGGCGAGGCGGTCTTTGACGGAGCCTAGTGGGTTGAAGGCTTCGACTTTGACGTAGAGGTTGATGCCGGGCGGGGCAAGCCTGTTGATGCGCACGACCGGCGTGTTGCCGACGGTTTCAAGGATGCTGGAGAACTTCATGGAAAGACTCCTGTCCGGCCGGGATGACGATCTTCGCCGCCGGCCAACGGGAGGCTCAGTGTCGCACGTATTGGCAAGGAAGGGTATACGCGAATTGGTCGCTCCGCGCGGAACGGCCTGGTCCGGCGGGATTACTTCTTTTTCTTCACCAGGATCTCAGGATTGAAGAAGTCCGGGGGCAGGTCGACGTCGTAGGCGATTTTGGTGAGGAAGGTCTGGCTGACGGTGTCGCCGTTTAGATAGCGGGTGAGAGAGTAGGCGGTGGGGAGGCCCTGGACGGTGTGGTAGTCCTCGTACTCTTCGACGTCCTTATCGAAGTCACGGAACTGCTGGTTGCGCCACTGGAAGGAGCGGCGCAGCGGGAGGTGGCTGGTGGCGTCGAGTTCGACGGTGACGGCGTCGTTGTCGGCGCTGAGGATGGTGACCTTGTCGGAGAGGCGGCGGCCTACCATGCCGGTGCCCTCGTAGAGGACGACGACGCCGGGGGCATTGAGCCAGACGTTATAGATGGACTCGACGGAGTGGGCCGCGCGGCGGAAGTAGTCGGTGACCTGGTCTTTGGGGAGCTCGGTCTTGCCCTTGTAGGTGATCTCGTAGCCGTGGCCGTCGGTCCAGATGTGAACGACGTCGATCTTCTTGCCGGGGAGGATCATGCTGCGGTCGGTGATGAAGCCGATGCGTTCGGCGTCTACGCGGCCGGCACCGGCGAACTGGCGGGTGGAGGTGAAGTCGCTGGTGATGCCGGTGGGGGAGCCGTGGAAGAAGCGGCCGATGCGGCCGTAGACCTGGAGGTTGTGGCGGTTGAGCCAGGCGTCGCCGCCGAGGGCTTCGAGAGCCTGGTCGAGGAGCTTGCGGCCGCGCTGCTCTTCGGTTGCGCCGGCGGGATGGGCGGGGCCGGCGCTGGGGATCTCGCTGGCCTGGCCGAAGAGGGGTTGGGCGGCGAGCGGCAGGGCGAGGGTCAGGCAGAGGAGGAGAGGCTTCATCATTTGGTTCGTCGTTAGAACGGTCTGGATGTTCGGGTGGGGCTCTTTCACAGGATATCCCCAGTGATGCGGTTGCTCGCAGACATTCGATGGGCGCATCGCTGAGAAGAGACGGAATGCGGGGATTTCTCCGCTACGCCGCGCGATAGGACCGCGCGGCTTCGGTCGAAATGACGACTTCTATTTTGCGTTGCCGGATTTCCTTAGCCGGTGAGGACGGCGCCGCCGTTGACGTTGACGATTTCGCCGGAGATGAATCCGGCCCAGGGGGTGCAGAGGAAGAGGATGGGTGCGGCGATCTCGTCGACGTGGGCGGGACGGCCGAGAGGGATGAGGGAGAGCGGCTTGTGCGCGGTTTCGGGGTTGGTGAGCGTGACGGCGGACATCTCGGTCAGAACCCAGCCGGGGGCGACGCAGTTGCAGTAGATGCCCTGGCCGATGAGTTCGGAGGAGAGGCTTTTGGTGAGGGAGATGATGGCTCCTTTGCTGGCGGCGTAGTCGGCGTGGAAGGCTTCGCCGCGCTGGCCGGCTGTGGAGCTGACTAAGACTATGTGGCCGCGTGCGTCGCCAATTGCAGGCTGTTGTTGCAGCATCCGGGCGACGGCGGCGCGGATGGTGCCGAAGACGCTGTCGAGGTTGGTGGCCATTGTGGTGCGCCACTGTGTGGACGTGAGTTGGGCGATGGGAGCATCGTGCGGGGGCCAGATGCCGTGGTTGAGGATGGCGCAGTCGAGGCGGCCAAAGGCGGCGACGGCGGCGGCGACGAGGGCTTCGCCGTCTTCGGGCGTGGCGAGCGGCTGCTGGATGGCCCGGCAGAGATCGGGGCCTCCGCACTCGGCCTGGAGTGCTTCGGCCTGGGCAGAGGTGCTGCGGTAGTTGAAGACGACTTTGGCACCGGCCTGGCGGAAGAGGCGAACAGTGGCGGCGCCTATGCCTCGGGAGCCTCCGGTGATGAGGGCGACTTTGCCGGCGAGCGAGAGGGTGACGCCGGGTTGCTGTGGATTCTGCATCTACTGGACGCTAACGGAATCAAACTGCTTGACGCAAGGTGCAGGTGCGCTCAGAATCTGTACCACACTCACACTAAGGAGTTTGACCGCCTATGAAGATCGCCGTGGTGATCGCGCGAGTTCTGCTGGGACTGGTGTTTCTGGTGTTCGGTCTCAACATGTTCTTCCACTTTATGCCGATGCAGCCGATGCCGGGAGATGCGGGGAAGCTGGCCATATTGATGTTTACCCATGGCTGGTTCCTGTTTTACGGCGTGCTCTACGTGGTGGCTGGATTGTTGCTTCTGGTGGGGCGGTATGTGCCGGTGGCGCTGGTGTTGCTGGGTCCGATCATCGTCAACATCCTGCTGTTTCATCTGACGCTGAACCCGGCGGGGATTGGTCCGGGGCTGGTGTGCGCGCTGCTGGAGATGTTTCTGATCTATGCGTACTGGCCTGCGTTTGCGGGAGTCTTCACCCCTTCGGTCAGGCGGCTCTGAGCACCCCCTCCCCCCCCCGCCCCCGCCCCCCCACCCCCCCCCCCCCCCAACCACACCACACCTCCTCACCACCCACTCACGTCTCTCC
>Ga0080006_1164201_pt1 | contig 33507 bp, 33 predicted proteins | sample RS3BMetagenome_FD_69209 | JGI IMG/M metagenome (GOLD analysis project Ga0080006, IMG submission 69209) | Ferric oxide microbial mat and aquatic microbial communities from Rainbow Spring, Yellowstone National Park, USA - RS3B (SPADES... ...
CAAGTCCAGCGTGCCCCATATACGCACAGCGAAAGCCTCTACTGCGTAAATGGTGAACGATCATTGTCGTCCACTATTCCATAGAACAGAGTATACGCACTTGGATGTAGAGCAATGGTTGGTGCCCGGCGCACTCGCCAAAGCTGGCGTCCGTTGCGTAAGCTGCCGTGACCTCTGCTAAACAGTGACCTTGAGCCCAGGGCCATACTGACAAGTACCTGCGTCTGAGCCATGTGCACTGGGCTTGATTCGCGCCTGCACACGGGAGCGCGCGCCGTGCTTCCGTTCGGCTGTCGTAAGAGCTGCAGCCACACACGCGCACACACTGCGGAAGCCACACCGCCGGTTTTTCTGAAGTAAGCACATATCCGCTCGTCCTGCAGGGCAAACGCATCCCCGGGAATACGGTGTATTTGTGCTTCACGAAAGGATCTCTCAGCTGAGCGTTCCGAATTGCCAATGGTGCGTACGTTACCCAATGCACTCGAGCCCAGAACGCATTTTCCCGGCGACGGTCACGGTCAATGTGATAGATACGGCCGTTCTGAAAAAAATGAACCCATGCATACCCTTCCTGGTGTACGATACGCTCGTTGAATGCTAATTCCGAATGGCCGATGATGCCTACGTTACCGAAAGGAATCGAGCTCAGAACGCATTTTCCCGGCGACGGTCACGGTCAGTGTGATAGATACGGCCGTTCTGACAAAAATGAACCCATGCATACCCTTCCTGGTGTATGATACGCTCGTTGAATGCTAATTCCGAATTGCCGATGATGCCTACGTTACCGAAAGGAATCGAGCTCAGAACACATTTTCCCGGCGACGGTCACGGTCAGTGTGATAGATACGGCCGTTATGAAAAAAAATAAACCCATGCATACCCTTCCTGGTGTACGATACGCTCGTTGAATGCTAAAAATGGATTGGGTGCACGCTGCGAACACGCGCGTACAAGCCAAAGTTTGAGTCAGTGTTAGCAATCGTGGCCCTTGAGGGCGTTTCCTGGGACAGCTTCCTCGTCCCAGGCTTTGAAAGCGCTGGTCTCTCGTGTCGCTCCAGTACCGTTGTCCGTTATTGAAGGATGTTGATGACAGCGTTGATTTCCGGGTTGCCCCGCTCCCGGCCGTTTTCTACGCCATCTAAACACAGATCGAAGTTGCAATCGATGCTTCGCTTGCCGTGGTCATTTTCTTTGCATTCAGACTCTGCGCGTCTTTCGCAACGGTGACACTCGACGTTGGTCACTGATTTCCACACGTGCACCCGAGATCCTCGCTAGAGCGCCGTCCTGTTGCGCGTGAACGTTTTCTCCATCAACCTGTACGTGCCCGTGACGGACGTAGAGGACTCTGTTCGATGCACCCCTCCGTTTCCGCGTCAGGAGCAGTACCCGGCGATCACGGGCTTCTCCTGGGCGATACCCTTAGCGAGTATTCTACCAGCTGTATACGCAAGCGCACGCTGTTCCATTCCATAGAGTACTTGTGGAACGCGATGTTCTCCATGATGAAACAGGTTACGGAAGAAAAATCCAGTACGGAGACCAAGTCGAGAAATTTCGGTCCCTCTATACTCCCTTTCCCCTAAGCGGTAACGCACGCTCTACCAGAAGCGATCATTTTGGTCACTGAATTCCGAGTCCAAGGCCGTTTTCCATGCAACAGATGAGACGGTATTCGGAGAGGGGCCTGTCCCGTGAATTCCACGATTCTGCTCAAGGAATTGCCGTTTTGTCGACGCCAGCAAAGAGAGAGCCACATGCTTTTCGCACGCAATCGTTTCTTCGTCCACATGAAACATTCAGTGAACTTTCGGCACGAGTTTATGATCATGTCGTCCAAAAGACACGGAGTTTTCCCTCTTCAATCCTGTGGCGCGAAGCGCTACGTCCTCGATTCGCGTCAAAAGAGAAAGATCGATCCATCAAATAAAGCGTGATTCGCTCATGCGACACCAAGAGCAACAAGGGAAGCACGGAGGCGCCGTACATAGAAGCTGGATCATCCGGGTACTTGTCTTGTAAGCGCTTGTCCAAAATCGTCGCAAATCATCTTGCATCCGATGACGCCTCGACACGCAGCGGCAAGGAATCGAAGCGGCAACTCCATATAGACGACCGACATTCCTAAACCTCCTTACAAATCCTAAACACCCCATTCGTCTACTTCAACTATCGAGGTATTACTTCTAATCACGACTCCAAAGCGTGCATCGAATGTAAAGATCCATGTTTCTCGTTCACCGTTACTTGCCCAGGATGTCGCTTGTGGATCGAGGATTGCGCCTCGAGATGGCGCCTGCCTGCGGAACGCAATTCGCGGCCGCGACGCTCGTGCACGCGATTGCAGCGTACCAGGGCAGCAGGTAACCGTTCGTGTGCGAACGTTCGCGAACACGCTTTGAACCAAGTCCTGTTTGAAAGCATGAAACCTGCTTGCGTGACGGACTCTGTGAAGAAGCCGCTCAGCCTTTGTGCTAAAGAAGAAAGGGATATTGAGGGTAACCAGAACGCTTTTGAGGGCGCGGAAAGTGCCCTCGAAAGACCCGACTCGGTTCCTTACTTGCTCAAAGTGCTCCGCCAGTTGATCCTCTACGTAGAGACGAAGCCTGCGCTCATGGACGGTTCAGCATCCTTCATACGCGACTTTCTAAGAACGTTTTTGATACAGACGCAGGCCGCTAGCGTGCAGGATAGCTGGACGGGCGGTAACAACCTGCGGGAGCCGCTTTGGTTTGCAAGCGCGGGAAGCGCGTCCGGCAACGGGATGCTCTCACCTGCCGCTGCCTCCGCTGCGCACCTTGAAATCGAAGCCATGGACGCCGCGGAAGATTTTATGGTTGAGGAAGGTAGCAGCGGCTTGGGGAGTGGTTCAGCAGTGCCAGAAGCCGACGGCGCCGAGGAGGCTTCGCGGGGCTCCGCGCGCGTAACCCTAGTTCGCGCACCCTTGTCGTTGAGCGCGCTGTCGTCAAGCGCGGCAGCGTCGAGCAGGTACCAAAAGGCGTCCCGTGAGACCAAGTCGTATGTTCTCGGAAATAGACCGACGACTATATCCGATCTACCAGATGATACTTTGCGTCGAATCTTCACCTACATGAATGGTCCACAACTAGGGCGCGTGCGGGGCGTATGCAAAAAATGGTGCAAATTTGCTTCGGACGAAAATTTGTGGCGAAAACTGTGCTTGGAGAATTGGCGAGCACTCGAAACCGACGCATATCTTTGGCGACTCTTGTTGGACTATCACCTGAGCCAAGAAGCGCAGGCGTCCAATCGAGAGCCCCTGGTCTCCGAGGACAGTCGATGGCGTTTCATGTATCCGATTGTGCGATACGTACCCAAGTGGACGTGCCGGCTCCAGAAAACTGGTCGATTCGTGTGTCGCTTGGTTGCGCACCAAATCGGGGGACCCCTCACCGACGAGGAGAGCATCCCGCCAGTCGTCGTCGTCGAGCGGCGTTTCAACCTCAACCATCTGAATGAGTTCGTGCTTCCTGATGCTGCAGTGTTCTACTTCGAACCGGAACGCGAGGAGGATAGGGACGGATACCAGAACTTTATCGAATACCTGATACAGCGACATCGAGCTGGTCTTGCGCTTGACGAGGAGCGTCGGATCATTTTCATCCCACCATGCGCTTACAGTCAAAACGTTCTGCACTACAATGGCGAGGCATTGCTGGGCGTTGTTCAGCACTCCTATCCACCGCTAGCGGGCTAGATGTAGAGCGCTCTGTCGCCATTCGACTCTCTTGCCCATATTCCGTCGCTATCGTAAAAACAGTGAAGTGAATCCTGGACTTTGCGAAAGGGCGATGCCAGTTTCACGGGTTGGCGGCTGGTATTCGAATCCTGACCGACTGGAGTCGGACGCTCGACATCCGCTGCCGACGTTGCGTACCGCAACCGGTGCCAAGCCGCTGTCTGTCGTTAAAGTGTTCATGGTACGGGCTCGAGCGCTCGCAACCGGAGCACTCCTGAAGCGTGAGCGCAGTCACCGCTGCGCATGATACGCTCCGCCGACGACCGTGCGCCGCGTATATCGTCCGCGCACAGACGCTTCTGAGAGCGCTTCGAGGACCGGGAACCTGGCACTGCCCAGGGGAGACGAACCCGTCGCTTTTGTTTCGCGGCGTTCGACGCAGACGTCGCCTGCGACGATCCGACTGCTCAGCTCGAGTGGCACGAGGACCGACTTTGCACCCGCCGACGACATCGCAGCGCCAGCAATGCAGTCGAGCTCTGCCCATCGCTCAAGGTCGAAGCCGATCCCGGGTCACCTGGTCGAACTTCCTGTCTGTCGCTGAATGAAATGACCTCGAATTCGGGTATCGAAGCGCACAGTCCGTAGCAGGCAATCCGCGTGATGCACATCAGTGAACAAGGGGTGCGGCAGCCGCTGGAGCTGGTGCGCAGCGGACTCGATCCTGGCGTCCTCCGTTGCCGAAATGCCGATCCGGCTGCAACTTCAATGAAATGCACCTGCATTCAAACCGTTCTACTTTTGATGTGAGCAGCGCGCCTGCCCATGAGCCATGTTCTCGCTGCGCATCCAGGCGACGCAACCGACGAATCCCGCAGGGCGCTGCGGCGAAGGTTCCCGCTCGAGGGACAGACAAGACAGCCCATGTACGCTTCCGTGTCTATGCGCGCATCAGTCGGGAATCTGGTGCTTCTTACGTGATTTCCACAACATCCTAGAGCACTTTTATGGCTATTCGCCATGTTGGCAATGGAGAATCCTTCCCGAGCTACGATCTCAGACAAGTACCAGCGGTTCATGTACTGGTCTCTGACAAAGAACTGAGTGAGAAAACTCCACCCGCAATGTCCGGAGCCTCACTGAAGAAAAATATGCGCAAAAGTCTACGCATGAGCTCCAGGTCAAGCGTCTGCGGATTCATCAGGGGACACGACCCGGCGGGCGTCGTGGCGACCGTCTCGCGCTGGCCAGGCGAGCGCGGGCTCGTCCTCAATGGCGTGAAGCGTTCGAGCGCATGCACACGCAGCTGCTCCTCCATGCTTCGCTCAACCGCTTCATGCAATTCGTCGAAGATGATAAAAGCTACTGCAACAGCCGCTGCGGCAATGCGCGACGGAAGCTGTCTGATGAGCTGCACATCCGTCAACGCTAGGGTCACGATACCACTCGCGAGTATTCGCACGTGCGTGGGAGCTCTCGGAATGGCTCGAATGTACTGGTATGGCGTAACCATTTCAATACGCCAGTTTAGATGCGCTCGTAGGCGCTGCTTTGCTTCCCAGATACGAAGCGATTTCGCTCGATCGTCGCCAGCGAGCAGAATAACGACGAGCGCGGCCGGTAGCTCGCGGGCCTCGCAAGCGAGCGCAAGCGACGCTGCTCCCCATACCTCGTCGGTGATACTGGTTTCCAAAGTTGCTGGGAGCACCTCACTATGTATGCGGTCGTAGAATGCAACCGAAAGGCCCGCCACTTCCTCCGAAATGCGCAAACGCCGCACGAAACTGACCGAGCGCTGAACCTGCAAACAGCGTCTACGGTACTGCTCCGAGTCTACCAGAGGCGGCTCATAGTCATCAGGATACGTAAACAGGTGCTCGCGCGCAAGAAGCACCTCAATGCACTTTAGAGCTAAAGCGTCGTTCTCTTCGGTTGCCGCCGAACCGTGCAAGGTTGCAGATGTGTTGCCCTCAGAAGCGCTGGTAGCTGCATCGATTCCCTCCGGTCCGCGCTCGCCCACCACCAAGCTGTGCCTTCCAACCCGCCCACTCATACCATGGCGCTCTGAGGAGCACCAACCAGCGCTCTCTCTCGTCTGCTGCGGACTTGTCCCTCGGTTCCGGGGCACTGCGCCTGTTTATCTCGCTGGGGACGCTATCGGCACCAGCCCGCGCCCCAGCGCACCGGCCGCTGCATCGCTCAGGATCGGTACGCGGGTGGCAGCGTCGCCGCCGTCCAGCGACCTGCGCGCAATGGACCACCGAGGGGGCGCGCGCAGGCCGTCGGCGCTGGGACTCGCGCACCCGCAACAACAGACGATTGGCGCGCCACAGTTGATGGCATCCCAAAATGGACATCACGCGCGCGCTTTCCTCTCCTCTGAACGGAACTGCTCGACGGGCGGGTGCCTGCGGCTGCCGTGGTCGAGCGTCGATCTCAGTGTGTGTGTGTGTGTCTGGTTCTCGTGGAACACTGGGCCGCTTACTGTACTCCGGTGTTGTGATTGGTTTACAACGTTTGCCTAGGCGTGCAGCGTAGTTCGTCGAAGTACGGAAAACAGTGCACACACGGATGCACTCGTAAAGGCTGGAGATACTCAGGGTCGAGGTCACAAAGTGGATCACCGGGCGCTTTGTTGCTGGAATTCGTGACGTCCTTGAAATCAAGGCGATTTATGACGCAATCGGACAGGGATTGGTAAAGTAGTTGATGTGTGGATAGCGTGCAAACGGACACGAGTCGAAGCAACTGCGGTGCTTGCGTGTTTCAAGGCAACGCTTAGAGAGCCAGCGATGCGCGTCGCTTGATTGACGAGGAAAAACGCGATGTATTCTGGAAAAATCGCTCAGAAGATGATACCGAAAGTACACTGATATTCTGACGCGAGAGAATCAACTCCTATCGAAATACAGGTGCTTGTTTCTCTGTGAATATCGACGAAAGCGCGTTCCCCAGCAGCTTAGTGCAATTCACGTCATATAGTCCCAGAGGCTGTTGGTTGTTCTGCTTGTTCGGAAAAGAGTCCTGGGCTGGGAATTCGGTCATTGCGGCGAACATTTCCAGTGGAAAGCGCGTTACTGCTTGGGCGGAGGGAGCGTAGAGGGCTCGAAGTTTCTCGATTTGTTCTCCAGCCGGGATTTCCCGTCCTTTACTTGTTTCATGATGGGCAACATTGCGTTCCACAAATACTCTATGGAACGGAACAGCGTGCGCTTGCGTATGCAGCTGGTAGAATAATCGCTAAGGGCATCGTCCAGGAGAAGCCCGTGATCGCCGGGTACTGCACCTGACGCGGAAACGGAGGGGTGCATCGAACAGAGTCCTCTACGTCCGTCACGGGCACGTACAGCTTGATGGAGAAAACGTTCACGCGCAACAGGACGGCGCTCTAGCGAGGATCCCGGGTGGACACATGCGAATCATCGACTATAGTCGAGTGTCACCGCTGCGAAGGACGCATTGAGTCTGCCTACAACGAAGATGACAATGGACAGCAAGGCGGAGCTCGCAAGAACCACTTGTGCATGAAATACGTTGAAAAAGTCCTGGACCAGCGAAAACGGGCCTTGGACGCTGCCATCAACATCCAACGACTGGTGACAGCGGAGCTAGAGGTACCGGAGGGCCAGGCGTATTTAGAGCCATAAATGAGAGCGAGAGATAGAGACGACGGGATGAACTCGTCACTGAACAAGCCCGCAAAACCTGTTATTCATCATAATGGGAAGCAAAACCCCAACTTTATTGTATATGTCCGATTTAGAGGACCTGTTCCGTTTTAGTCTCGCACGAGTCCATTTCCGCAGCGCTGTTGCACACAACAGCGCCATGAAGGACACTGACCAAGATCGCGTGCAGGCCGAACGCTCTAAGGCTCAGATCTAGACGCAGATCGCATCCTTGTCATGGATATCCAGGCGGCACGTGTGGCCAGCGGAAGAGAGACCCATCTTGCGGCGATGCAGATGCTGCATTTAGAAACGCCGAGCCTCTTCGAAGATAAACCGCGAGATGTGTGGTCCCGGTGTCGCAGAGGTGCCCTGGTGAACTACATGCAGCCGCGCCATTCGGAGAGCCATCTCGCAATACGAAGTTTTGCCCGCCTAGAAATCCGCTATTCTCGAAAGTAAATACCCCAGAGAGGCTTCCGACAGCTGCATCGACTTTAGCGATACGACAGCGGGGAACCGCTGGGTACAATGATCGAGATAGAAACCACCATTCTTGAAAGTACCCCTACCAGGAACGCCTCATCGAGATACATCGCAGTCAGCCGTACGCCAACGTGGAGCCGCTCTTTAGCATCGTCTACATTTCCAAGCTACCAGACAGAAGCACCTAACAGGTTCCGTGTAGGGCCGCGGCGTTCATGTCATGCGCTCGCTGCCCTTCTCACGGCACCGGGACGTGTTTGCCAGCGTGCGCGCCCTCCAGTCACATACACAGTTTTCCTTGGAATCGCTCATCAAGCCGCCATTCCAGCAACGGAGTCGCATCCAGCAAATGCACGTGTGCACAGGAAGAATCGTTCCGTGAGGCCAGCACTTTTCGACCGCATTCCGAGTGCGAATGATCTGGCGTATCACAAAGCGCTGCCAGCAGGCGCCGCGTTGTCCGTGGCTCGATATCGTGGCGAGTTGCGAGCGAGCTGCTGTCGCTTCCGAAATCTTCGCCTAGCCACCACTTGTCGTCGCATCGGGCATTACGATCAACCAAGTCACGCGTTTACCAGCAGAAGCGATGGGCGCTCCGCTCACGTCATGCCTGGCGGTTGTTTCACCAGGAAACTGCCCAGAACAATACAAGTAAACTGGCAGCATTTGAGGCAGTAGACCTGTTCCGATAAACACTACATTTCTCAATACAAGGCTACCTGTCGCCGTGTGCAGACGCGAGTCACCTCTATGGCCTGCTCGGCCGGGGTGCGGGTCCCGCTTCCGGAAACGTCCAATCCAAAGCATCGACAGAGTTCATCCGGGGGCGCTATAGCGTGCCTGGAGGCACCTGATTCCCCCGGTATCTGAAGCCGGCATTGGTCCCTGCAAATGCATCTCTACCAGCATATACGAGTGCCAAGTAGCTCGCAGTCAGGTTGCTAGGTTCCGTTACCGTTCGCATCGAAACCGATCGCCCAGCTCGGCGGTTCCTTGCATTCCTCCAATGACCAAGACATGGAGCGAGCGAGCGATTCCACGAGCCTAGCCGCCACATGACGGTTATCTCCGGCGTGCACGAACACGTGCGGGACGACGAGAGGAACCGTGGCGGCGGCGGCCTCAAACAGCGCTGTAATCCAGCCTCTCGCTCGAGCTAGAGGCCAATACGCTGGTAGCACATCCGTTTCGTTGAGCGCGATCCATTCGGGAGCATGCGCTTCCACCCAAGCACGCCCTGGGACATTGGCCAGATACCAAACGCTTCCGAGCGGCGCGCTAAGGGCACGATCTGATTCACGTGCAACGGCACTGATGCTGTTCAGAACCAGCACAAGTCGACTATATCTGCCGAAGGTGTTCCACAGGAGGAACGCGTGTTCTCGTGAGCGCCCTCGTGCGATCGGAGACCTATGCTGCACGACAGCCAGATCCTGGCACGCATACATATCGACAGGGCTCAGAAAGTGAAAATCAGTGTGGCTATACCTCCCGCGACCCGCAAACGGAAGCACCTGGGGCACTTGGACGGAGCCCAAGTGCGGCAGTGCGAGGTTCTCTATGAGCAGATCGCAGACCATCTGGGGAACATAGGCGGCCGCAAGCGCGTTCGGGACTACCAGCACGCTCCCCGTAGGACGTTTCCCTGACCAGTGCCAGGCTGGATCGGGACTCGCCATGGCGCGCGCAGCAGGTTCGCCCCTGAACCCGCACCAGGAGTCGCGTCGTCGCTATCCTCGGTACGACGCCTCTGCTTGGAGTTTTGTGTCGCTTGATGAGATTCTACGCCGCAAAACCGATAATAAAAACCGTAGAAAGCGCGAGTAACTCACAAGCGCAATTCATTAACTATGAACCGGTGCATTGAACAACTGACGAGAAAGAAAGCTCACCTGAACGTCACGCCTTGGACCGCTCGGCCACGTCTGCGATAGGAGATGCAGACGGCAGGATTCGAACCTGCGCATGCTTACGCATATGACGATGCTCAGATGTAATGTTATCGCGATGAGCAATATATAAAGTGGTTGGTGAAGCGGCGCCGATCCGTGCAATGCGATGGCGATTCGCCAGCCTGATGCGCGGCCAGCGTTGCTGGCGCCTTTGCCGTGCCGTGCCGTGCCGTGCCTGTTTTTTCACATGGGGCGCCATCATTTCGAACCTGACCAGGGATCACCGGGTGCGCGATTTTTACCAGTATCGAGGAATGAATCCGTGATGTCGCCCCATGACTCCAGGTACAACCAGCCATGACCTCGACTTGCCCATTTGGGGATAACGGTTCGTTCAAGCGATCCTCCGAGCACCGAGCCTGCTGTGCGTGCCTACCACGCCCCATACAGCGCAGCGCTGCACGGGTTGGGGGCCAAGACGGCAGCACCGCACCCGCTGCGAACATGCGCGCCCGCTGGAAATGGTACTCGCAGGGTGCTCGCTCGTGCGCACCAAAGTCCCCATAGGGAACTGAGTGGAATTCTGGGGCTCGGCATGAGTGCAGCTCGCACTCTCGACGCCGGAAGCGCATCATGTGGCGTCCATGTTGCTGAACGCTCCACGGTGGTGCAGATGCGCAGGGACGCAAGCCGCAGCTGCGATCGCAAGCGACGCATCCGCCATGCGATATTCGAGACGGCGGCTCGGAGCGTCTGCGACTCGGCCAGCCCCGCACGACCACGGCGTCAGCGATCGTCCCGACGGCATCCGGTATCCGTGCTCGGATGCCTAGCGTACGTGCCTGAAACGAAACGCCGTACATCGGCAGTTCGTCCGAACACCAGGAACCCTAAACAGATGCTTGATATAGAACCGAAGTTTATGGCCTCGAATGCATTCGAGCAGTGCCCTTGAATTGCTTCGCGGACTCCCTCTTCATGAATTCGACACTTTTTGACGAGGGAAAGAACGCCACTCGTCGCAGATCCTGTAATTCCGTCTCATTCAGACTCTTAGGATTCTTCGCAGCCTCCTCTAAGCGCAGGATCACCTCGATGAGGTCGCCTACCTCTATCTCTGGCTGCTTGGGAAGCTCTGCAAGCTCCTGACGCAGTCGATTCCATGCCTCATCGAGATCCCTTTTGTCCAGAAAAATGGGAATCACGAATTCTTTCCCTTTCCGGAGCGTTAGACCTTTTGCCACGAAGCACGGCACGCCCCGTACAGTGGGTTGTTTTGTCTTCTTCGCCACAGTTCGCGCATACTCGAGCTGTTGTTGATTGGGGTAGAAACGGAAGACCATTTTCAGCTCATCGCCACGGGGTCCGCGAAGCCCGCTCGGCTGCGGTTTGCTCTTCACCATTTCGAAGGCACGATCCAGACCCATAATGAAAATACGTGCATCCTCTGCCTCTTTGCCGGAGCTCCGTTTCAGGTCCTCTAGCATTTTTATCGCATCATCTGGGTCGAAGAAAATAAGTCCCACTTGCAGTCCACGTTCCATTGCAGCTAAAAAGGGTTGCCCAGACTCATTCGTCACCGCGAAGACTGGCACCTGCGCGAGTTTCTCGCTCAGCGTTTTGCGCGAGTAGCGTGCATGCGGTGTTTTCGCCACGCTCACTGCTGGCGCTCCCAGCAGTACCTGCAGCCCGGCACCGAGGCTGATTCCACGCAGAAGTGGCGTCCATATGTTAACCGTCGCCAGACCTAGCATGAGCGCCCGTGCGGCACGTTGCATCCAGGAAGTCTCGGGCGCCGGTTGCCCGACAACGCCAGGCGTCCTCTGTTCACTAAGACACACTCTCTCTGTCGCACTCAGTAAATGTTTCCGAAAGGTCACGAGTGGCCGACCCCGATGAAAAAGCACCTGCCGTTTCGAACTCCATCGCGGAACGAGCGGCCGATCAAGTCCTAGCGCCGGGCGCTGCCTCCTCGCAGGGTGCGCCGCAGGCACAGCAAACGCTGACATCAGAGTCCTGGTTTTGAGTCAGCGTCAACTGCGCTTTTCTTCCTCAAAGACCAAGTCTACTGGGACCCTTGCAAGGTGACACAAACGTACCTTTAGACTCCTAAACAGCGCGTGTGCTCTACACAGGCGCGCACAAGACAAGTCGCTCGTCCGATGGCACAGTGGTAGCGCGTGTAGCTAGAGCTGCGTCCCACTAAAAGCGGCCGCTGCGGTGGCTGCCATCGCGCGGGGCGGCGGCGCGCTGCGCGAAGGCGCGGGCGATCCGGCGGCAATGGCGGCGCGCTGTCCGCGCATCCTTGCGTGCGTGCGTGCGTGCGTGCGTGCCTGTGCGTGCGTGCATGCAAAGCAATGCCTCGCGTGGCGCATTCGTTCCGGCCTTGACACCCCGTGGGGAGACCTTTCTCGAGCTGTTGGCGTACCCATAGGTTTGCACAGGAACAGCAGGTTGTACGTCGATACCTGGGAGTACTCGAGCAGTTGGTAGAATCCGTTTAGGGTAATCGATTTGGGAGCGCTGAGCGGCTGCACACATCTGAACGGCCTGCGTCTGTGCTGTCTGGTAATGACCGAGTCAAAGGTTGCCGCGCTCTAGTCATGCATAAATGACCGGCGAATATCTTCATGCAACGGATGACCTGCTCTGCCGTGGAAGCAAAATGCCGCAGCAAACAATCACGCGCAGGTGTCTTGAGTCGATGTTTTTCGGGGCGGGTGGTTGGTAGCGCGCTCGCGAGGAAGAGCACATGTATCCTAGGCAGATACATGCCTCTGCAGACATACTCGAACCGCAAAGGACAGAGGCCGTTGTTTCAAAGATGAATTCGGCGTTTCTACAATTTGGCAGCATGCACAGAACACTCCGGTCCGAGGCATCGGTGCAAGCGAGGCTTGGCGCTCGCGGATACGGTAAACGAACGAACAGCAGGGCGCCGGCCGAACGCCCGCACTGGCGAGTTCGGCATACCAGGAAAAAAAGGTTCCCTCTATGTTCATGGACCGGAAAGCGCTGATCTGGTACATGGAAGCCGCTGCCATGCTCGACAGCGTTTCGCACGGGACGCGTTTCCAGGTACTCTCATTGCATATCGATCTCGCGTAATCGGCGCAATCTTCGCTTCTGAGACGGAAGTTAAACATGCAGCTCAAAGAAAGCAGGCCGGCATTGCACAGCAGGATTCGATGCGGGGCGCCAGAACGCCTAGCATGTTGCCTCGAACCGACCGAACGATGCCAGCTCGGCGGCATGCCGATCATGAAACCATGCATCCTTCGTCCGTAGATATCGCAGAGGCAAGTGAGGCGCACCTGCTCAGCATCACACCTGCTGTTGTACTGATCTCGAGGTTCCCAAATTGCTGGCGCAATTCACCAGCAGAACACCAGTCCGGCAGCTGCTATTCGAAGCATCGCGTTTCTGCTCATAGAACGTCCCCCGAGCAGTGAGACCATTTTCACCGCGCTCGGGCTGCATTCGACTCGCCAATGAAGCGCACCCCGCCAATCGAATGTGAAACGCACACCCTTGTGTGAGCTCGTACCGAATAAAGTGCCTCCATCAAGTATCGACAGCGCAGTGCTCGCAGTTTCAATGCGATACCGGGTGTCGGAAGCGGGATCTGCACGCCTCGCCAGACGGTCGCGCGCCCTCATCGCACTGGTGCGCGCTGTCCATTGAATCGGATGCGCACACCGGCCCGGTGCGCTTTCTGGGCCTACCCACTCGCACATGCCAAACACGAGCCCGTGTCGCGAAACGACAATGCATTTCATGAAAGATCACGAGGGAACGGGCTGGCTCCCAGGATATATCCTAACAGCCAAATGTGTCTCTAACGTGTCGTACAGTAAAGGCAAACCTGCATCTGCAGACTGTTCAGGCACAAACTGACGACGAGACCCGATTCTAGGTCGGGTGAAGCACGCCTCGAACCGACGTCCTTTGTGGTATAGAAAAGCCTTTGTGTCTCTATGAGCTATCTGCCCCAGCTGTTAAGGTCCAAAGGCGGATACAGAACCGCAGGTACTAGGCACACGCGATAGAACATGAGAAACGACCGGTATGTCCGAGAAGAAATATGGGTGATGGAACTCGGAAGCGATGGGTTTGACGGATGCTTCACCGTGAGCTGAAGAAAAAGACAGAAGAAGCGTACAATCGGAAAACGCTGGCCTAAGTAATCGGTTTGTCAGTGAAAAACAATCCTGCCTACGACGCGCCGCTCGCCACCGCATTACGCCACGTATGCAGCGCGGTGTACCAGTTGGACGGCGTTCGCCGCGGCCGGCAATCGGCCGATACGCTCCGCGCCCATCATCGAACGTCATTTTCAGTGCTGTTCGAGAGGACCGGCGACGAAGTCGGCAGCCCGCTGGACGAAACTCGAATAATTCAACCTTGCACCCGCGGCATCATGGCTTTTGTGGTATCTTCTTCGTGGGGTTGCACGAATGTCTGGACGGGTTGCCGGCGAGCGCTCCGCCGGGGCGCGACGTCATTGCGATCGCCACCAAGAGTGCCCGTCCGTGCACACAGGTCCGTGGGAGTGCCAGCGCGGCGCCCGCTACGAAGTTTAGTATTATCAGTCGATGCTGGAGGCACTGCACACGCACGAATTACGGACTTGAATACCGTGCCAGTAAACGGGGGCCAGTCACTAGAGGACGAAACCGGCTATGAGGCGCGCGCTGGAGCACCCGGAACACCCAGCGAGCCTCGTTACGAGGGGAGCGACTTTGGCAGCACCGGAGGCAAGAGCGGTGGCGGTGGCGGTGGCGGTGGTGGTGGCGGCGGCGGCGGCGGCGACGAGGGCAGCTTCGAACCATCGCGTCCGCTGAGCGCTGCAGGTGACTTGACTCGGTTCATGGAGTCGCGCTCCTTTACCTGGAACGACATCCCAAATGATGTCCGTGAAGCGTTCCAGAAGGGCATCATCTCGGCTGCTGTGATTAAGAACTACATCTACGCCGCATCCAATCCGGTGTCGCGTTTCCTGATGAACCGAACATCGCGCGGGATGCGTGAGCGATTCCTCGCAGATAACCTCTTCCTCACCAAAATTTTGATAGAAGAAGGTCTCGGCCTTTGCGGGAAACTAAGTGCCGAGTACGAGGTACGTCGGGATCGCTTCTTCGATGAACTCGACTTTGTCTTTGCGAACGTGCTCATGGCACTGCTGGCAGACTTTGCGCTTGTCTACTTCCCGGCACCTTCGGTGAAACTGAATCCCGCCATGGCAACTTCAAGTCCTTTTGGGTCAGTTGGTCGCATCGTCTCCAATTATACAAACGGAATGCCTTCGAATATCTTCCAAGTAGATCGTCCATATACATTGCAGCAGCGCATTGCATGCTATCTGTTCAAAGCCACGCAGTTGTTCGTTACGGGTACTGCTTGCGCGGCGATCGGGGTTTCCGTCACCAACGTACTCCTGTCGGTACGTCAAATGCTGGATCCCGAGTTTGTTCCGCAGAACCCCAAGAGTAACGTCCTCTTTACCTCTATCATGTACGGTTTGTTCTTGGGACTGAGTTCGAGTACTCGTTACCAGTTAGTGAATGGAATCGAAATCCACATCTTCCCGAAAATCCTCGGAAATTCGCCTCGTTTTGTTGAGGGCGTAGCCACCTACCTGCTGCGCTGGGGAAATACGTTTTGGGGTAGTCAGCAGTGGGCGCTCTGGGCGAGGTTTACCGGCGCTCAGAAATCTGGGAAGCACTAAATCCCATTCCGTCATAACACCAAAGGAGCTTACGAGCGCGGACGCTGCGAGTGACAACTGCAGCGGCGAACGAGACCCCAGATGCCCGTTCGATACCATACGTGCGAGCACCGGTCCCTGTGTCTGGGGCGAGCTCTTACCAGCCATGCGCGAGTCCGTAGCCGCATCTGAATCAGCGACGCGGCATCGCTGGCACCGTGTCGCCTGCTGCGCACAGCGCTCTCAATATATGAGATAGGTTTTCTCCCCGGTCACATAAATATTTTACTTCGATTGAAAGTGCGAGGCGGTCAGGAAAACGACCGCGCTCCGTCAACATCCGCTCGTCACAGAGGTTACGTGCATCGTGAACTGGTACTTTTACTGTGCGGTGGGTACGGAGGCTGGCTCGGCACCAGGACGCACGGTGTACAAGCACAGCCAAGGCGAGCGGCGTCAGCGTGAGGTATCATTGTAAAACGCAGTGAAAGCGTCCTTTCGAGATGCGATACCCAGCGTCACGCCGATCCCAGAATGTGCCGCATCTCTCAACAGAGCCGAGGCTTTCGATACGATCGCTCATGAAAGCAGACAGCGGGATTCATGATCCTGCGTTCTTGACTGCGTGCCTTGAAGATCCACCGCTTTGATCTAAGTACCGAGTGGCATGCAATTGGATCTGCTTTGCAGAGGAGGATTTCAAATGAGGCTTTATTCGGCGGGTCTGCATACTCGCAGTCGGGATGCATTCGATTCCTGATGCTCCTTGGCAGCGACTTGTGCATATCCATGTCGGTTAGCGCCGACTAGTACGTGATGGTGCTGCTGGGTAACCACTGGTGCCTATTCATGTTGGTTAACGTCGACTGGCGTCAGCTCTGGCACCTCGTGAAAAATGCGAGAAACCACTTCATCCATACCATTACGGATTCATGGCGTTTGACGCAAAACTTCCATCTGGCGCTTGCGTCGTGCATCGAGAACGCTGCGGGCCGTCTCTTCATCCAGCAAGCCATGTACCATGAGCCATTCATCCGCAAGCACAGATGAACGGCCATACTTTCGCAATTTCTCTTCCCTCATGGTGGTGTAGAAAATGCGCAGAGGGTCGTTCTCTGGCGGCGGGTCTCGTCTCTGTCCGGGAAGAGCATACTTCTTTGCCGGCGAGTTGCTCGCTCGAACTGCTTTATCGGAAGCGCCGTTTTCGCCTGCGCCGCTCTCAGCGTTCTTCGAGACACTCGCTGGTTCTTGCTCGAGAGCTTCCGTGCCAGCCAAGCTGGGATCCTGTTTGAGACTCCCGGGTCGCAGCGGGATACTCGCGGAAGCGGGTACCGAACGATTCTTCTTACTCTTCCGAATCGGTTTCCTTGGAGGAGTCCCAGACTCGGTACGAGTCGAGTTTTTCAAAACTTCATCAAGCGGCCTGTCATCGTCCAAGTCAGAAAAGGTTTCGTTATCCATGGCTGAAACGATTCTTAGAAGAGTTCGGCCGTACGCTCGGTGTTCGCGTGCGAGAGCTGGTCCTCGGACACTAACCCCGGCGCGCGCAGCAGGACACGCTGCAAAGGCGTTCGACGAGTACCCCGAGCGAAGCCTCAAGAGGACGACACGCCACAAGTCATGAAAGCTGTGAAGCTCACTTGTTCAGGAACGCCTCGGAAGGAGCGCGTCCAGTCCGCACGCTTGTTCAAGAGTCGTGTCTGCCAAAACCGATGACAACGCAGGGCACCGCATCCAGTAAACCATGCAGACAGCGAGCAATTCCATGCGCCCATGTCAGAAAACATAGAGCAGGTTCTCGAACTCGGGTGCACTCATGCTGAAGCTTTGCTCATGTACGATGAATATCAAAACCGAATTTATGGGCTGTTTCTGCGACTGCCTCCTCTTCCTCGCCCTCATGATTTGCCTTAAATACACAGGTCTATCCCGTCACTCCAGTTCCGGTGTTCGCAGTCGGAGGACGATGACGGTAGCGTGCGCATCCCGATATGTCGCGGCTACCTGCTGCTGTCTACGATTTCCATGCACAGGCGGGAGCAGCGATCTATGCTTCGCTAGCCATTTCCATCTTTTAGGTATACAGCCTTGATGCACGCTTCGCAGCAGTGACACTTGACCACTGTCGATGACTCCCATGCGTCCAAAACATCTCTTCATTTGGGCACCGCCCAGTAAAACATGAACGTTTTCCCTATCACGCTGTACATATCCATGACGGGCACAGCAGGCTCGCCTCGATGCACGCCTCCGTTTCCGGACCAGGGGCGACGCCCCACAGATCGGGTGATTCTTCGTGGCGATGCCGTCGACGAGGGCTTTGTCTGCTGCACGCGCAAGGGCCCATGCTGTTCCATTCGGTGACGGATTTGTGGAGCACGATACTATCCGTGGTGAAACAAGTGCCGGAAGCAAAATCGACGCTTGAGAAGGCCTCGCGAACCTTCGATCCGTCTGCACTCGATTCGGGCAACGCAGTAACACACGTTCCACTGGAAGCGATCGCTACGATAACTCACATCCGATTCCAATACCCTTTTTGTCGCAAACAGAAGAGACGGGAGCCTCTCGGGGCATATGCCATGAGAGATGTCATGCTACTGTCGAATACAGTTTCATCGATGGCCTCAAATCAAGTTGGATTTCTCTCTCGAACGGAATCGATTATTGAAAATGACAACTTCAGTGAGCATCCGGCATCAACTTGTGAACAAGTCGTCGTGCGCCAACGTCGACTACTCATGCTCCTCCATCCGGGAGTCTAAATAGCAACGCCCACGAGTTGCTTTCAAACAGCAAAATCGAACGCGTGAAGAATGCGTATTTCGAGCATCCTCTACGCAAGGAAAGCTGGAGCTTGCAGTCTCGGGCATTTGCATCGGTTCATCAAATACGAAAGTGTACCGCGCCTCGTTCGCGGCCGCATCGAATCATCTTTATTTCGCTGCCGTACGGATTTGCGGTTGCACAGCATCTGCGGACCTGGTCCCCAAAACACGACCAATATTCGCGAACCTACCGACCGATGAATTCACACACTCTCTTGGATGTACTTCGAATGTCCAGAATATACAACGAAAACGAGTTCGGAAACAAGCCGCAAGGCAGGAGCGTAGCGAGCAGGCCAGTGCGCTCCATGCATCTGACACAGGCACGCGAGAGCAGGCGCTGGAGGTACCTCCCGCGTACGCCGAGCCGCAGCGTCCGCACGCACGCTCGGGTACCAATGCCTGTCCCTTTTGACCGTTGAATGACACCCGCAGGCGGATCTATGTTGCGTACCCAGTTTGGAGCCGTGCAGCGTGCACATTAGTGTCCGTTTCTTCCATATTATTCCAAAACGCCTTTCGAGGCCTTCACGCCCCCGTACCAGCGAATGGCGGGATCGGCGCTTCGCGCGCTTCGAGCGCGCGCGAGCGCTGAACGAATCGAGTCCCGCGCTGCGTCGACGCAGCGGCCGCGGGATTTCCATCAATCAAGCGTCCGCGCTGCAGCAGCGGCCAGCACGAAGGCAGCAGCATCACGCCCCGCTGCGGTAGCGTTCGGGGACGCGCGCCAGCCAGCAGCGGCCCGGCGTACGCGGGAGGTACCTCCAGCGCCGCTCGGAGCAGCGGATACTGTTCTTGGTTGCGTATTCGTGAGCTTTCGCTGGTATTCTCGAGTTACCGCTCATACGATTCTTTAGTTTTCATGCGTTCTAGCAGCACTGCGGCTGATTCTTGTCACAACGAGGATGGAGACTCTGATTTCGAATCGAGTCCACCGAGCACCACCGTTGAACAGCCAACAGGGGAGGCGGAGGCGGAGGCGGCCCCAGCGCCTTCGCCGCCTTACCATAGTATCACGACTGCAACGGTTTTCAGCGAGGACGCGTCAGACGAAGATGCACGCAATCCTGGTGCTTCTCCATGCCGCCCGTCCGGTCAATCTTCAGTAGAAAGACCGAAGCGCGCCACGAGACGCGCCTCATCGGGCAAGGAGGCCGGAACGTCCGTTGACAACAAGTCCAGGTCGCCCCCGTCGACGCGCAAGTCTCGCGGGCGGGCCTCGGCGCGTCTCACTGGGCATCGTCGAAAAGCGTACAAGGAACTGTCCGAGTCAGAGTTAGAGGAAGCTGAGCTTGACGAAGTGGATGAAGTAGACCAAGTCGACGAGATCGATCAAACGGATACAGTCTATACGGACTCATCCAGTGAATCGTTCTCTTCAGAGTCGGATGCGTCCAGCTTTGGAAGCGAACTCGAGAAGACCTCCAAACCAAAACGCGGTGCGCGCAGTCGTCAGGCGACCACCACTCGCCGGGCTCGGGCAGCGCCAAATAGTCGCACCGGCACTGAGGCGGCGAAACCCTCGACAGCGACACGACATATCGGCCAGCGACTGGGCACCAAAGCCATGGCACCGCTTTCTAGCAAATCAACGGACGCTCAAAATACCCCCGCGGCGGTTGTTCAATCACGAATGCCAGCAGGGGGTTTTCGCGTCGGCCTGTCTCGGAGCGCGCTCCTCGCAAAGCGAAGCTAGACACCTGCGGCTTCCAGAAACCGACCCGACGAATTTCCGTCGTCCCATTCGTAAAAACCCCAGGAATAGCATGGCACGAGAACCCAAGCTCGTTCCTGCCACGAGATCCACCGCCCAGTGTATGAACAACGGCACGCTTTCCTCGGCACGATACGTTCTCCATGCGCTACATCGTGCAAAGCGGTTGCCGTACGTGGCGGCAAGCGTATGCCCAGCACGCTCTACAAGTTACCGTACGCAAACCTTGCTAGTGCACGAGCAGATGCTCAGACCGTTCACGCTGACGCGTTCGTGCGCGTCGCCGTGCGGCAAGGACCAACGCCCGTGCTCAGCCATTTACAGTAAAGTCGCTATCCAAGCACGCATACACCGGGTTGCTCGTAAAGACTCGGGCGCGGCCGTTGTCTATGACTCGATGCCGTGTGACTCCGTCGCAGCAGGCGCACGCAGCCTAAACGTTCTCATACCAGTGCACACGGAAAGTTATAAAGGTTTCCTATGGATATTGACCGAGTCGGAAAAGAATGAGCGAACACCCGCGCTGCAATTCGTGAATACTCGTGTAGCTCGCTCTCTAGAAAGGTCAGCGTTCCAAAACAAGCACCTCAGTCCTGAATGGATGACGTGCCCTTATCCGCCAGATTTCGCGGGGTTGCAGGATTCGCCCCGCATGAGCTCGCTTCGCACCTCATTATTTTTTCTCTCATCTCGCGAGCAGGCCATATGGAACACCTCGACAGCAGCCCTCAGACAGGTACGCGTGCCCGCACCAGCAGCGCGCTTCTCCAGGCACGAGCGGTGCGCCGGCAACTGCGCGCCGGACGCCTCACGAAGCCAGTCGGTGACGCTAGTCTGTGCTATTCGGGACAGATCGTGCGGGCGGGTGTCTTCCAAAGTCACCCGGGTCAGGCAGGTTACCCAAGTGATCTGTTTTAGCACCACGTATCGCGTTTCCAGCGTCCACGCTGTCGCTCGGTTCGGATTTCGCGAGCAGCATCGAAACGCGTTGGCGCTTCGGTGACCCACCAGTGTGCACGCGAACCCGTGTCTGGCTACGTGACTGTAGGTCACCGACGGCCGTTTCCAAAGACGATCATGCCGGTCACTGCAGTACTAATTCTTGACTCGCGAGGTCGATTGCTAATAGCCCGCGACTTTCGGGGCGAAGTTGACCTTCAGGAAGCAGCGGAGGCTTTCCGCCTCGGACTCGAGCGCAACGCGTGGACGAACGGCAGCGGGGACGCCGCGGGCACCCCACCGCTAGTGCCCGTGAAGAACGGGGCATACTACTTTGCGACAGTGAAACACAACGATCTCTACTTTATCGCGGTTGACGTTTCACCGTACAGCTTCAGCGGGACACTCGTCGCGTTCTTAACGAGTATGATTCGTGTTTTTGGAGAGTACTTTGGCAAGGTTGTCGAAGAGTCGATTCGCGACAACTTCGTTATCGTGTACGAGCTCCTCGATGAGATGGCGGACTTTGGCTACCCTCAGACCACTGAACCGAAAATTCTTCAGGAATACGTCGTCCAAGACTATCATGTCATGGAACAGCCCAAGCCACCCATGGCGTTGACGAATGCGGTGAGCTGGCGCTCTGAGGGCATCCATCATAACCGGAACGAGGTCTTCCTCGATGTCATTGAGACCGTCAATATGGTTATTGGACCCCAAGGTAACGTCTTGCGGGCAGGCATCCATGGCAGCATCGTTGTGAAATGCTTTCTTTCCGGAATGCCGGAGCTGAACCTCGGGCTCAACGAAAGCATCCAGATCGAGCAGCGCGGCAGCGGTGCGAGCGGCAGCGCTGGCACCACGCCGCCGAACACCGGCGCCATCGAGCTGGAAGATGTCAAGTTTCATCAATGTGTCAAATTACCCAGGTTTGAAACGGAGCGCGTCATCTCCTTCATTCCTCCGGATGGCGAGTTCGAGCTCATGAGTTACCGGGTGGCGAATCCGACGCTGCGGCCGCTCTTCTCAGCGGATGCCGCAATGGATATGGCTTCCCATCGAATCGATTATTTGGTTCGGGCTCGCTCGCTTTTCAAGGCGGGACTCACCGCGAACGACGTTTCCATCTGGGTACCGGTCCCGGAGGATGCTGATTCACCAAAATTTCAGGTGAGCTCGGGTCGTGTCAAGTACGCTCCCGAGAAGGATGCACTGCACTGGCGGATGAAACAGTTTCCTGGCCAACGCGAGAACAGCTTGCAAGGCTATTTTCGCTTGCCCTCGGTTGCCAATGCTGCCAGTAGAAACTCAGTGGTGAGAAGACCCATTCAGATCCAGTTCGAGATTCCATATTTTACGATCAGTGGCATGCAAGTGCGGTATCTGAAGGTTTGGAGCCGCGAGGGCTACACCTCCTACCCCTGGGTCCGCTACATCACCAGAGCGAGCGACTACGAAATACGACTCAGTTGAGGAAATCGACCAGGTTCGGCATCGTGCGTGCCGTATGCAAAACGCACTGCGGAGTGCGCTGCCTCGCTGACTGCCGCTTGCCCGGGGGGTCACTGGCGCGGGTATCGGGGCGAGGGTCGGCTTCAGCATTGGAGCGGATCCCGATCTGGCGTTTCGCAAAGGCCTTGCCTCCAGACCAGCCTCGATCGTCTTGGGAAGGTTCGCGGGATGCGTGAAAACAGCGGCACACGCTGCGGTCGAGATGCCGTGCTCCCGGCTCTGAAGGCGACGCTCGTACCGGACTAGACCGAGCGGTTGCCAACAGCGCAGACAGGCAGTCGAGCCGCGCACGCGGCAGCTGCTGCGGCACGACGACTCTGCGGATCGCAGGGAATCCGCGCCAGCAGAAGCGACCTATTCGTTCAACGGTCACGACGCGTTTCCAAACTTGTTCAGTACCGGACAATGGTGCAGATGCTCATGAACTGCGCATTCGTCACTCTTTACAACGAAATCGAAAGCCCCTATGTACATCCCTTAAAAGCGCCTACGCATCACGGTTTCATGCGTTAGCGAGACTGCCACTGCGGATCACGACACCTCAATCGGAATCTCCTTCACGTTTTCTTGTTGCTTCACTTTCTTCGGAATCGTGATACGCAGGACGCCGTCCTTGTGCTGCGCCTTGATATTTTCTGCGTCTACGACGTCCGTAGGCAGCCGCACACTCCGCGAGAAGGAACCATACGAGCGTTCCATGCGATGCATCTTGGCGTCCCTCTCCTCGTGCTCCCATTTCTTCTCGCCCTGAACAGTAAGAATATCACCATCGAGGGCGATCTTGACGTTCTCTCTGGGTACTCCGGCGAGCTCGCAACTAACCACAAATGCATCATTCGTTTCCGTGATATCCAGGGCCGGCAAGTACGCATTACTGCGCTGCGCGAGCGCGTCAAAGTCCGACCAGAAACGATCCAAGTCCATCAGCGGCGACATGAAGAAGGGATCGCGGCGCATGATGCTGAACGGCCAGCCCCAGTCCCGTCGTCCGCGAACCAGCGTCCGCTCGTTATCACGTTCGCGACTGTTCGCATTCGCTTGCATGAGGCTCGTTCGTGCGCTGCTCAGCGAACGCTTCGCAACACTGCGAGCGAGCGCTGGTGCATACGGCGAGCGCCCGCCCACTGGGGTCATCAACGGACGCCGCAGCACAACAGACGAGCCAGTGAACGGCACGACAAAGTTCAGCTTTGCACTTGCTTGACCCAACATTTTCAGGTTTCCTTGCAGTGAGCGCAATACGTATTGCATGAATCCCTGGTTCTCTCACAGGTTTCCACGGCTAGAACACAAATGGAAATCTAGCGTTGGAAAAATTTCGCTGCGCGCGGTATTTCAGCATCTGCGATCCGTTCGATGATGCGCCGCGAATCTTCGCCGAGGATCTCGCGCGAGATCGGCGATTCGGGAAATCTCGCGAATCGCTGCGAATCCGCCACGTAAGCTATAAGAGCAGCACGCCTGATCGTCGATTCATGACGTTGTTACGCATTGGTGTTTCTCCATCGTGAATACAGACCAGTGTGCGAAACCAGGCAAGTGAGATACAAGCGCGGAAAAACGGTGCGAAGCAATACGAACAAACGTGAGCGAGCCATGAGCTACTACTTCTTTGATCCGTTTGAGGACCTTATGGACGACTGGTTTTTCGGGTTCCCGCGCGTCTCGCGGCGTCGTCAAGCTGCTCTTCAGCAACAGCAACAGCAACAGCAGTACGATGACCAGAAACCGGCCAAGGCCAACGGTGTGGTCGCGAGGCCGCAGAACGTCATGGCGATGATAACGCCGCGGGTGGACTTCAAGGAGACCCCCGAGGCGTACGAGATCAATGCGGAGCTCGCGGGTGTGCCTCGCGATCAGGTGAAGGTGGAGCTGCACGGGGACCTCTTGACCATTCGCGGCGAGAAGCGCGAGGAGAATCGCGCTGAGGAGAAAGACGAAGGCGGGCGTGTTGTGTACCTGCGTACGGAGCGGGCCTTTGGTGCGTTCGAGCGTTCGCTCAAGCTGCCGAAGAATGTCGACCGTAACAGCATCAAGGCCACGCATAAGGACGGGGTGCTCAACATCGTCATCAATAAGCTGAAGAAGGACGAGGACGAGAAAATGAATATTGAGGTGACCGAGGCGTGAGCATCCCGCCGGGGTGCAGCGCTCGTGCGAGCAATCGCTGAATAGTGTAAGGTCTTTTTTGTGTTTGTACAAAGTTTTCGTGTAAACGCAACGTACATTTATAGGGCTTCCCTTCCTAGATACCTTCCGCCTGACATGCGTCTTGGTTCAGTGCAGTTCGCTCGTTATGCGCTGGACCGCCTGTTTCTCCATGCGTTTCCGTGTCCGCTCGCATAGCGATTCGGAACACAAGCCAGTCCCTCTGACTGGTTGGATCTGCTCATGAACTGCTCCAGCTCGGGCGCGCTCGTCCAGAGCCGAACGAGCGCGTCGACACGGCTTCACAGTGGCCCTGGTGCGAGTCTGCGAGCACGCCGGTCTGCTGCTCCAGGTGTCGTTCCGAGACGTGCGCTTCTGGCACCCAAACGGACTCGATCCGCTTCGACGCATAAAACCGCTCCTGGGCAGGGCCGTGTCCGCATCGCGAATGATATCGCTGCAGCCTGGACACAGCGTCTGCGAGCAAACTCTACGAAAGGCCCAGAATTTGCCCCGTCTCCACATCTACATCGATATCGTAGAACGCGGGCCTGGTCGGCAGCCCGGGAATCGTCTGGATCTCGCCAACCAACGGATAGACGAATCCCGCACCAGCGCTCAAGCGAATATCTCGTATGGGAAGTACGAAACCCTCTGGTGCGCCTTTCTTCTCAGGATCATCCGAAAACGAGTACTGCGTCTTGGCCATACAGACCGGGAGCTTCTCGTACCCAAGCTGTTCCAGTTTTTCTAACTTTCTACGCGCTTCTGCAGTCCATTCGACCCGCGCCGCTCGATACACCTCGCAGGCAATGATGCGCACTTTCTCTTCTAGGGGCATGTCCAGGGAATAGAGGAGGCGCGGCACGTCGTGCTGCGCGTCTGCGCTCGCCGTGCAAGCCCGCACCACGGCCTCTGCGAGCGCAACAGCACCCTTGCCGCCGTGCTCGAAATGCGACGCAACCACAGCATCACAGGCGCCCGCACGTCGAGCAACGTCTATCACTGTCGCCAGCTCTGCATCGGTGTCATCCTTGAAACGGTTCAATGCGACCACGCAACGCACACCGAACTTGCGGATGTTCTCGATGTGACGCACCATGTTGGACTCGGCACCGGCGCGTACGCCAGCGCCAGCCCCATGCATCGCGAGCGCCCGCAGCGTTACCACCAGAACCGCAACCCTGGGCGCCGTCCCGGCCGCTCGATACTTGATATGCATAAACTTCTCGAAACCGATATCCGCACCGAATCCAGCCTCCGTGATCACGTATCCATCCGCTCCGACGAGCTTCAATGCGATCTGGTCTGCTAATACGCTTGAATTGCCGTGTGCGATATTCGCGAATGGACCAGCGTGCACAAAGACCGGCGTCGCTTCCAGCGTCTGCATCAGGTTCGGCATAATGGCGTCCTTCATGAGCGCAGTCAGTGCACCAGTGATGCCGAGGTCATCGGCGGTGATCGGCAAACCGGTGCCGCGCTGGTGCCCGACGACGATGCGCCCAAAGCGTTCGCGCATGTCCGCCAGTGACGTTGCAAGTGCCAGAATCGCCATGATCTCACTAGCAACCGTAATATCGAATCCGGTGAGTCGCTCGTATCCACGCTCGGTGGGTGCCAGACCAATGCGAACGCTGCGGAGAAAGCGATCGTTTGTATCGAGTACCCGCCGAATTGCGATTGTCTCGGGGTCGATATCGAGGCGCGCAAAGCGCCGCTGCTCCTCTGGCGTCAGCGATTTTGGATCCGTTTTCTCGATACCAAGCTTCTGTAAACGTTTTAACATGATCGGGGAAAATCCTTTCGCTGTCAGTCGTCGGTAAAGTGCCTCGTCCGACTGGGTAGACTCGTGGAAGACGCGCGCATCGATCGCCGCCGCCAGCAGGTTGTTCGCTGCCGTTATCGCATGCAAGTCTCCGGTCAAGTGCAGATTGAACTCTTCCATGGGTATGACCTGGGCGTACCCGCCACCAGCTGCACCGCCTTTGATCCCAAACGTTGGTCCCTGACTAGGTTGCCGTAAACACGTAAACACCCGCTGGTTCAGGTGCGCTCCCAGCGCCTGCGATAGACCCACCGTGGTGGTCGACTTGCCCTCACCCAGCGAGGTCGGCGTTATGCCTGTCACGACGACGAGTCTACCAGTTGGCGCGTCTCGTAGCCGCTCAAGCACGTTCAACCGAACTTTAGCCTTGAATTGACCATAGAGGTCCAGTTCACTAGAAGCGAGTCCGGCGGCTTTGGCCACCTCGAGAATCGGCTGCGGCTCCACTGACTGGGCAATGACATAGTCAGGCGGCGGTGGTGATTGAACTTGCTTCAGTGGTCGTCCGTGCTGTACCATTCCTCGCCAATAACCGAGTGAGACTCGAACAAACGACACGTCTCGTTGTCGAGAGAATCCCTGCACTCGTTGCATCCCCGGAAGCGCCGCCTCTGAGTCTTGATCTGGGGATGAGGCGCGCGCGCGCGCAGGCGACATCGTCGAGGCCGCAGCGCACTACCGCTGGCAGCGAACGCTACACCCGGGCGAGCAGCACAAACCAGTGTTCTGCGTTTTCGCTGATGCTTCGCCTGAGGCTGCGAATGGAAAGCGTGGATCGCGTGGCATTCACTTCGCCGTCCGTAAACTGGTGTCTGAAGCGACGCTTCGCTTGCTCAGGTGGTCGCGCTATCCACGAGCGGCGTGCTTGCGGGAGACGTGCACCCAGCTACAGGTTTCGGAGTGCGCACGCGGGGCGGGTATACGCGTCGGCGTCACGAAGGCAACCGGGGGTCATCGCCGCCGGGCAGCCGCCTGCTCGCTCCTCTGAGCAGGGCTCTATTACCCCACGGGCCGTAAGCTACGCTCAGTGGTACTTGGACGTGATTGCAGCCGCGCAGCTAGCAGATAGCTCGCCGGTCAAGGGGTCCCTAGTGTTCCGACCACACGGCTGGGCGATTTGGGAGCTTATTCGCGAGGAGCTGGATCGGAGAATTCGACAAACAGGAGCTCAAAACGTTAGTTTTCCGCTTTTGATTCCCCAGTCGTTCCTATGTCGCGAGGCCGAGCATGTTCAGGGCTTCGCAAAGGAGTGTGCTGTGGTGACGCATCATCGACTGCGAGCAGCGCCCGACGGCGCTCCGGGAGCACTCGAACCAGACCCGCAGGCTCGACTCGAAGAGCCGCTTGTCGTGCGACCGACGAGCGAGACGATCGTCTGGCACATGTTCGGAAGGTGGATCCAGTCGTACCGAGACCTGCCGCTCATGGTGAACCAGTGGTGCAATGTCGTGCGCTGGGAATTGCGAACGCGCCCTTTCCTCCGAACCCTAGAGTTTTTCTGGCAGGAGGGGCACACAGCGCATGCTACCAGCGCTGAGGCGGAAGCAAAGGCTCGTGAAATGCTCACCGTGTACCAGAAGTTTCTCGAGGAATGGTTAGCGATCCCGGTGATCGTCGGCACAAAGAGTTCCTCGGAAAGGTTTGCAGGTGCCGAGGAAACCTTCACCCTCGAGGCGATCATGCAGAACGGATGGGCGTTGCAGTCGGGGACGTCTCACTTTCTGGGGCAGAATTTTGCCCGCGCTTTCGATGTCGAGTACCAGAGCGCCGATTCTGGTGTTCGCGAGCTCGTCTGGGCCACATCCTGGGGGCTTTCCACGCGTGTCATCGGGGCGCTCATCATGACCCATAGCGATGACCATGGTCTAGTATTGCCGCCACGAGTGGCCCCTGTTCAAGTGGTGATTGTTCCCATCCAGTCCAAGGACGCCACGGAGCAGAGCCTCGTTCGCCAACGCTGCCAGGAAATGCAGGATGCACTGGAACGCGCTGGTGTCCGCGTCCACGTCGATGCACGGGATCATATACGCCCCGGTGCGAAATACTTTGAATGGGAACGTCGCGGGGTACCTCTGCGTATTGAAGTAGGCATGAGAGATCTACAAGCGGAACAGATCGTGCTGGTTGACCGTTGTCTTCGTTCGAAAGAGAAACTCGCTTTTGATAACCATTGGACGAAATCCGTCATCGCGCGTTTAGATGCATTCCAAGAGCGGCTATTCAACAATGCAAAGGGATTTCTGCAGGAGCACACGCGTCGGGTAGAAAGCTACGACGAAATGAAACGCTTCCTTACGCCTTCAAACCAAGATGCAGCAGCGTATGGAAACGAGAGCAACGACGAGCAGCATATAACGGGCTTCTTTCTGGTCCCGTGGCACGATGACGCCACCAATGAAGCCATTATCAAACAGGACTGTAAGATGACGATACGCTGCTATCCGCTCGATTCTCAGGATGAAGCACGCGGGAAGAAATGCTTCTACAGCGGCCGCCCGGCGACGCACATGGCGATTTTCGCTCGCTCGTACTAAGGGTAACGGTAACGTCATGACTTGTGACGTTTCACAGGATCCCGTGAATGGCGATTCGACGCCCAGTCAGGCCCGCTAAACGGTTCGCTTGCGTTTTCCCAAAGCGTGCTCGCGTGCTCAGATACCCACGGCTAGAAGGCGGTATGGGTGCCGCGCACATCGCCCGCAAGTCTGGTGCGACGCTCGAGCGCAACCAGTCCGTCAGCACATACGTGGATCGCCGCCCTGTTCGAGATGCTGCGTTCACGAGCACCGGGATATCCTTGGGACGGCGAGTGTGGATCCCCTGCACCAGATTTTGGGCTCGTGGTCATGGTCGCTGGCTCGCGCAGGCTCGTCGTGCTATGCGAGTGCTTGACTCGCCATACAAGCACGAATTCCAGTGGACGCAACCGCTCCTGACGAAGCGCTGCCGACCCAAACGGGCTGTAAATATGCCAGCGACGCCATCCGACGACGACGACGACAACAGGAACAGCGACGTCACCGCATCCCACGGCGTTACCGCTCTGTCGAACAGCGTCAGAGCCAGCAGGGAACCGGGCGCTGCCCAGTGCACTCGGGAGCGCAGGCAGCCTTTGCGAGCTCATCGTAGGCGTGTGTCCGGATGCATGGCTCTACCCGGAAACGAGGTCGCGCTTGACAGGAACGCTTTGTGCGACGCACTTCAGGCGTGTGTCTGGACGCTTTCGGAGCGACGCACCAGCCGGAAGCGCCGTCTCGAGCGGATACCTATCTGCTGCGCTTTCACGAACGCCTCTGTGCATGATCTCGCCTTCGTGCTACTCGAATCCGGGCGTCGACACGGTGAGACGCGAACGCTGGCCCCCATTCACACGTAGCACCCAGAACTACACCTTCACAAAAATACGAAGTTCACCACCGTCACCGCGACTGATTCGCAAACCATCCTCATCCGTGTAGATGGTATCGAGGTATCCAACGGGCTCGGCCATGACGCCGGGTATGGGCACGGGCGGGAAGCGCAGCCAGTGCACGTCAGGTGCGGCGTCCTCACCGGTGATCCCCGTCCGCACGGCAGTCTGGCGCAGACGGATGCGGTGTTCACCCACAACGTCGAAGGTGTGTTCGATGCACAGACGAAAAACCGTCCGCGGCGGTGCCAGAGGCAGCGCCAGGTCGACAATGTTCGCAAGCTGTCGCGAAGCGCCGCGGATAACCTGGTAGCTGTTGACGCAACCCACTGGCAAACGGCCGGAGGTGTAACACAGTCGCCAAACACCTTCGAGACGTCCAAGGTCGCGAGGAAAACGAACGCCTTCACGCTTTTCTAGAGCTGTAGACTCCAAAAGTCCAGCAATGTTTTGAATTGCGATGCGACGCGACGCCCGGTACGAAGCACCGAGCCGGTTCCCCGCGAGCAAAGCCAGCAGCAGCGTCGGCGTCGCAGCTGGGCGCTCTTCAACGGAAGATGCACGTAAACGGAGAGCTCGCTTTGGCGCTCGGATCCTTGCAGAACGTCGTTGGACCCACAAGTTCGGAACAAAAGCCATTTACTCCTGCTTCCAACTCGTTGATCGTCCAGCGATAACGTCCAGCGCGCTCGGCATCTGCGTCATCGAGGCAATCTCTCTGGCGGCGCTTCGTTGAGCGTCCAGCGAGAATAACCAGCGCGCTCGGCATCTGCGTCATCGAGGCAATCTCTCTGGCGGCGCTCGGGGTGTGCGCGCGTGGCGACGCACCAGCACGCACCAGCACGCATCATCCTGCAGCGAGGCGCTGGGCGACTTGCTGCTGCGCCAAGGCGCTCACGCGTCTGCTCTGCACGCTTGATCAATGATACCTGAGAATAGCACAGGTCGCGGCGCTTGCACTGGAAGCGGCTTGGATGTGCATAGGTGCACATCGATGCGAAGGTCGATCATTGCGCTGCGACCTGTGCTTCGAGGTCGTGCGCTCTCCGGGCGGGCACGGCGCTCGTCAGATGCAGCGGCGCGCTGATCCGAGGCGCGCTCTCCCCACGGATCCAGTCGTGCGTGTGCTCGGACAGGCTGGAAAGATGCTGGATGCGTTACAGCTGGATGCTGTGCTATGGTATTGCAGGATCAAGTGAAAAGTGGGTCGTACGAATACCAGCGTTTATTCCTAGGATATATTCGTAGCATATGTCTCATGGATTCAGTGCTGCGCTGCGGAACGCTCCGCGGATCGCAACAGAGAACGTCATTTACTGGGAAGGAGCGTATGCTGAGGATACGGAATTGACAATGAAGACGAACTATGTTCGCCCAGGCGTCTTGCGACTTGTTCAACACTTGACGCAAGCGTTTTATCTCATGGATATCGTGGCTGGCCTCGCACGCTGGCAGTCGTAACGCCCTGCTGCTGAAGCCTCGCAGCGCGCCAACCTCTGTATAGCGCAGCGCACCTGCATCGACGCGAGTGCGACGCGTCCAGCGCCGGGCGCGCGCGCGCGCAGCAGCAGCAGCAGCAGCATGTCGCCGCCCGAGTCGCCAGCGCTGCTGCCGCGCCTCGCCGCCTCATGCACAGGCCACAACAGCGGCGACAGCGTCGCCACACGCGCGCGCGCACCATGTCTACAATTCTTCCAGAGCGTTTTTTCTCATAGGCAGACGTTTGACAGCATGGTGAAAGAGGTTCAGTCGGTTGAAGAGTTCGATCAAATTCTAGCAGGAACTGAAAAGCTTGTTGTGGTTGACTTTTATGCTGTCTGGTGTGGTCCTTGCCGGTTCATCGCCCCGGTCTTAGAACGACTCCAGGAGGAGTACGCGGGTACAGTCGAGTTCATCAAAGTGGACGTGGACAAGCTTCCGGATCTTGCCCAGCGTTGCGGGGTTGCAGCGATGCCGACGTTCATATTTTATAAAGGAGGAAAGAAGATCGATGACTTGACGGGTGCGAATGAGAGCATTCTGCGGGAAAAGGTTCGTAAGCACAAGTGAGGACGCTTCACCCACGCACCGCTGGACAGTCGGGCTCGATCGGTGCCCAGAGACGGAGCACTCGTTTCCCGGTGTGATTGCGCTGGCCCATGACAAGGACGCAGGGTGCGGTCACGTGCACCGTTGGTTGGCCCGGGACCGCTGCTCGGAGGTGCTCCAGGTCCACACACAGAAACGAGTTCTTCTTCGGAACGATGTCCAGATCGGTAGTTGTGAAGAGGTGGACCCAAGCCAACAGTAAATATTTTTTGGTTTCTTGCGAGACAACTAGCGCCAAAAGTTCTCTCCGATGTACAGAAAGCATTCCAGGTAGAGGGCTGGTGTCGAAACACGTCACGAACGTCCGTCAGCCACAGCCGGCCTCGGCAGGGAATGAGCATTCGTCCAGTCGAGGATCCATTCAAATCCGTACGGTACTGCTTCCACCTATACAAGAGACAGCACAGCGTCCTCATGGTTACGAAGAAAGCGGGCGCAAGGGTAAGGTGAACGCTTCCCCAGGCTCGCCAATGCGAACCAGCTGCGTGTCCAACTGCAAGCGTCTTGCTATCTGCGCGACGCTTTCTCGAAATTCTTGAAGGCTTCCGGTGCCGCGCAGGAGCCCCGAGAGCAAACCAGACTGGTGACCTTCCCAGTTCCGTATTGGAATCACCATTTGTGGTCGGAGAAGCTGCACCAACTCGACGGCACTGGGGGCCCCTCGGAGCAGCTCGTAAACTCCGGCAAACAGAACACGTATGGGCGGGGTTAGCACCACGTCGACGAGGCGACCGTCGGGGTCCTGCGTACTCGCCAACGCTGTGCGCAATGCCGACGCATCGAAATTCCCGTGCGGCTCGTAAAACATGCGAAAGACACAAACATGCGCTTCATTGGGCGCCAGCACTCGATACAACCGGAAAATATAGCCGTTCTCCGGCTCTTGCCACGGAGGTCCAACAACCGAGCCCTTCACCGCTTGTATGTCGACGTACTCGTCGCTCGGGGACCGCTCGCTGCCGCAGTCCATTCGAAAACTGTTTCCGGGCCGCAGGTACTGAACATTCTCGAAGCCTAGTTTCGTGAGCAAAGGTCGCGCACTATTTGGAGCCACAACAGGAAGCTCGCGATCCAGATACCGTAGGCTTGGTTCATGCGCGTGATCCGCGAGCGCCTGGCTGAGCACCACCAGCGATATCGGGCCGAACTGCTCTCGGATGCGCTTTCGCATCTCCGATACTTGTCGAGTATCAGATATATGCAGCTTGGTTTTGTACTGGGCAAAGAAACGGGGGTCAAAAAACACCAGCGGGCCAACCAAGTGCGGGTCGATAAAAATTCGCGCTGTACCGACCTCGAGAATCGAAGCATTCGTCTCCAAGGCAGTGAACCGCGGCTCCTGGCGATAGGCCCCGCGCCCTGTTAGGGTGTCACTGCAGGTCGCATCCACGGTTCCAGACATTGCCAAACCGAAGCATTCTCTTCGGTACAACGTCGTAGAACGAGTAAACGGCCCAGCACTGTTTCGAGCTGCACGCCCGAGGTGTCGCGCGGGTGTGCGACCGAGCCCCCTCGACGCCGCTTTTGGAAGGCGCCTTTCTTTCCGTTGGCGACAGGTCAATACCTCCGCATGATAGGTATT
>Ga0080006_1259370_pt1 | contig 33502 bp, 28 predicted proteins | sample RS3BMetagenome_FD_69209 | JGI IMG/M metagenome (GOLD analysis project Ga0080006, IMG submission 69209) | Ferric oxide microbial mat and aquatic microbial communities from Rainbow Spring, Yellowstone National Park, USA - RS3B (SPADES... ...
ACCTCGCCGCCATTCTGCCAGGCATCGCCAACTCATCCATCCAAACACTTCCAGAACTCACGCCCACCGCTTGGGCCGCCAAAAATCTGTAACTGTCCACCTGCGTTCCTCTGACGGATACGTTTCTTGACAACGGGAGAGTATGACTGACGCCGTGAACTCACGATTAATCGTGAGGAGGTCGGAGCGATCATCCATTTCAACTTCTGCCCCGGTGGCTCGCAGGCCCGTGACTATAGAGTCGACTAGAGTCTTGTACTCCCGCCGCAGCATTCGATTGGTTTCGATATAGCTGCAGTCCCGACGATCGCTCCACCCGACGAGTTCATATGCCCGATAGAGGCCGCCGAATCGCGAGGCATAAATCGAGCTTGATGGCATGTCCTCCGCCTCATCAATCAGAATTCCTGACAACTTGCCGCAACGCTCCAGAAGAACTCGCAGCCGTGCCAGTAGCTCATCATCCGTGAGGTGGATATGCCGGGCATCAATGAGCCGGCGGGCCTGCAAGAAGACTTCAGTGGATACGATCGCCTGGAACGCTTCATCGCGGGAAACCCACATATCTGGGGGATTGACCAAGCGTTTCATCTTCAACTTGAACGAACGCCGATTATAGACATTGGCTCCGACATACTTGGGATTAGTGAGAATCTGATGGATCGTCCCCCGCGTCCATGGTTTTTCCATGTCTGAGAGGATGCCTTTGCTATTCAGAGATAAGGCGAGATCCTTCTCCGACTGATGATGATCGACAAATTGAGAGAAGAGGTCACGCACCACGAGAATCTCGGATTCTGGTCCAGGCACCAGGACTACGCGGTCCGTTTGCAGGCTTTTCCGTTCTCCTCGGCCTAACAATCCCTTTTCTTTGCCGTCACGATCAATAAGCTGACGACGCAAACCATAGCCGGCAGCGCCACCTTGCCGGAACCCGAGTTCGATAAGGCGGCATTGCCCCGCAAAGACTTTGACAGAAAGTTCCCGGCTGTACTCTCCAGCCATTGTGCGTTTGAGAGTCTTCATCAATGCGGACGCCATGCTTCCATCGTTTGCGAACTGCTCGCCACAGTAATGGACCCGAATGCCGGCTCGCTTCAGCACATACTCGTAATATGCGCTTTCGTCGGCATCTTGGAACCTGCCCCAACGGCTTACGTCGTACACGAGCAGATCAGTGAAATTGGCCTTCCCGTTCTCTACATCATTCAGGAGTTGACGCAGCCCATTACGCCCGGCCAAGTTGAGTCCGCTTCGCCCATGGTCATCGTATGTCGCCACGATGTCCATGTTGCGACTGGTGGCAAACTTGGTAATGGTGTCGGACTGGTTCTGGGGCGAATACTGCTGATGTTCTGTCGACATCCGCACGTATTGCGCCGCACGGCTTGACGACAGCTGCGGGTTTGTCGCGGGTGCCGGCATTCAAATGAGATGAGAGGACATCAATATCTTTGACCCTACGCCCCGCATATGAATATCAGCTACCGATATGGGCTTACGCGGCGATTTAGTTAGGAAATACTGGAAGCCCAAGATGCCCAACGACTTTGTAGAAATCCATACACGCCCCCAGCGGGGGCAAAAGGAGGATACATCTGAAGAAACAGGCGGATTGCTTGCTCGAACGATGCTTTCGGCAATCTCTCGGTGTGAGTGGCCAAGTACAACATCGCAATAGCTGGCGAACGCGACAACCCTTGGTTACAGTGAACCAAGACTCGCCGTTCAGTTGCCAGACTAGCGTGAATGAATGCTATAGAGGTTTCCATGATTTCATCTGGGATGTACAGCGGATTTTCAACATCGATTAAATTCAAAATCAACCTATTGGGACGTCTTGCGATCAGGTATTCCGGATGAGTCTTTGAGACAGCTCTGCCAGAGTATCCGAGCGCTTGCCGGTGATAGGGTTCCTTGCAGGCATGGATCACAGCCCACTCGCCGAACGCAAAAGGGTCGGTTTCATAGTCGACCTGTGAGCCGACAAAAAGGTTTGGATGTACTTCGATCATATGGCTGATCCTCACTACCGTAGATTTCAATACTTGAGGCTCGTCACTGAGGCTGGCATGTCATGGAGACCTAGTCACACCAAATTACTTTTCCCTCTCTAAGGAAGAAATGAGCACGGCACCCTGAAGTCCGATGGACCGAGGGAGACAGGGTGGGGACCTTCTTCCGGTTCGTGGTTAATTTCCATCGCGGCGAGTCGTGTTTGAGCAGGCTGAGCTGAATAACCGTCTGACATCCGCACGGACAGCGCATTGCCACCGACCAGGGTGAAGATTTGCCGATTGCATAGAAACGATGCGGTCGGATGTCATCCGGCAGTTCAGAGACGTACTCTGTGCGGTACAGGGAGGTACCGCGCACGGTAGACACCCAGCGACGGATTGTGTGCCAACTTGTGATGATCCACGTTTTCATAAGAGTCCTGGCATATTCAAGAGTGGCGTCATATCGCCTCGGCCGACATGCGGTCTGAAGAGAGGGCAAGGCTCACCTTCCGGCTCCGCATAGAGTTGCACTTCAGCGAGATTGCATCCAATATAGGCAAAATGACCGTTTGGCTGATTACGATATGGGTGGAGACGGGCGAGCAATTCCTGGACAGCGAGAGACCCGAACGTGCCATTGATGGTGATGACGGCTGGACGATCTTCCTGCACGCCTCTCAGATACCCCTCTCCGCGTTGCTGGCGATAGAGTTCAGGATTGGTGCGCTTCATTCCTTCGGCTTCGACCGTTGCCATCGAATAGACGCCGCGGCTCAAAAGGCTAGACAGGCCCGGTTGCAGATAATGAACCGCTCCCGAAATACCCGCGATGCCTCCGTGCCCATCGGCATCCAAACGAACTCCTACATCGATGTAGGGGATGCAGTAAAAGGCTGCAATCCGATTGAGAATGTGGCGTGACTCCACTCCATCCGTGCAACCAAAGACGATATCGCATTCTGCAACGGCAAGGATCGCCTCTTGCGTGAGTAGATTTGATGGAAAGACACGGACCTGCTGGTTCAGTCCCATCCGTGCAATCGCTTTTGCTTGGACATGAACTTTGTAATTGCCCAAGTAGGCATCTTCTTTGGAGGAGTTGACGATACGGTTCAGGTTTTTCTCTTCGATATGATCTGAGTCAACAAGAACGAGCTTTCCCACTCCAAGTCTTGCCAGCTCTTCGACGACGAAACTACCCGTTCCAGAACAACCGATGACAGCCACGGACAGAGAGCGAAGCAGACTGGTGGTGCCTTCCCCGAAGGCCTGCCGGTGCCGAAGGCTAAATTCTTCCGCTACAGAATGACGGTCAGACTGCCAAATGACCAGATCGTCTCCTACGACCATGATGGACGATAGCGCCCCTGCGATTTTGCCATCAACGACAGCTCGCCCGAAGAGTTCTCCTGAAGGCATCATGATGACGCTTGCGTGAGGAGAATCGTTGCCGGCCAAGCTGGCGATGGAGCTAAAGAGGGCTTCATCGGAGGCGTCGTCGGTTTCTGAGAAAGACCGGAAGTCGATAGGGTGGCTATGGATCTTCACCACTGCATAGTTCTTGTCAAGGATGGAGGGCAGAAGGCCATCAACGATGTCGGTCGGCCAGGTCACCCGCGTGGAGGTTCGCACAGTGCAGCTCTCGTGTGGCACGACGTGTATCTCGCGCACCGCGAGAATGTGACGGGCCGCGCCGTTTCGCCGTCCACAGAGAAGTAGGGCCACGGCTTCCTTCCCGTCTCCCGGGAAAAGGTGAGCGCGCAAGGTTTCGTGCTGAGCTTGGGTCATGCGAAGGGCGTATGTCATCTTTCGTTACCTCTTCTCGAATTCGCACCGGAGCCAGTCATCGACGAGCGCAAGATGGCTGGCAATATCGTCGATCCCTGGCCGCCACGGGTTCTGACCGGTACGATGACGGGACCAACGCTGCCACTTCTTCTGTTGAATGAGACAGTCCGTAAGCTGCCGGATAATTGCGCCATCGGTCCTCGCCAGATAGGGGCTGAAGTACACCATGTCGATCTGGGTGTCGGGATAGAGAGGAGGGATTAGAAGTGCCAAGTCTACCTGAGGGTAGTTATATCCGCCGGGAGTCTTCCAGCCGCGGATGATGATCCACTGCGTGTTTCCATCCTTCAAACACTCCCAAGCCAGATCGAGGTTGTTGAGGTAACGCTGATCTGCCTCTGGAAGAGCGAGAACTTGGCTCAGAGCAACTGAGCCAAGTCCTTCCGTGGTGTCTTTCGGCATGGTGGTAAAGCGTTCTATGTGGTGGGCGTGGAGGTGGACGACCTCGTCCGGCTGGATGAGTTTGGGCTGGTGGTGCGGTCGATGCTCATAGAGCTTGAACTGGGCCGGCGTCTTCTTTACCAGGGCGAGGATTTCCGCACCGGTAATTTCAGGCTTGTGAATGGTGACCTTTTCTTTGTCCACGCGGATGATGTATTTCTTCGCGTGGGGCAGCGGCTTCTCTTCAATCGCAAAGATCTCAATCTCCACGATTTCGAGGATTTCGATGGGCTGATGATCATGTTCCATGAGGCAGAGCCTCCTTGGCTCCACGAAGAACATATCATGAATAGCCAAACTTTAGCTATTTCAAGGCCAAGAAATACACTTTTTACGTTTATTTTGTACTTGTATTTTTAGCTAAAAGGTGTATCTTGGGGTGGGAGGTTCCCTATGAATCCAAAGCGAACCATGACTCTCAATTTGACCGACCAGGAGATGGTCGTGCTTGAAGAGCTTTCGGTTCAAAAAGACCTGAGCAAGACGGCTCTGCTCCGGCAAGCGCTTCGCATGTATCAACTCGTTGATGCCCGCATCTCTCGCGGGGAGAAGCTCTTCTTTGAAGACAACGAGAAGCAAAAGGCAGAGTTGATGGTTCTATGAGAGAAACGATCCAGCTTATCGACAATCAGTCAGGACAGCTTGTCGATGCTGAGATCTTCGATGAGATCACTCTGGCGCATTTTATTGAGACGCAGGCGGCCTGGAGGCCAGTCGTGTTGGAAGCGGCACGGGCTCTATCTCAAAACCCCACGCAAGCGACACTAATCCCCCGGCACTTTCATTGGGACTGGACACGCAAAGAGGCGGAGCTGAAGATGCTCGCCCTAAAGTTTTACGGAATCTCATGCCGGGGTCATCTTCAGGGGATTATGAAGGTGGAAACGGTAGCTCACTCTTGCCGTCTTCCCGAGCAGCAGGGGAAGCCGCTGGTGTACGTCGATTACATTGAGGCAGCACCCTGGAACATCAAACAATTGATGACACCTTTGGGAAAACCTCAGCAGTACCGGGCAGTAGGCAGCCGTCTCTTTGAGGCTGCGGTATTGCAAAGCGACGAGGAAGGCTTCAAAGGACGGATTGGTTTGCATTCTCTCCCTGGCGCTGAAGGATTCTATGTAAAAGAATGCGGGATGACTCCGGTTGGTCGCGACCCGCACAAGCAAAACCTGCTGTGGTGTGAATTTACCCCCGAACAGGCACGCAGATATTTGTCAGGAGAATGACAATGAAATTTAATACAGACCAGAAGTGGCTCGAACGGCGAGCAGATCAGGAAGATCGGCACTTCATTTCCGTTGGCGGTCTGACCTCTACGCTCGATCCGACATGCCAAATGGAACTGGTCGGCACGCAGAACATCGAAACGACCAAGACTGCATTCGCGCGCCTTCTGCAACTTGCCCGCAGGGAACGCCGTTGGACTTTGGAGAAGTTGGCCGAGAAAGCGGACGTTGATCTTGCAGAGCTTTTTAAGATCGAGACAGATGAAACGTTTACGCCAAACTTGAGGACAGTCCATCAACTAGCCTCGGTTCTGAGTCTGCCCGTACAGAAGTTGATGGTTCTGGCCGGATTGCTCCAAATAAAAGATGTCCGGCTGCAGCAAGCGAGTGTTAGATTTGCTGCACGGTCTGAGCCCATCGGCAACGTTAGCCCAGAGGAACACGCGGCTTTAGAGGAGTATGTGAAGTTTCTAAATGAACGATGAGAAACACATTCCTCGATGCACGTACAGCTCGGGATATCGATGCCGTAGTCGCCAAAATCATCAAAGGGCTTGGAAATCCCGAGCCACCTCTGATCTTGGACGATGTCCGAGCATTGCAAAAGCTCGACCGCCAGTACTACTCCTCGGTCGATGATGGTCCCCTGCGCGAATTCATTAGCCGCGCGTACATCGGAGCCAAACAGGTCTTCCAAAGGCCAACACTCATATTGGATATTGTTCGTAAGCGATCACTCAAGGCTCTCTACCTCCCTGACCGCCAGCGAATCCTGATCGACTCTTCCGAGCCACAATTGAAGTGGCGATGGAATGAGTCCCACGAAATTATTCATGCTGGGGTGCCTTGGCATCAGGACGCTATGTTTGGGGATACCGAACATACATTGAGCCCGTCATGCCATGAACAAGTTGAAGCAGAAGCCAATTACGGTGCGGGACGCCTTCTCTTCTTTCAGGATCAGCTTCGGGACTTCATCACCCTCTCGGAACCAAATTTCGCTTTGATCCAAGAGATCAAGAAGCGCTATGGCAATACCCTTACGTCCTCACTGTGGCGCATGGTGGAAGCGCTCGATATACCCGCACTTGGATTAGTAGGGCCTCCTCCTTGGGTAAGGGCAGTAAACGGCGCCGATCCTTGCCGTTACTTCATCCGCTCTGCCGCCTTCGTCGAGCGATTTACGAATGTCACAGAGCATCAGGCTTGTGATCTCCTTCGCACCCACGCTTCCTACCGGAGTGGCGGCCCAATCGCTAATGACGATGTAATCCTGACAGACGATTGTGGAGCGCAACAAGTTTTCCATCTGGAGTCGTTTTACAACCGGCATGAAGCATTGACGATCCTCACCTATAAGGGCCTTGCTGCCACAAAAATGTCTGTGTCGTCAGTGGCAGTCCCGAAGTATAGGTCGGTCATTGTGCGACCCTAGCCGTGCCATCGATGGCGCTTCGCATGCTCCCTTAACGACCTCGCCTCCGATTACGCACGACCAATACACGACCATCGTACGGTCGAAAACAGCCCAAATCGTCCTAAACCATCCCAAAACGATTTGCCCGTAATGGCAATCGCATCAATCACTTTCGCTGATTCCAGACAACTTAGCTGCATTGCTAGGCAGCCCTGAAAAGGCCGGCGTCGGCGGTTCGATCCCGTCTCTGGCCACCACATTCCAAACAGCTTAGCGGTTTCCAAAGATTTAGTGTTTTAGGCGGGGGAACAATACGGGAACATCGCTCAGGCGATGTCTTCCTTGTTCCCCTTCTCTTGCTCTAAGAGCTTCCATATCTCTCGTGCTGTGCTTCCTGTCTTGGTAATGTGCTGTCGGCCAAGCTTGGCATAGCGCTCGGTCATCTTGATGGCTCGGTCATCTTGATGTTCGAGTGGCCAAGTATCTTCGCAAGCTCGTAAAGATCGCCGCCGTTCAACATGTACCAGGATGCAAACGTATGGCGCAGATCGTGGAATCGAAAATCCCGAATTCCCGCTCTATTAAGCAAGTCCTCGAAACTACCTTCCACTCGCTGCCTCCCACTCGTCGCGCCTGGCTCTCGCGGTAAAAGTCGATCCTCATCGAGCACTGCTGGATACCCGCCTAATTTCTGCGGCCAGTTCCGGAGACATCGGGACGTATCGCATCTTGCCGCCCTTCACTTTTGCCCGGACTGCCAACAATCCCTCGTCATACATCACATCCGACCTACTAAGTCCGAAAATTTCCATCATGCGCATTCCCGTAGTGACAGCGATAGCATGGCATCCATCGAAGTGCGCTTGAGATGCATCCCAATTTCGTTGTGTACAACCCACGAACCTTGATGCGCCTGCGTGAGTTAGTTGGTCCGGAGATTGGGGCTAATTGCTATCTGAGCCATCTCTTCTGGCAGCAGTGCGATGCGGTAGAGGTATTTTGGCAGGTTGGCAAGCAGCACGCGATGTACCACGCGCACATGAAGGATACCGCTTTTTTTCCAAACAACGTTGCTCGTCATGGCGTTCTAAACTTCGCCAAGTCGAAGAATGATTCTGAGGGGTTAGAGTTCTTTTGTGCGGTTGGCTACGGACATGGGGCGAGCCTCTGGATGGATGTGATCGCCGCCGGCGTGGAGGTGGGCTACGATGGAATGCTGAGTATCGAAAATGAAGATCCTATCCTCAGCGGAGAAGTAGGGGTTCAACGATCCTTGACGATGCTGAAGAATGTTCGCGAGGAACTGATGGCGAACGAACCGAATCCTTAGTAAGTTCTTACGTTTTCAGATCATGGATCAATTCACATCTTCCCTGCCGAGCGCATCGATGTTCTGGATTCCTGGTTTGAGTCGATGCGAGGTAAATCAAGTGGCGTGCTCTTCTGTACGAGGTCGAATGATGCGGATTATGTGGTTTTTCTTGTTGATTGGAATGGCTTCAGCAGTGTGTGAAGCGGCTCGTCCGTTGCGAAATGCCGGAGAAAACCCTGTGAGCCAGCCTCCGGCGGTGGCGCCTACAGCGGCTCTTGAACGGAACGGCGCGAAGATCACGATTGAACCGTATGCGCCGAATATTGTTCGCGTAACTCTCAGCACGATGGTGAAGGAAGCAGAGGCGGGGCCGGGCTACGGGTTTGTTGGAAAGTCCGACGATAGCGGATGGAACCATGCGACCGGCCTGGAGGGCGCTGACACGTACACGAGCGGCGGCATGATTGTGACGGTTGCGCCAGCGTACCATCGGCATCCCGGTGGGAAGCTGCCCGATACCGCTCAGTTCTTCTCTGGCGCAGGTGGCGGCGTGGATATAAAGTTCACCCTACCTGACGGCACACCGCTTACCGAGATGGACGGATGGAGCATGGCCGCGCTCAATCAGAAGGACGATACGCTGCGCAACGCCCGCGGCATCAAGCCCGATGACCTGCCGCTCTATACCGTCAGTGCAAGCTTTCGCGCTCCTGACGACGAGCACTACTGGGGCCTGGGCCAGAACCAGGAGGGGTACCTCGATCATCGCCAGCGCCCGATCACGTGTGAAGCCAACTACATCGCTCCCGGTTCACCGAGTTGGTGTGTGCCGTTCGCGGTCACCAACAAGGGATATGGCGTGTTGTGGGACAATCCGTCCTCCACGACGATTTACCCTGCCTTCGACGGCCAGACTCGCTGGACATCGCAGCTTGGCCGCCGTGTCAGCTTCTTCGTCATCGCCGGCCATACCACTGATGAGATCTACGCGGGTTATCGGCTGCTTACGGGCGCTGCTCCCATGCTGCCGAAGGCTGCATACGGCTTTATCCAGTGCAAGCAGCGCTACAGCACGCAGGCCGAGGTTCTTGCGGTGGCGAAGGGCTATCGCGAGCGGCATCTTCCGCTCGACATGATCGTCGTCGACTGGTTCTACTACACCAAGATGGGCCAGTACGACTTCAAGCCGGCGGACTGGCCGGATCCGGCGGCGATGAACCGTGAGCTGCACGCTCAGAATATCGAGAGCATGATCTCGGTCTGGCCGCGATTTGAGCCCAGCTCCCGATACTATGACGAGATCCTCGCGCACGGCTGGTTCGAGCACTATGCGGCCGGAATTCCTGTCACTCCGGATGAGCCTACGCCGGGCGCTCCTGTCGACGGCTTGCCGTACGATAAGGCCGGCTCCGATATTGATACCACGAATGCCGCAGCGGCGAAGTGGTGGTGGAATCTGATCCACACCAACATTGCCTCGAAGGGCTTCGACTACTTCTGGGCGGACGAGACCGAGCCGGATCTGCCGCCCGATGGTGCATATCTCCACGTCGGACCCGGCGCGGAATACTTGAATGTCTATCCGCTGTTCCATACTGCTGCCATCTACGACGGCATGAGGGAGCAGGCGGCCAAGGGCGACCGTCACCGTGCGCTGATTCTCTCTCGCGATGCGTATACCGGAATTCAGCGCAACGGCGCGATCGTGTGGACTTCCGATATCTCACCGACGTGGGACACCTTCCGGCGCCAGGTGCCGACGTTGCTGAACGATGCGGCCTCCGGCATACCGTACGTAGGAAGCGATATTGGAGGCTGGCAGGGGCTTCCTCAACATACTCCGACGCATCCTCCACTTATCGATCCGGCGGGCGCGCGCGCCAACGTTCGTGGCTACGACGATTATCCTGAGCTCTACGTTCGCTGGTTTGAGATGGGCGTGTTTGAGCCCACCATGCGCACCCATGGCACACGCACTTACAACGAGGTGTGGAGTTATGGCCCGCAGGCCGAGCCGATTCTAGAAAAGTATCTCAAGCTACGCTACACGTTGATGCCGTATCTCTATTCGCTGGGCTGGGCTGTTCACGATAGTGGTGCGCCGCTGATGCGCGCGCTTTGGATGGACTTCCCAACCGACATCCATGTGTTCAACATGAGCGACGAGTATATGTTCGGACCTTCGCTGCTGGTTGCGCCGGTGCTGGAGCAAGGAGCGACGACGCGAGAGGTGTACCTGCCGGCGGGGACAGACTGGTACAACTACTGGACCAACGAGCGTGTGCATGGCGGCCGGACGATTACGGTTCAGTCGCCTATCGAAACAATTCCGCTGTTCGTCCGCGCCGGTTCGATCCTTCCACTGGGAGCTGCCGTCGAAAGCACACATGACAAGCAGCCGCTCGAAAAGATCAAGGTCTACGCCGGCGCCGACAGTACCTTTACGCTCTACAACGATGACGGAACCACATATGCGTATGAAAAGGGCGATCGGCGGATCACAACGTTGAAGTGGGAAGACAAGGCCGGAAAGCTTACGCATGCGGGAGCGCAGGCCTGGGAAGGAAGCGACCGCAGCCTGGTGGAGATCGTGCGATGAAAGGTGGGGAGCGTTCTTGGAACCTGTCCAGAAACTGGTGAAAGTGCGATTGGCGATGAAGAGGAATCGAAAAGCAAAGACTAAATGCGGGGGTTTTCCATTCCACCTCGCGATAGCGCGCGGGTTCCAGTCGAAATGACGGCTGTTACATAGTTTATGGACAGATCTTGGACGTAGCGTCTTTCACAGCCGTCGATCAGGCACGATCAGATGTGGGCCTATCGCTATGGTCCCGTTGCAGCCGACGAGTAGGTCGCCGTGCCGCAATCGTTACTCGCGATTCCGGCAATCGTCCCTGCAAAGGCGGGATTCGCCAACCCATATTGCCGGATAGCGTCCTGCGCGGTCACCGCCAGCGGCCGCCGGGCAAGTTGAAAGCTCAATCGCCTTTGCAGACCTGCTGGAGCCTAGAGTGTACCTAAACTTGAATTCCAGTTATGATGGGGGACTTCTTGACTGCTGCTCTTGTCGGCCGTCTTTCTGTTCGACAGTTTGGCACATGTTTTACAAGAACTGAATTTCCTGTAACTTGGCTGACTTTGCCGAGTGATCGATAACCAAAAACGTTACAGAGGCCTGCTCATGAAGAATTGCCTGCTATCCGCCATCCTGTTATTGAGCGTTAGTTCTTTCGCCCTGGCTGCTTCCATCTTTACGACACGGCTGGACGATTCCAAGGCTGTGTATCTCACGGCAGAAAGCTTCGGCGCGCACGGCGATGGTACGGCGGATGACAGTGGCGCGATCCAAACTGCCATCGATAAGGCAGAAGATCAAGCCCATGAAGGCATCGTGTTTGTGCCCTCGGGCCGGTATCGAGTGACGCGCACCATCTACGTCTGGCCAGGTGTGCGGGTGATCGGGTACGGCGCGACGCGACCCGTCTTGCTGCTGGCGAACAACACGCCTGGCTTTCAGAAAGGTTTGGGTGACATGGTGATATTTACAGGTGCGCGCCCCGGCGACCCCCGAGGCAGGGGAAGACGGGTACCCTTTCCGCCGCCAGGCAGCGTTCCGCCAAATGATGCGATCGCAGACGCGAATCCCGGCACCTTCTATTCCGCAATGAGTAATATCGATTTCGAGATCGGGGACGGGAACCCGGCGGCTGTTGCCATTCGCTTCCATGTCGCCCAGCATGCCTATCTCAGTCATATGGATTTCCACATTGGGTCCGGCCTTGCTGCGTTGACCGAGATCGGCAACGAAGCAGAGGACTTGCATTTCTATGGCGGCCGCTACGGCATACTCACGGACAAGCCTTCGCCGGCCTGGCAGTTCACCTTGATCGATTCCGTATTCGACGGGCAGCGCGAATCGGCGATTCGCGAGCATGAAGCAGCTCTCACTTTGATCCGTGACACCTTCCGCAATGTGCCGACCGCGATCGATATCGACCCACACTACTCTGACGAGTTATGGGTGAAAGACGGCCGATTCGAGAATATCTCGGGCTCTGTGGTCATTATCAGCAACGAGAAAAGTCCGCTCACGGAGATCGGTTTCGAAAACGCCACTGTGAAAGATGTGCCAACGTTCGCCAGATTGCGCGAGAGTGGAAAGACAGTGGCAGGCAAAGGCGCAATCTACGTGGTCAAGAATTTTAACTATGGACTGATTCTGCCTGGCGAAGGGATCAGCGGCGAAATCGGCATGCGCTACGACGCATCCCCTTTGAGCTCGTTGCCCGCTCCGCTGCCCCCGGCGATCCGAGCTCTGCCGTCGACCGAAAGCTGGGTGAACGTCCATACACTGGGTATTAAGGGCGATGGCAAGACCGACGACACGGCCGCAATTCAGAAGGCCATCGATACGCATGTTGTGCTCTATTTTCCAAGTGGTCACTACGTCGTAAGCGACACACTGAGAATGAAGTCCGACACGGTACTGGTTGGCCTGCACCCCACTCTGGCCCAGATTGACCTGCTCGATTCCACTGTCGGCTTCCAGGGTGTAGGCGCGCCAAAAGCTGTACTCTCCGCACCCGAGGGAGGCTCCAACATCATCAGCGGCTTTGGCATATTCACAGGCGGCGTCAACCCGCGTGCCGCCGGAGCGATATGGATGGCCGGAGCCGATTCCCTCGTGGACGATGTGCGCTTCCTCGGTGGGCACGGCAGCGGGACTAATCCCTACAACAAAAATCACACCTCCGACCCGGATCTGCGAAAGCGCTGGGACGGGCAGTACCCCAGCCTGTGGGTGACACACGGTGGAGGTGGAACCTTTGCCAATGTCTGGACTCCCGACACCTTCGCTCAGGCGGGTTTCTATGTTTCCGATACCAAGACTCCAGGTCATGTGTATGAGTTATCCAACGAACACCATGTCCGAAACGAGATCAAGTTCGATCATGTAGAGAATTGGGATGTGAATGCGCCGCAGACCGAGGAAGAGGCCGGCGAGAGCCCCGAAGCTCTATCACTGGAGATCGACGGATCGAAGAATATTACGATCGCCAACTATCACGCTTATCGCGTGACGCGAACCCGCGCGCCTTATCCAGCCGCGGTTCGCGTTTATAGCTCCGAGAACATTCACTTCCGCAACGTGCTGGTCAACGCTGAGAGCGGTTTCGCCACCTGCGATGCCAACGGCTGCGGCTCGTTCCTGCGTGCCAGCAAATATCCGTACGACAATGCGATCCAGGATATGACGCATCATCTCGACGTACGCGAACGCCAATTTGCCGTGCTCGATATTGCCGCCAGGCCGACAGAGCCTCCGCCGTCCAATGCCTCCGCGATGCTGGCGTCCGGCGCGAAGGTCAAGGAACTGGAACACGGCTTCTATTCCATCTCCGGCGCGGCTGTGGACGCCTCCGGCAAACTGTATTTTGTCGATCACCATCAGCAACGAATCTTCTCGTGGTCGCCGCAGACCGGGCTCACCATTGTGCGCGATACTCCTCTCGATCCGGTGAACCTGGCCTTCGATAAATCCGGCAACGTTCTTGTACTGTCTTCCGACGGCGCAGAGGGGACAGTCTACTCCTTCCACCCTGGAACGCCAGCAGATCAGATCACAATCCTGCAGCCGCAGGCGGTCTCTTCGCATCCGAATGCTGCAGCGCTTCTGCCAGGCAATTATTGGAACAATGGCGAATTTGTGAACCAACTGGACTTCGATACACTCACCTACACGACTCTGACGCAGATGTTCGCCCGCGATGTGACGACTCCCAAGGAGAAGGAATACGTCTCGCCGGATGGCAGCGTGTTCCTGCCTGCTGGAAGAGTGTTTCAACAAGGACCGCCTGATTTCACCGGCTGGCGCTTCTCCGACAATCTGGACACGTATGGTTTCATCAGCGCCATGCCCGGTCATCGCGTCTTTGTCAGCAGCGCATCCGAGGACCGAACCTACAGCGCACAGTTGAACGCGAACGGGACGCTCGGCGATCTCAAACCCTTCGCCGAACGCGGTGGCGAGAGCGTGGCGGCCGACCGCAAGGGCAATGTGTATGTCGCCAACGGACAGATCTTTGTGTACGATCCGACGGGCAAGCAGGTCGGTCAGATCGATGTGCCGGAGCGTCCGATCGACATCGTCTTCGGGGGCGCCGATCACCGGACGTTGTACATCCTTACGCATCATGCCTTGTTTGCGGCAGAGATGCGCAATCCGGGGGATTGGCAATTCTAATTCACTGTATGTCCGGGCTGAGTGCGTCAGGAGGGGATGCGTGCGCGGATTCCCTCGCCGATCGGGCCCTGGTGGTGCAAGGTGGAGTTGAGCCACTCGATCATTTGACGCTCCCAGTCAGGATCGTTTGGCAGCTTGTACCAGCCGCCGGTTCCATGCATTCCGCCGGGAATCCGGATCAGCTTATTTTTGACCCCCACCTTATTTAAAGCGGCCTGCAGATTGGTGGCCTCGGAGAACGGGATGTACTCGTCGTGGTCGCCGAGGATCTGGAGAAAAGGCGGAGCGTCCCTGGTGACATAGGTGATCGGTGAGGCCTCGCGGAGCGCCTCCTGTTCGCCCTTCTTCTTGATCAAAGGGTCGAGCAGGGCGTGTACGTTGGCGTTTAAGGGCACTGTAGCGAAGCTGCTCTGAGCAAAAAGGGTTACGACGGCCTGCACCTTCGCGCTCTCCCGGTCGACAGGGTCTTTGGCGTTGGGATCACCAGGCGCATTGAGCAGACCGACCATATTACTGAGGAATCCTCCGGCGGATCCGCCCACCAGAGCGATCTTGTTCGGATCGGCGTTCCATTCCCCGGCATGGTAGCGAAGGTAACGAATGGCGCGCTCGGTGTCTTCGACCATGTAGGGATAGGGATACTTCGGGGCGAGGCGATAGTTGATCGCGAAGACGGCATAACCGGCGGGCGCGAGGAAGTCGGCACAGTAAGCTTCGCTGCCGTTGCTGCTGTCGCCTCCTATATAGCCACCGCCATGGATAATGATCGCGATGGGATGCAATCCGGAACCTTTGGGGGCATAGTAATCGGTGGTCAATTGCTGGCTATCGGCAACGCCGTAGACGATCCCCGTGCGGGTGGGGGTACGGACATCCGCCGCGAAGAGCATAAGTGGCGCAACGCAGGACAAAGATGCGGCTACGATAATTTTTTTTAGCTTTGAAACCATGCTGATACTCCTCGAGAGTACGGTACAGGTGCTGGTTATGCCGCCGGAGCGTCTATGCAATGCGCAGAAAGTCCGGTCGCGTTTTCACCTATGGCAGCCGGTACCCAGGTGCTGGAGAGGAGCCGGCCGCAGTCTGCGGGAGATCGCGACCGCTGCCGGAGAGCGTGTTCGAAGCTTCGACCAAACTGAAGCCCGGATATAGTCTTTATTGCACTTTACCTGCTGAGTTTTCAAGGACGACATGATTGAAAATACCAGTGTCCACACTGGCCGGGTAATGCGAACAGAAGCCAATGCCCACATAGAAGGGCGCATCGAGATGCAGTGTAATCGGCGGCCCAAACTGGTGCATGGGTTCTCCGTTCACGCTGATAAAGATCGCGAAGCTGTCGCCATGCTTCTCAAGGCCGATGCGCTGCGGCCTGGCTTCGCGCGGCAGCAGCGTGCCCCCGATGCGATATTGTATGTCCCCGATCATGGTATGTTTCTCGGCCCGCAGCGCGAGGTGGGTCATTCCCGTTGCGTGCTCACCGGTCATTACTTCCTTGGAATCGTCCTCGAGATCCTGTCGAGCGATCAGGACGATCTTGCGATCGTATTCAGGGACCTTGGGAACCGGAAAGGTGCCGTCGGCCGCAATGGAGAAATCACCGGACATCTTCTTCCAGAGGAAGCGGAACTCGTCGCGTTGGTACCAGATGTTGTAACCCGCGGAGTTGATGGTGTACTGCTTCGTGCTGGCATCATAGGTGGCATTACCAGGGATCAAAGCGCCCCCGATGTCCGATTGCCCCTGGAAGATACCGATTGGCGTATTGAAGTTTCGGCTCGCCCTATGAAAGTCCTCCGGTGGAGGGATCTGTTTGTGATTGGCTGAGCCGGGGAGCGCCCAATCCGGCACCTCAGGTGCCGTTGCAGGCGTCTGTGCCGGGGTTGTTTGCGCACGGAGCAGAAGCGGCGCAGCACACAGCACAGGGGCGAACAGGGAGGTAATACACAACTGTTTGAGCGTGGAGCGAACCAGGAAAACGTTCATGGCGAAGGATTCTAACAGGCCGCGCGTAATGTGGAGCTATGGATTTTCTATTGCAACTCGCATTTCCTTCCGCTGTAAGACAATGCTCAGAAAAGGCACTTATAAGTGCACTCGCAGCCTTCAATACCTATTTGCCTGTCAAGTTTCAGCAGAGCTTGGCGGAAGGAGGAGTCGGTTTTCCGCCAGGTCCCGCGAGTCAAGGCAAAGGTTCATACGTGACGTACGCGAATCGCATGGAGTCCGGGGACCAGGAGTTGACATTCAAGCTCCCCTGGCCGCCGATGCATTGCACCAGCGTCTTCTGTGTGGCGGAAACCTTGTCATTCTGGATGGCGAGAAGTTTGATCTCCACGTGCACGTCACGTGGATTATGGGTCGGCGTGCCAGCCGGATAGCCGATGTACACCATCTTCCTGCCGTCCGGTGAGATGTGCGGAAACCAATCCTCTAAACCGTCGCTGACGACCATCTCAGCTTTAGCATCGTTCGGACCTGCGCCATCGGCGGGGAAGCGCCAGATTGCCTCCTTACCGGAGCGCGTGGAATTGACGTAGATCCACTTTCCATCGGGTGAGTAATCAGGTCCGTCCTCCTGGGAGGGGTTGGAGTTTAGCTGCTTCTCCGGCCCACCCGCAACCGGGACGCTGTAGATGTCGTATTGGTTGCTGCCGTTGCGCTGAGCCACGAACGCGAGCGTTTTGCTGTCCGGCGACCAGCCGTGGAAGTAGCTGGGCGACTCCTCGGCCATCAGCTTGATTCTGGTGCCGTCCACGTCGGCAAGGAACACCTGTGACCCCTTATGAGGAGCAAGACTGGCAGAGAACCCGAGCTTCTTTCCGTCAGGAGAGATAGCCTTGTCGTTGTTGCAGCGATACTCGGCGGGGATGGCCAGCCGTTGCGGCTGCGCCGTTCCGTGCTGATTCAATACGAGCTTGTAGATGCCCCCATCAGAGTTTGAGATGAGATAAGTTCCATCCGGCGACCAATTGGGAGCCTCCCAAATGGAGTCAGCGGTATAGACCAGGTGCGAAGAACCGTCCCGCATGTCATAGATGAACAGCCGACTCCGCAAATGCTTCTGAGCTTGCGCAGGCGGTGCTGCTCTTTCCTGGGCGGAGGAGGTTTGCGTGTAAAGAGCGGGAGCCAGGAGGCAGAGAGCCGTTATTGAAAAAGTGCGGCAGGTTCGTGATCGGGTAGCGAGAAACGGCATCTTTCAAGTGCTCCTTTTCGTGGGGGCCGACTGCTGGGACACTCACCATAACAGTTTATCCACACTACGAAACGAAGTTGTTCGAGCAGAGCGAAGGGGTCTTGCCTTTGGCGTGCTGTACCGTGTATGCCAAATTGCACTAACTCGGGTCGCCCAGGTCGCTTTTGTCGTGATCCATGACGCTCGAGCCAACCTGCCAACGGAAGGAGACGATAGATGATGCTAACTGCTGTGCAAAGCCCCGGCGATGTATCACCAGTAAGAACGGAAAAAGGACGCAACGACTTGGAATTGCTCAAAATCGCGTTTTCAAGGAACGCTGCTTCCCTTCAGAAATCGCGAAGCCCCAGCTTCTGCAGAAACTCGTCGGCCTCATCTGGCGGAGTGTCGAAGGTGGACTGCGCTAGCAGACGCGCGTGTGCTCTTTGCAGAACGAGATGTGTCCCTATGAAGAGTAAGGTTGTGGCGAGGAGATGAGCCTTAGAGGCTTCTATCCACACTTCCTTCGCGACCAGGATTGAGACGAAGAGGGGAAAGAGCACGAGGTAACGAAGGACCGATAAGGGGAGATCGTTCACTGAGCTTCTGTGGAGGTGAGTAAACGGGATACTGCGCACGGAGAACAACAGCACATCGGGGATTAGCAGAGCCAAGCCAACGGCTACAAGGAGTTGCCCGGTGGCAACGCGGGGGATCTTCATGGCGATGGGTGAGAGGCTGTGAAGCAGAAGAGCGGCGCTGGTTCCGATGAGGAATGTCGCGATGGAGATCCAGAGGTAAGCTCCGGCGAGGTGGCCGGAGCGCGGACGCCCGATGAGCACGCGGAAGAGCCACGAGCCTCGGCGATCGATGGGTGCTGCGAGGACTGATCGAAGGCCGGTGACGGTGAAGAATGCCAAGATCGGGATTGCAGAGCGGATGCCATCGGGCAGCAGGGTTATGCGGGCGTGGCCGGTTTCGACCTGCAAGGTGACCATCTGGGCCAAGGCTAGAGCGACGCTGAGACCACCGAAGATGGCGAGACTGATGCGCTGACGCTGAGAGCGCAGGATGGTCTGGCTGATGAAATGAAAGACGGCTCGCTGCGAGGGACGGCGCAGGATGGTGGCATGGAGGAGGCGGCGGATGGGATTGATTCCCCGCCCTTTGGCACTGGATGCGGCTGAACCTTCGATGAGTTGCCGGACACGACGGCGATAGGCGAGTGGATAGGTCAGCAAAGTACACGACAACGCTAGCAGAAGTGCAGCGCAGCCGGTTCGCGCCAGGGCGTGAAAGATGGCGGGAGTTGAGGCTCCGTTGAGGAGGTACTCGTAGATGCCGAGAAACCAGAAGGGCGGAAAGTAGCGAATGGTGGTACTGCCGGAGGTCAGCAGCGCTTCGAGCGATCCTGCCACGGTGGGGCAGAGTAGAAGAACCGCCAGCAAAAACATGATGGAGAGGCTCTGGAGAAGCGGGGTGATTCGGCGGAAGATACCTTCGCCGATTGCATTCAGGAGAATGCCTTGAATCGAGAGGAAAGTGGACGTGGCAAAGATTCCGCTCATAGAGACGGCGACGAAGTGGGCGAAGAGATGACGCAGGAAGTTGTGCTGCTCGGCGACGAGCGGAAAAAAGAGCGTACCCAGAATGCTGGTGCCGAATTGAACGAGGAGGAGAAAGATAGCGAGCGCAAGGACGCGCGCGAAGAACAGTTTGCGGGTGGGGATGGGGAGAATTGAGAGAACGAAAATGTCCAGAATATCGGGGAAAAGCAGATCCCACTCGTAGACCGTGACCGCTCCCATGACGACGAAGGAGTAGATGACGTAGAACGAGTGATCGGCTGCCTGTGACCAGAAGGGACGATGAAGGGGGGCCGGCGGGAAGGCGTGATACGCAGGAAAGAGAAACAGCGAGACGATGAGAGTCGGCAGCGCGACGGCGGCGGCGATCTGCATGACGCGCTTGGTCTCATCGTCTGAGGCGAGAAGCTCGTTGTGGAAGAAACGATGAAGGATATGGCGCACCAGAACTTCAAATCTGTCTTGAACTCGCGAGGGAGATGCAGTTTCCGCCTGCACGGCGAGCGAGAGCACAGGATGCCGGGGTGGAGCGAAGAGGCCGGGGCGTTCAGACATGATGCACCGCCATTGTCTGAAGCAGCTCCTGCGCAACGCTCTGGGTATCCTGCTGCTTGACCAGTTGCGCGAAGACGCTTTCGAGGTTTGCCAGCGCGAGAGAGGTTCTTAGTTCGGAGGGAGGTGCGTCAGCCAGGATTCTTCCCTTCGCAATGACGATGACGCGATGGCAGACTAGCTCGACCACCTCGAGGACGTGGGAGATATAGAGGATGGCTTTGCCCCGGGCGGCAAGCTGTTGCAGGAGATCCTTGAAGAGCCGGGCTGAGAGGACGTCGAGTCCGGAGAGCGGCTCATCGAAGATCAGCAGCTTAGGGTCATGCAGGAGCGCGGCAGCAATGAGGATGCGCTGCTTCATACCCTTTGAGTAGAGCGAGATGGGCGAGTGTCTCCAGGACTCGAGGCCGAGAAGCGCGAGGAGCCGGTTGGCTTTGAGATCGATGAGCGGCTCTTCCATCTCGCGCAGACGCCCTACCAGTTGGAGGTATTCGAGGCCGGACAGATGGGTGTAGACATGGGCTTCCTCGGGTACGTAGCCGAAAGAAGCTCGATAGCCGTCGAGGTTGAGGCGGATGCTTTTTCCTTCAAAGAGAACCTGGCCGGTGTTGGGCTCCAGCAAGCCAGTAACGATTTTGACCGTCGTGGACTTACCTGAGCCGTTGGGGCCAACGTAGCCGACGATCTCGCCAGCGTGGATGGTGAAGGCGACGTTGTCGATTGCGGGCAGGCCGCGGTAGCTTTTGCAGAGTGCTTTGACTTCAAGCATGCGAGTACCTCTGCACCCTATGTAGCATTCAGAATAGGGTGTAGTCAAGTAGCCTGCTACATAGGTATAGTTTTGCCATGGCAGCTGCGGAGACCAAGCTCTCGCATACGGCGGCGATGATTCTTCAAGCAGTGAGCGCCGGATATGGCTACGGCTTCAGTGTGATGGAGATGACTGGCCTGCCGAGCGGTACGGTATATCCGGCGATGAGAAGGCTGGAGCGAGATGAGTTGATCCGGTCGAGTTGGGAACAGCAGGCTATCGCAGATGCGGAGCAACGGCCCCCGAGAAAGTATTACAAGCTCACCAGGCCGGGTAAGGCGACACTCGAGGCTTCGCGAAGGCGCTATCCGCTGCTCGCGAAGTTGATTCCTTCGGAGCAGGAGGAGCAGGTATGACGCTGCGGCCTTCGGCCCTCTGCGAGTTGCTGTGTCTCGCACTCCTGCGTGGCGCTTCGTGGCTGGTACCCGGGCGGCAGCGACACGAGTGGTGGAGAGAATGGCGAGCGGAGCTTTGGCATGTTCGCAGAGCGTTTGCTGCAGAGCACGGTCTCTGGTGGATGGCGGAGCGAGAGGCTGCGGCGTTTTGCCTTGGAGCCTTTCCGGACGCGCTCTGCTTTCGAAGTCAGTTTAAGCAGCGACGCATCCCTCTAGCGACGACCATGGGATCGGCGACGCAGTGCGTACAGGTGCTCTTCGGCTTGATCGCCATCAGCTTTGGTGTCGCGTTGCTGTTGCCTGATGTGACGGCGATCCTTCATTTCTCGGCTTATCGCGATGCGCGAAAGCTGATGCTGCTTCGCGACGCGCACTTTTCTGAAGATGCTGTGCCGACGATCTCAGCCTCGCAGTACGAAGTCTGGAAGGCGCGACGGCAGGACCTGTTCAATGGTTTTGCTTATTACCAGATCGCTCCCCAGTCGATGGTGCTGGAGGGCAGCGCACCTGATACTCCCCTGGTTGGGCCGATAGCGTCCGCGAGCTCAAATCTATTCAATCTGCTCGGTTTGCCTGTGCGTTTCTCGCGACAGGCTCCCGGCTCGCTTCCGCGATTGATCCTCAGCGAGCGGATGTGGAAGAGGCAGTTTCGCGGCGATCCCCACATCTTTGGGCGCATTGTTCAGGTTGGGTCGAGCCCCGCTATGGTGAGTGGTGTAGTGGGCACAGGCGCATGGAGACTGCCGGGACAGATAGATGCCTGGTTGCTGCTACCGCAGGACACGGGTTTCTCCGACAGTCTCGGATTTGTGGTGGCACATCTTCAAACGTCACACGCGGAATTGGGCGAGGGCTGGCGAATGTCCGCACCTACACCCGCCGGAACCGCTGACGACTTCTTCTGTGAGTCGCTTACTGAGAGAACCAGAGGGCCGGGAGATGTCTTTCTCTTCGCTGTGCTGCTAGCGTGCCTAGCGCTCCCGGCAACTACCTCGCTTCCTCTTGGGGAGTACCGGGCCAGTTCGCGACGGCTCTCCTGGCTCACCAGAGTTCGCCGTTGGAGTTTTCTTTGCTGCAAACTGGCGCTGCTGCTCCCAATCGTCTACTTCGTGTCGCTGGATCTCGCCCACCTGCACAGCGGGATAGATCCTGTTACATCAGAGTACATACAGTTGATGTCTGCGTTTTCAGTGTGTCTCTTTGGACTGCGCTGGAGTCTGCGCGACCAACGGCAGCGGTGTCCGGTGTGCCTTGGGAAGTTGAGCAATCCGGCTCGGGTGGGCCAACCCTCCAGAAGCTTTTTGGCTTGGAATGGAACGGAGCTGATCTGTGTCAGCGGTCACGGTTTATTGCATGTTCCCGAGATGACTACGAGCTGGTTTAGCGAGCAGAGATGGTTGTATCTCGATGCGTCTTGGGATGTTTTGTTTGCCGAACGCGCGTTTGAAATGCCAGGCTATTTCTGACGATCTATCACACTGGAAGAGAGCGCGACAAAGCCCCCGAATTCGTTGGGGCTAGCGTGCTTGGTTATGGCCTTTCAGCTCCGGCGAAAAATCGGGGCAACGAACAGTATCTGGATTGGGGGCTGGGAGCGAGACGGGCTGCGCCCGCGGTTTTGGTTCGATCACGTGATGTACGAGACAGGCGTGGGCGGAGTGCAGAAGGCTGGCGTCCGGTGTGTCTTCGCTGAGCTCCCAGAGCATAAGGCCGCCGAGATGCTCCGAGCGGACGAACGAGGCCTTGGCGCGGACCGAGGTGGGATCGTCGTAAGTCCAGAATGAGTCTCCGTCGAACAGCCATGGGGTCTTCGACAGAGGGTCGCGATAAAGAGTGGAGCGCGCAGCGAGAGACTCGATATCGCGATAGGGATGATCTCCGCGGATGGGCTCGCCCTCCTGCTCGACGCCGTTTGCCACGTCCGGGACGAGGTGCCAGCCGTAACCGTAGAAGGGAATGCCGACGAGAAGTTTCTCCGGCGGTGCTCCGGCCTGAAGGTAAGCCGCGACGGAGTGCTGCACGGTGCCGCCCTGACCAGGGATAATGCTGGCGAGCGGAGCGATAAAGCCAGTCTTCCCGTTCCAGGGGCCGTTGAAGTCGTAGGTCATGAGGCCGATCTCGTCGACGGTGCGTGCTACCTGCGCTATGTCCAACCCCTCGTACATGCGTGGGCTGGGACCGACGGCGACGGAGAGAGTAAGCCTGGGGCGGAGTGCATTCATGCGTTGCCGAAGCTCGGTGAGCAGCGCGAGAAAGTTGGCAGCATCTGCAGCGTGCGGGTACTCCCAATCGATGTCGATGCCATCGAAAAGACCGGGCTCGCGAATTCCAGGAGCGAGATTGCCTTTGAGGAATAGATCTACGCAGGAGTCGAGAAATGCCTGGCGGTGCTCGGGTTGAGCGTCGAAGGCGAAGTCGGAGGCGCGCCCTTCGAGGGAGATCAGAAGCTTGAGGCGGGGATGGGTGCGCTTGAGGTCAGCCAGTTGATGAAGATAGCCACGGAAAGGTTTTGCCGGATTGTCGGCGACGCCGTCGACAGATTGCGCCGAGGTGAACGTCGTATTGAGGTCTGCGTTCGGATCGGCGACGGAGCAGTGGCCGTTGGTTACAAATCCCTGCGCATAGTTGAGTTGATCGAGAAGAGACGCACCTCCGCTGGTGACGAGATCTCTAACGAGATATGAGGGGTGGTTATAGAGTCCCCACTGGGGGAAGTAACCGACGAGTTTCGGCGCGCTCTGGGCGAGCACGGTTGCGGAGACAAGCAACACAAGACAAGCGAACGGGACGAAGATTCTGACTCGGCGGCGGCAATTGAGCACATAGATTAAGACGGAAAGATGGGAGCAAAGATTCACCAGAGCGTCGCGCAATGTTTACGGAAGATGAATTCTGGGCCGGGCCTGACAGCGTGCAGAATACCGGCCCCGGCCGCAAGACGGAACTGCGCGAAACCCTTTCTCCTACTATTCGTTTCGACAAAGCCGGCTTCGCGAACGATCTTGAAGGAGCGAGGCTGCCTCCCAGGTTGAGCAGCGGTTTACTTCGCTTCCGGGAAGTTGTGAAGCAGCGGGCCTAGGGCGTTTGAGTAGTTGTATTCGTCTCTCCGGTCGGCGTCGATTGTCCAGAACATGGCGCCGCGCATGGCCGGGTAGCCTGCGGGATTCAGTAGCTTGTATTTGGTTCCGGCTGGCGCCTTACCGGTAATGATGTAGTTCATCGCGTCGATAACGACCTGAGGCGTCGTGTCCGAGTTGAGGAAGCCGACGGCGATCTTGCTGGCGGGCACGGGTGGGAACATGTACCTAGGGTCGTGGCCAACCGGGAAGCCCTGCAGCATCAGCTCCGTCATGGCAGCGTGGTAGTCCACTGTGCCAGCCTGGTAGATATTGCCGTCGAGGCCTTGCAGCGGCGGCGTGTTGTAGTCCTGCGTGTCGGAAAAGGTGAGGATGTCGCCGAGACCGTAGATGAGTGGAAGGTAGGAGCCGAACTGGCCTCCGTAGCTGGGGTAGCCGCCTGGCGTCTGCGTTCCTTCAGGGACAAGGGAGATCATGAAGTTGGGGCCGAAGTAATCATGCAATGCGTGCAGCGCCGCGATGAGGTTGACGGTGCCGACCGAAGTGGGATGCCGAAAGTCCTTATCGCCGGGCTCGGTGACGATGGACGGCGCTTCGAAATCGATGTCCACGCCGTCAAAGCCGTACTGCTCGACGATCTTGGTGACTGTTTCGATAAACTTCTGCTTGGCCTCAGGTGTGCGGACCTGGAAGTTCTGACCGCCGCCGCCGAGCGAGATCATGACCTTCTTGCCCCTGCTGTGTAGCTCATTGATCTCGGCCTTGAACTCCTCGGGCTGGTATTGGAAGGGTGGGCGGAAGACCATCTCCGCCTCGCCACTTTTGACCGGCACGGCAAAGGCGACGATGATGACATCCCACTGCGGCGACACGTCGCGCAGGCGAAAGCGATTCGCTCCCGAGCCCCCTCCGTTCCAGTACCCGATGAGCTGGTGGCCGTGCGTGCCGTTGAAGGCCGCGGGCGACGTGATTGGAGGCGGTGTTCCGGCGCGGCCGAAGGTGTTGACTCCGCGTGCGGAGCACGGCTTCATCGGTTGCGCGAGGGCGGCCGTGTCCGGAAACGAAAGATCGCCCTGCCAGCTTTCCGCTTCGGTGGTGCCCGTGTACCAGGGGAAGACGGGCGCGTTCTGCAGATGGTAGATCCCGGCGGCGAACGCGGGAGAGGCCGGAAAGTCATTCTTGGGGTTAATGTCGGTCGGCAGCAGCATGAAGTACTGCGAGCCGATACCGGTGCCTGCGCAGCGGAAGTCGGATGCGGGAGTATTGGCCGGACGCTTCCAGCCGGTACCGAAGGTGTTGCCCGGCAACTTAGCGTTGCCGCCATTCATCAACGGATCGTGGCCTGGGTTCATGATGAACTCGGCGAGCTGCTCGGTGAGAGGCTGAACGTCTTTGTCCATGGCAACGGTAGAGAGATCGAGGTACGAGGCGATGATGAAGGGCTGCTTGGTGGCTCCGTTCGTGCCGTTGGTGCCCCAGGAGCAGCAGACAGTGGCATCGCCGTCGGCGTAGAAGGTGGTGTTATGCGTGACGAACATCACGAGGCGGTCGGGCGAGAGCGTGCCGGCAGGGACCGTGTCGAAGATCTTCTTTTGGAGCCACTCGACGTCGACGACGCCCATGGTGCGCATGGCACGTTTGTCGCTGAGCGTATAGCCATAACCTGCTGGGATATCGACCTTCAGCGCGGCGGCGACGGTGGGCTTCGTCAGAATGGTGTGCCAGTTCGAGAGCGTGTTGGCGGACTCAGCGACTTTGTAGAACGAGGTGCGGAGAAGCGCGTCGGTGTACTGCGTGGTGCCCACGACGAACTTGTAATTCGTGAAAATGGGCGAGCGCGTGATCTTTGCGATGTCGGTTACGGGACTGAGGACGACGCTTTTGCTGGTCTCAAAGGTTAGCGACAGCGGCACAATGGTGACAGGGATGTTTGCGGTGCCACCCTTTGCCGGATCGTTACCGATGATCGTGTAGGTCGCGTCACCACTCACGTGCGTGAAGCTAGGCAGCGAATCTTGTGCGAGCAACGAGCTCGGTAAAAGGCCGAGAAAAGCAGAAAGCAAGATGCAGGCGAGCGACTTCAAATGTGCGGTCTCCAATGGCTTCAGGTGTGCAAAGCCATTTTCAATGACGGGGAGGATGACACGCAACTGCTCTGCCACGGGCTGGGAACCGTGCAATAGTGCGACCGTTCGCACCAACCTTATCGTTCAGGCAATGGTCTGCGACTTCAGCAGATCTTCGATCCGCACCGGGACCTGGCGCAGCCGGACTCCCGTGGCGTGATAGACCGCAGCCGTAATTGCCGGTGCAATGCCTGCCAATCCGATCTCGCCTATCCCCCGCGCTCCGTATTCATTCAGGAGCGGATCCGGAATGTCGAGGAAGTGCACGTCGATCTGCGGCATGTCTGCGATAGTCGGAACGATGTAGTCGGCGAAGTTGTCATTGATAGCATGTCCATTGCGCTGGTCATAGATGGTCTCCTCGAACAGACCCATGCCGATGCCCATCATGATGGCTCCCTCCATCTGATTTGTACCCGTGCGCTTGTTGATGATCCGGCCGCCGTCAATCACGCTGACCACGCGGCTGACCCGTAGCCTCGCGATGCCCGGATCCCATTCAACCTCTACAAACTGTGCACCGAAGGAGTGCGCCGAATAATTTCGAGATCTTGGGTCAGCTCCCAGGCCGCCGCTCTTCCCGTCGCCGTTGGCGCTGGCCAGATTTGCCTTCTGGAGTATCTGCGCGAACGGCACGCCACTCGAAGCGGGCTGGTCCTTCGCATGCACCGAGCCCTCGGTTAAGAGCAATGAGCTTGGCTGCTTATCCTGGAACGGCGAACCCTTGGTCTTCGTTGCCACCGTCAAGACCACCTTCACGGCTGCGTTAACGGCGTCGACGATCGCCGGAAGCACGGTAGAGGTTGCAGTCGAACCTCCAGAGGTTGGTCCAGGCGGTAAAGAACTGCTGCCAAGGACGACATCGACCTTATCGACCGGAATGCCCGTCTTGTCACTAACCACCTGCGCGAGCACCGTGTACGTTCCCGTCCCGATGTCCTGAGTCCCGCAACTGACACGTGCTGTCCCGTCGTGTCGCAGTTCGACCGACATCTCGCAGACGCCCCGGTTGGCGCCCCACGATGCGGCGGCCACGCCCCATCCAAGGATCAGGTCGCCTTTGCGCATCGACCCAACCTCGGGCGTACGCCGCGCCCAGCCAAACCGTTCCGCGCCTACCTGCAGACATTCCTTAAGATGCCGCGACGAGAAGGGCTTGTTCTTCTCCTCATCAATCAACGTATCGAGTTGAAGCCGCAACTGCACGGGGTCCATCTTCAGCTTGATGGCGAGCTCATCCATGGCAGATTCAAGCGCGAAAAGGCCCGGAACGGCACCAGGGCCTCGCATGGGAGCGGGCGTGCCCACATTGCGACGTACCAGCGCTGAGGTCACCTTGAGATTCGGTGTGCTGTAGAGAAACGGCGTCGCTTCACCGCAGTTCTCGCGGACATCGTCAATATAGCTGGTATGGTTTCGATAATCCTGCTGCAGAGAAACCAGCTTGCCATCGGATGTAGCCCCCAGGCGCATCCTCTGCTGTGTGTTTGGGCGATGACCAGAGTTTGAAAACATCATCTTGCGGCTGAGCGTGAACTTTACCGGCCGCCTGAGCTTGCGGGAAGCTGCTGCTGCAATCGCCGACTGCGGCCACGGGAAGAGCTTTCCGCCGAACCCTGAGCCGATAAACCGGGAGATCACTTCCACGTTTTCTCTGGGTTCTCCCAAAACCTGAGCGAGCACGTGCTGATGGTTCATCACACCTTGCGTACTCTCGTAGAGGGTGTACTTCTTCCCATCCCATACCGCCACAGTGGCGTGCATCTCCATGGGATTGTGCGTCTCCACAGGCGTGATATAAACCTCGTCGACCTTCACCTGGGCCGAAGCAAATGCCGTGTCGGTATCACCACGATGGCTCATGACCTGGGGACCGCCGGGTTGACCTTCCGGGGGCAGATCGTCAGATAAGAATGAGCTCACATTGAGTTTTGCGGGATCGTACTCTACCCGCACGGCAGCGGCAGCGGCCTGGGCCTGCTCCAGGGTCTCTGCAACAACAGCCGCGACGTATTGCCCCCAGTAGTAGACAATCTCGTCCTCGAACGGAGGCCGATTTTCACTATTCCGACCACCCGAGGCGTTGCGGTAGAGCGGCATGATGTTGCCGTGGTGCAGCACCAGCAACACGCCGGGCATGGCTTCCGCGGCGGTGCTGTCAATGCGCCGGATCGTGCCGCTGGCAATCGTCGCGCGCACCGGGACGGCATAGACCAGACCGGGAAAGTTGTAGTCGGAGGCATACCGCGCTGTGCCGGTCGTCTTTAGAGGACCATCGATGCGCGGCACCTCCGCGCCGATAATCGCTGTTGGCGGCGCTGCGTTTGGATCGAGGGCCTTGGGGGGAGCGCCGTCCTGGCTTCCGATGAACTCTACAAACTCTTCGAATAACATGAGGATCGTCTCCTGTGGATGGCCAACGGCGGCCTCCTCTTCCATCTTGTTTCTCGATCGCTATACGGATTGCGTGGACACAGTCAGCGCACGCACGATGCACAGTTTTGCGAGCTCGACCTTGAAGCCGTTTCCGCTTGCAGGCTGCGCGCTCTTCAATGCCGCGTCCGCAGCCCTGCGGAAGGTAGCGGCGTTTGCCGTGTGGCCCAGCAGTTCCTGCTCCGCCTCGTGAGAACGCCACGGAATCGTACCGACTCCGCCTAACGCAACGCGCGCATGCTCGATTCGACTGCCGTTCACCTTCACGATAATCGCGGCCGAGGCGAGCGCGAACTCGTACGCCGCACGGTCGCGCAGCTTCAGATAGTGCGACCGGGTACCGGGGACCGGAGCCGGCAACGTGACGCTCACAATCAGGTCGCCGGGTTCCAGAACGTTCTCACGGTTTGGTGTGGAACCGGGTTTGAGATAGAACTCTTGAATTGGAATAGTGCGTCTGCCTCTCGTCCCCTGCACTTGAATGGTCGCCTCCAGTGCCGTCAGTGCGACATTCTGGTCCGATGGATTCGAAGCGATGCATTCCTTACTCGTGCCCAGAATCGCCAGATTGCGATTGAACCCGTCGATCGCCGAACAGCCGGTCCCGGGCTCCCGCTTGTTGCACGCGTGCGCTGTATCCCGGAAGTAAACACAACGAGTGCGCTGCAGCACATTCCCCGCTGTCGTCGCCATGTTGCGCAACTGTGGCGAAGCACCGGAAAGCAACGCCTCTGAAAGAACCGGATAATCGCGCTGCACGACCGGATGGTGTGCCACGGTAGAGTTACGCGCGAGTGCACCGATCACGAGGCCGCCGCCCGGGGCAGGCCCGACGCTGTCTAATGGGAGCGCATTGATGTCCACAAGCTGGTTCGGCCGCTCGACATCGAGTTTCATCAGGTCGACGAGCGTGGTGCCACCTGCGACAAACCGGACATCTGCATACTGCTGCGCTGTCTTCGATCGGCCTGCGGCTTGCACCGCCTGATCCACATTGGTCGATCGTGTGTACTGGAATGTTTGCATGCTTACTCCATCAAATTGCGGCAAGATCAACGATTGCCACGCGATCAAGCGTGGCGGCGAGCCGCCTGTACAGCGGCAACAATGTTCGGGTATGCGCCGCAGCGACAGATGTTTCCGTACATAGCCTGCTTGACGTCCTCGTCCGTCGGCCCGACCGGTTCCTTCAGCACAGCGACGGCGGACATGATCTGGCCCGAGGTACAGTAGCCGCACTGATATCCATCGTGCTCGATAAACGCTGCCTGCATCGGGTGCAGACGGTCCGGCTGGCCGATGCCCTCAATCGTTGTGATTTCGTCGCTCGCGTGCATAATGGCGAAAGACAGGCACGAGTTCACTCTCTGACCGTTGACATGCACGGTGCAGGCGCCACATTGTCCGTGGTCGCAGCCTTTCTTGGTGCCGGGTAGGTTCAGGTTCTCCCGAAGACAATCGAGCAATGTGGTCCGGGGATCGAGGCGGAGATCGTGGGTCTTCCCATTCACCTTCAACGCGACCTGAACCGTGCCTGCTGGTACTACAGTTTCAACCGTTGGGTCTGGAGCAGCGGGCGCGACCGTGGACGCTGCTGCCAAAACGGGCGAAGCCGTTACGGCGAGTCCGGCAGCTCCCAGGTGTGACAGGAACGAACGACGACTGACCCGAATGCCGGCCGGCTGCTCCGTACTGTCAGGCTGCTTTTCCTGATCGCTCACCAGTGTGGACTTTCGATCTTCTGCCAAGAAGCACCTCCTTTGTGGTCTGTAATTCCTCGCAATGCGGAGTAGAACAGTAGCATCGTCCGCAATCCACGCGTCTTGCGGCAAGCCTAATGCTTCGCCAGCACATGGTCGATCATCTTGTTCAAATAGGGCCGCGTCTTTTCCAGCGCAGCCTCTGCGGTCAGTCCATACTTCTCGCGCAGCGATTCCACCCGCCCGTGTTCGATAAAGCTGTCCGGCCAACCCACCCGCACCACCGGAACCTGCAGATCAAGCTCATTGAGTGTCTCCATGATTGCCGACCCAAATCCACCCGCCAGCACGTGATCCTCAAACGTGACCACAAGGCCGCAGCGGCTCGCAAACTCGGCCACGCACTCTTTGTCGATCGGCTTCGCAAACCGCGGATTGATCACGGCCGCGGAGAACCCTTCCTTCTCCAACATCTCCGCGAGCCGCAGGCCCTCAGGCAACATCGCGCCCAGCCCGAAGATTGCAATCTCAGCCCCGGCCGACCCACGAATGACCTCTGCCTCGCCGACCTCCAGGGCCACCGGCTGCTCTTTGACCGTCACCCCTGGTCCGGTCCCGCGCGGATACCGGATCGCACTTGGCCCATCATGCAGCATCGCGGTATACATCATGTCCGCCAGCTCATCTTCATCCTTCGGAACCATGTGGATAAGGTTCGGCACGCTGCGCAGATAGCTGATGTCGAACAGTCCATGGTGCGTCGGGCCATCATCTCCGCTCAGGCCGCCCCGGTCCATGCAAAACACCACCGGCAGATTCTGCAGGCAGACATCATGCACAACCTGATCGAACGCTCGTTGCAGAAACGTGGAGTAGATCGCGCAGAATGGCCGGTATCCCTTCGTCGCCATGCCAGCTGCGAAGATCACTGCGTGCTCCTCCGCAATCCCAACGTCGAAGTATCGTTTGGGATGATGCGGCCGGAACAGATCCAGCGCCGTCCCATTCGGCATGGCAGCCGTAATGGCGACCACCTTGTCATTCGCCGTAGCCAGCTTGGTCAGCGACTCGGCGAATATCTCCGAGTACGTCTTCTGTCCGGCAGGCTTCGTCTCGCCGGTCTGCGCGTCGTACGGTCCCAGCCCGTGAAACTTCTTCTGCTTTTCGATCGCAGGCTGAAACCCTTTACCTTTCTGCGTGATCGCATGAAGCACAACAGGCCGGTTCTGCTGCTTCAGAAATCTGAATGTCTCGATCAGCAGCGGCAGGTTGTGCCCATCGATCGGCCCAAAGTAGTTCAGTCCGAACTCTTCAAACAATATGCCCGGCCCAATCAAACCCTTTGCCGCCTCTTCCGCTTTGCGGGCAACATGCGCAACCGTCTTGCCGCCAAAACGTTCCAATAATCCAGTGGCCCGGTCATGCAGACTCGAAATCGTCGGATTGGTCACAATCTTGTGAAAATACTCCGCAATCGCGCCGACGTTCTTGTCGATCGACCACGCGTTATCGTTCAGCACCACGATCAGCCGCTTCGTCTGCGCCGCAATGTTATTCAATGCCTCGAACGAAATTCCATTCGTAAACGCCGCATCGCCTGCCAGCGCGACGATATGCTCTTTTCCCCCTGACATATCCCGGGCGACTGCCATGCCCAGCGCCGCACTCAGCGCCGTGCCTGCATGACCCGCTCCATAGCAGTCATGCTCGCTTTCGGTGCGCAGCATGAATCCATTGAGGCCGCCCGGCTGCCGGATGGTATGAAATGACTTCTCGCGGCCTGTCAGCAGCTTGTGCACATACGCCTGGTGGCTCACGTCGAAGACAAAGCTATCTGTTGGCGTATCGAAAACATAGTGCATCGCCAACGTCAGTTCGACCACACCCAGGTTCGGCCCGATGTGCCCGCCCGTCTTCGAGACCCCGACGATCAGCCGCGCACGAATCTCCTCAGCCAGTTGCGTCAGCTCGGGAATCGTCAGCCTTTTTACATCTGCGGGAGATTGAATCGTTTCGAGAAGAGTACCCATTCAAGCCTGTTCTGCAGTCCGAACGCTTCGCCTCGGGTCTGCCTTAAGCGCGTATCGTCCTCCCCGCTTCGATGGAAGACAGCACTCCCAAGTATATCAACCGGCACGCGTCTTTGTTTTGCTGGGAAGGTGCGCCGCAAATCGCGGAATGCGGCCTGTTGCGGAATGCGGCCTGCAAACTCGACCTGCCATCTAGCCCGCTTCCGCAATCTCCCTTAGCCGAATCAGCCTGCTTCGGCTTGCGTGCGGGCTAAGGTATTCTTCCCTCACATGATCCCCGCGGTCACCACCAACGGCCTCACGCGCAGATTCGGCGAATTTACGGCTGTCGAAAACGTCGACCTCAGCGTAGCTCCGGGTCAGTTCTTCGGCTTCCTAGGACCCAACGGCGCAGGCAAATCCACGACGATCAAGATGCTCACCGGCCTGCTCGCGCCTACCTCCGGCTCGATTCAAATTCTCGGCCTCGACGCCGCCAGACATTCCGTAGAAGTGAAACGTCAGATCGGCGTCGTCCCCGAAGGTCTGGCTCTCTTCGGCCGCCTCACCGCCGCCGAGTACCTCCACTTCGTAGGCCGCATGTATGGGCTCGATGCAGTGACAACGGCGGGACGCACCAGCGAACTGCTCGAATTCATGAGTCTCGCGGACGAGACCAACAAGCTCATCACCGACTTCTCTCACGGGATGCAGAAGAAGCTTGCCCTCGCCGCGGCGGTGATCCACGGTCCCAGGATTCTCTTCCTCGACGAGCCGTTTGAAGGCGTAGACGCGATAGCCTCCGGCACCCTCAAAGCCATGCTCCAGGGAATGATCGCTCGCGGTTCGACCATCTTTCTCACATCGCACGTTCTAGAGATCGTGGAGCGCCTCTGCACTCACATCGCGATCATCGACCGCGGCCATCTGGTCGCCAGCGGCTCCCTCACGGAGCTTCGCGCCGGCATTCACGCACGCAATCCTGGCGCCGATGGCGATCCCGGCACGTCCGCTCTTACCCTCGAACAGATCTTCCTCAGCATCGTGAGCCCCGAGGAGCGCACCGCCTCACCTGCACCGGAGCTTTCATGGCTGGGCTGAGCGATTCCGCCAGTCAGCAGTGGACCGCTGCGCAAAGCCGAGCCCAGTT
>Ga0080006_1183597_pt1 | contig 33498 bp, 31 predicted proteins | sample RS3BMetagenome_FD_69209 | JGI IMG/M metagenome (GOLD analysis project Ga0080006, IMG submission 69209) | Ferric oxide microbial mat and aquatic microbial communities from Rainbow Spring, Yellowstone National Park, USA - RS3B (SPADES... ...
CAACTGTAAACAGGTCGCCAACACGTGTGGATCCACAAATGTTTCGACCTGTTTACAGTTGCATCATCTACGGAAGCCTCTGGGGTCTTTTCCTTGGACTGCTTCATTCTCTAACTGTGTGTTTCCGGCTCGAAGTACACAGGTCTATCTGTCGTCTTCAGAGCAGCCGTCAGCAACTGGAAAAGTGATCACCTGTCTTGCGACCTGCACTCGGATGGCTACGCTCGTCTTCCTCGTATACGGTCGCGGTACGCTGGTCGCAGCGATCACTCTAGGCTATGACCGGGTGTACCCAGTTGTGCACCGCTGCACCGCTGCACCGCCAGCATCACACGCCCTCCTAAGAGCGCTGCCCTGTGTCTCGTGAACGCTCGCTTCAGCGCCAGGTCCACGCCCTGGACGGGCGACGAAGGTTACCGTCGATGCACCCGCCGCTTCTCCGACTAGTGAGGCACGCTACTGTCACGCGCTTCTTCCGGGTGATCGCTTCGTCGAGTGCCGTGTCCGTTGCACACGAGCAGGTACATGCGTCTCCGTTCCGTAGAGGATTTCTGGAACGGAGACGCAGGTTTCCACGATGATCCAGGTGCTGCAGGCAATACTCGCGCTGGCGAACACGTCCAGAACTCCTGAAGCGTCTACGTTCGCTTTTGGCACAAAACGGTGACGCGTTCTCCACTCGAAGCGATCACCGCGATGACTCCAGTCCGAGTCCGAGACGCTTTTGCACGGCAACACCAGAGACGGAAGCCTCTGGCCGCATATCCCCTGACAGACAGCGTGCCGCTGTCGAGTGCCGTGACGTCCGTGGCCACCCAGCGAGCAGCACTTGCGTTCCGAAGCGACTCAGTCGTGTGCGGTGACGAGTTCAGCGAACGTCGGGCACGAGCTTGTGAACAGGTCGTCAAGCGGTGACGTCAAGCGTTTCGTCTTGTCGTGCCAGCGTTGGGCGTTCGCGTGTACACGAGTTGCCTCGAACCGGAACGACGGGAGACTTGAAGCACGCCTGCTCTGGGTATGCTACGTGTGCGTACAGGAGAAGCGTGGCTGCCTGGGCGCCTATGCATTGCATCCGAATACCGGTTATTGTATGAGTGTGTGTTCGAGGGCGTTGCGAGTGATCTCTGCTCTGACGATAGAACGTATTCGATCGGGGAGAGAGAGAGAGAGAGAGCACCCACCGCGCCAGCTTGACAAGTCGATGGAGCATTCCTGGATTCGGCATGAATCCGCCAGCCGTTATTGTCGCGCTTCTCACGTCGAGACTGCAGTACGAATCAGGGATGAATTCCGAAGAAATCGACAGACAGGAACAGAGTGAGCCGTTTAGCGTCCCGTTTGAATCTGTCACTGGTGTAGATGAACATGCATGAACCCGCTGCAACCTCGCAGATTCAGCTTTACCTTCGCGTTCCTGCAGCGTCAGCCCTTCTTTCAAACTCACAAGTCAGTACCGTCTCGACGCTGATGCTGATCCGAGGCCAGTCCAATGGTTTGCCCGAAAGGCATCTCTCTTTTCATACCCGCAATCGCAGGCAGGCGGGCGTACCACACATCCGTCCAGTCTCGTGCGCTCTCGATAAATGGGAGCGCATCCGTTTCAAGCTTGTCTAGAGTGATTTGGTATGCTCATTCTCCGCCTGCACGAAAGATTCACATTCATGCGGGTGGATGGGTAACGCATCCATTCCAGTCGTGATGCCCGTTCCATAACCGTTTTCAGCCGCAAACTTGCGAATATCCTGCGTGATGCGCATCGAACAAAAATCATACGAGCACATAGAGCAAAAAGGAGCAGACTTGGCGGCCTCCGCCGGCAGCGCCTCATCGTGATGGCGCTTCGCATCAAGCGGTGCCAGAGAAAGGTTGAACTGATCGCTCCAGCGAAATTCAAATCGAGCCTTGCTGATGGCATCGTCACGAGCCTGGGCGCCTGGTAACCCCTTGGCCAGGTTTGCTGCATGTGCAGCGATTCGATAGGCCAGCAGGCCCTCTTTCACGTCGTCAGCGTTGGGCAGGCCAAGGTGTTCCTTCGGAGTCACATAGCACAGCAACGCAGTTCCATGCATGGCGATGTTGGCTGCACCGATGCAGCTTGAGATGTGATCACGCCCAGCAGCATGGTCAATGACCAGTGGGCCGAGCGTATAGAAGGGCGCCGGTCCCATGGAACCATCTTCGCTTGAGCACCACTTTTTCTGTTTCTCCATGTTCTCCGGGATTTTATGCAACGGAACATGGCCTGGTCCTTCGTTCATTACTTGCACATCGAACGCCCAAGCGCGACGAGTCAGCTCGCCTTGTGTTTTAAGCTCAGCGAACTGGGCCTCGTCGTTGGCATCGTGGATACATCCCGGACGTAGGCCGTCACCAATGGAGAACGCAACGTCGTATTGACGCATGATTTCACAGAGCTCATCCCAGTGCTCATAGGCAAAGTTCTCTTTGCGATGTGCGATACACCACTTGGCGTGAATGGACCCGCCGCGCGAAACAATGCCTGTCAAGCGACGCGCTGTGAGCGGAATGTAAGCCAGGCGAACACCGGCGTGAATCGTGAAGTAACTCACTCCGGCTTCGGCCTGCTCGATGACTGTGTCGCGGAATACCTCCCAGTTGAGATCCTCGACGACTCCGCCAACCTTATCCAGTGCCTCGTAGATAGGTACAGTGCCCACCGGGACGGGCGAGTTGCGCAGGATCCAGTTGCGCACCAGGGGTATGTGCTCGCCGGTGCTGAGGTCCATGACCGTGTCGGCGCCCCAGAGCACCGACCATTGGAGTTTCTCGACTTCATCTTCGATGTTGGATGCGACGGCGCTATTACCGAAATTCGCATTCACTTTGACGCTGAAGTTGGGTCCAACCACCATCGGTTCCAGTTCGAGCGCTTTTTTGTTGCTCGGGATGATCGCCCGACCAGCTGCAACCTCTTGACGTACAAACTCTGGATCAACGTTCTCGCGTACGGCAGCAAAGAGCATCTCTTCGGTGATGATGCCCTTGCGCGCGTAGTATAGTTGCGTAAAGCACGGATCCCCGCGCTTCTCTCGCCGCTCTATCCACCTCTGACGCAGTTTCGGCAGACCGTCGTGCGGGTCGTACCCCTGTGGTCCCGATGTGTCATAGACGTCCAAATGCTCTCCGTTGGTAAGGTATATACGCCGAAACGGAACACGCAGGCGTTCACCCGTGGGCTCGTGGACGACCTCGCGGTACACCTTCTCGGAGGACGGGTAGATTTCTTGGAAGCGCGGTGCCGCCTTGAAATCCGGATTAAATGGGTCCTTTGTACGCCGACGTCGCACAGTTGGTGAGCCTGTAACACCCCTGCTGCCGTCTGAGGAGGGTTGGTCCGAGCGATCCGCAGTGCGCTGGTCCGGCGAAATGATCAGACGCAGCGCGCTGCAGCGACGCCGTCTCTCCGCTACACTGTTGGCCCTTTTCCACCAAACAGTGGATTTTTTCTCGCTCCCAAGCCAGGATCCCCGAGTATGAACAGATGCTGAAAGAAATGCTGTTGCTGAAAACATAGTCGTGTGGTACTCCCGAACGTCTCGGGTTGCTGAGACCCCCGCACAGAATCCTATCTGAAGCGCAGAAGCGAGGCTTGGCGCCAGGGTTGCACGCATTGCGCAGCAACGGCAGGCGTAGCGCGATGGAGTGAGCGACAGATTTGACCATGTATATACCAATAAGATAAGTCTTAGAAGGACCTCCATCTGATTTGGATCGATCGTGCCGCCGTCGCCGCCGCCGCCGCCCGCATCACCAGCGCAGCGTCGATCCGCCTCCCTGGGGCGCACCGCCAGTCATACCGTCGCTCCACGTGCTGCGGAGCGCGCGCTCACGCCTGGCTCGGTACTCCGAGGATCACATGAATGAACAACGATCCCAGAAAGCAGGCATCGACGGTGGCCAGTGGTCGAACCTGCAGCTCTGGTGCGAAGTGATAGACGCTACCCCGGATGCTGATGGCCATTGCATCATCGGGGATGACGCTTCGCTCGATTCAGGGATCCTGTGCCCGAAACACCTCCGTGCAGATGGACACGTCGGCCTCGGGCGTAGCGCATGCCTCGGCGCACGAGCTGCATCAGCGGCTCTGAGAGAGCATTGCAGTGCGCACATGCCTTCATTCTGGTCATTGGGGTGCATCAGGGTCGTGTGCAATCGTGCTGTACACGAAACTGTGGGAGCGTGGCGTAAGAGACGCTCCTCTGGGGCATCACGTCCTGTCATAGCGCCGTATCGTCGAGTCGTAGGCGCTTCGCGCGCTGAGCGCCGCCCAACGCGCAGGCACGCGTCGACGCGCAGCGGATTCTCAGGTGTGGAGCTGGGCGTGCGGCTCCGGCTGAACCTCTTGCTCCAGACACTCGCACACACACACGCACTGTGTGGGCTGCACTTATGGTAACCGAAGGAGAGACACAACGCGACCCTATTCTGGATCTCGCCGATCTCGCATTCGCCGTCATCAATGGATGGAAGCACGTTTCGGAACTCGAGCAAGCGATTGACACGCAGCTGGCGCTGGCGTTTTACGAGAAGCGCGTACGGCCGCTGCTTCCAAGTGCACGTGTCTCCGAAGACGCACTGCGGGAGCGCATAGCGTCGACGATCAAGCAACTGCAGGTGCGCGTCCAAGACGCGCGCGAGCATGAAGGTGAAACCGAGGTTCGCGAGGCGCTGGAAGCGCGCTCCGCGTTCTGGGCTCGCATCGGCGACATAGAAAACGCGACCCGCTCTTATGAAGCGGCGTTTCAGGAGACGGTGGCAGTTGGGCCGAAACTCGACATCTGCTTCGCCCTGTTTCGCCTGGGTTTAGCTATGGAAGATCGGAGACTCATGCGTCGCGAGCTGGCTCGAGCACGGGACCTGCTGGCCAAGGGCAGCGACTGGGAGCGCCGGAACCGTTTGCGCGTGTACGATGCGCTACACCGCATGTACTGCGAAGGTGAGTGGCTGGAGGCATCCGAGGCATTTCTCGACGGACTCGCTACTTTCACGGCAACAGAACTGCTCAGTTTTCCTCAGTTCGTCTTCTACGCTGTAGTCTGTTGTCTGGCAACAAGGGAGCGTCCCGTTCTACAAGAACGCGTCGCGTCGTCTCCGGAAGTTTTGCAGGTTATCGACAATTATCCCGCTGTACGCGACTGTTTGAATGCCTTTGTTTCATGTGACTATCTGCGAATCATGCAGACATTACCATCCATTCTGGAGCAGGTTCGAAAGGAGCGATTGCTTCATCGCTATGAGGCGTTCCTTGGACGCGAGATCCGGCTGGCCGCGTACGCCCAGTACTTGCGAGCATACAAAAGCGTTTCGCTCACCAATATGGCTGCCGCTTTCGGGGTGCGAGAAGCATTCCTGGATGCGGAGCTTGCACGTTTCATCAATGCAGATCGGCTGAGCGTGAAAATCGACCGAATTACCGGCATCATCGTAGCGAGTCGTCCGGATTCTCGTAGTGGGCTATATCAAGAGGTTCTCAAGCACGGCGACGCCTTGCTGAATCGTCTTCAAAAGCTATCCCGAATTATTGACGTGTAAACACCGGACCTACTACAGTCTCGTCATACATGCGCTTCCAGTGAGGGCGGCGTCCAGCTTGCGGGAGGCGGTTCTGTCGCTTGTGCAGCGATAGCAGCTTGCCCGCGTAGAACTCCGCTCCGTCCTTGACTTGGAACAGAGGCGTAGAGCATGCGAGTACCATACACAGCACAACCCGTTTACCTGTTGCAGGTGCTGCAGATGTTGCAGCAGAGTCAGCACCGATTCGGAATGGACCCACGACGAGAGCTCCTCACCACGTTGAATACGCAGCGCAAACATTTCACTAGATGTTGCTGTTGCTACGGAGAAGAGACGGATCTGGAATGTAATTGTGGCGGTGGAGGTCTCCCCGCGCCTTCCAGCGGATGTGCCGGTCTCTGGCATCTACTTCGTTTGACTAGAGCACACTCCCGCTGTGGCGTCATGCTGTGCAAGCATCTCGGGAGATTTGCGGCGTAAGATGCGGTCTTGTGGTTACGTCGCTGCAGGCCAGCGGAGGCGTCACCATGGCACGCGTCCCTAGCCTGGGCGCATGCATCGTTGTCCACGAGTATCGTACGCTCGATGTCGCGGTTACGAGTCGACGTTCATCACTGCAGGCACCGTACTGAAACGTAACGCTATGCTTTTTTAGTCACTTTTCATTCGGTGGCTCCAGGGCGCACTCGTCTCTGGGACCTGGCCAGAGCCGGGGTTGCCACTTTCGCCGCATTTCCTGCTGTGTCCACTGCCGTAGAGCAAGACAGGTATCAGCAGCTGGACTGGCCCTAGCATGGCGCCTGATAACGCCAGCTCCGTTGTATGCGAGAGATTTTCGTCATCGACTCCAGAACGTCCTCAGCACGCGCGCTGAGCACCGTGGTGCTTCGTCGCCCAAGCAGCGCTGTCGACGAACACAAAAGCGTGATGAAGCTGTGCCTCATGCGTCCCCACTGGGTACTTCGTGTCCCGATACCATCTCTACTGCTCGTCCGAAGACAGCCACGTATTCTTGCAGTGCACGCAGATGAACACCAGTACGAGTGCTTCGTCGTTGCGCCCCACCGGAGACTGAAAGTAAACCGCTTCGTGGTGGCCGCACTTGGCGCAAGTCACGTGATGTGTCCGCGGCAGCGTCGGATCTAATGGTGCATCCAAACGCACGGTAGTCTTTTCGCTAGCCGAGTGGTGCACAACGTGACGATGCACGGGTTCCGCGAGGTTCTGAACCACCTCTCGGTACGCACACGTTCGACACACGTACAGCAGACGGCGACGTCGTTCCCGGAGAAAGTACTCTTTGTCCTCCTGAGGATAGAGAAGATTACTGCAGTTCCTGCAGAAACGAGCGGGCATCGGCGCTGGTCTCCTGCCCGGCTTGTGCCGAGACGAGCGTACGCCAGTCTGGCGCTGCTGCTGCTTGGAGCGCGTACGCAGGTAGATGGCCTGTGTGCGCCAGAGACGACAGGCCTGCGTATGTCCATTTTATACATTTATATTCATAAATATGCATCGATGTCCTGTGGCATGCTGCACGATGCAATCCCGCCCGCGAACCGTTATCAGTTCGTATGCCAATGAATACATATCCATCCCAAAATATCCAGGGTTGGCGTTGCATCGCAGCACACGACACGTGTCGCCATACGTGCCCAGCGCGCTGCTGCGGCGGGCGTCCATCGACGCATCCCGCCCTCCAGATGCGTATCGCGTGCACTGGGGGATACGGTTGATGCACAAACGGGAGCGCTCGGGATGCAGCACATCCATGGCAGTGGGCATCTGCTGCGAATTCTGCCTGCACTTTTTCTTCGGTATACATTGGGGTTTATCGAAGTGCAGCACGACCAAGGCAGTGCACAGCGAAACAAAAGCCACGTAAACGACGCCATGCTGATGCGCCACATCATCGCAGTATGTGTTCTCGTGAGCACGCTCGTGCTGCTTTGCAGTGGTGCGCTCTCGATGCCCGTAAAACTGCAGACGTTATCTCGCACCAGCGCCTATATTCGGCCCAAGTTTTCGAGCGAGGCGCTCCCGTTCCATGATATTCGGGTGCAGTCGCGGCACGGTAAAGTCGAACAGGTTCACCTCAGCGTCCTGCGCTACGATCGCGTGGTCATCGGTTTTCTTCGCGATATTAACGATTTACCGAATACCGAGTTACCGATGCAGGCCACGCTTCGCTACGGTACCAATGCATCGCATCTTGATCACGAAATGGTTCTGAACGCCAGGGTCTATTCCGGCATGCAAGAGTACAACAGCTACTTGTGGAATCCGCCGATGGGCGCGCCCGCGTTGAACCGTTCCGAGGTAGCGGCATTCATGAATACCGCCTCCTGGGCAGAACCTTGGTGGTACGTCTACCGAAACACCACTGTGGCAGACATTCCGGAGAACCGCTCCGTCTTCGCGGTCTACAACAACCCGACAGCACTCTATCAGTCGCCGCTGGTTTTCCAAGCGAAGCTCGATAATCTCCTCCCGCAAACGACGTACTACTACGACATCGATGGCGAATTCTCGGGTAACTTTACAACCTTGCCGGAGCCGGGTATCCAGGACCGTCCTATGACCATTGGACTCTGGGCCGATGTCGGGCAGACCAACATCAGCGTCATGAACATGGAGTACATGTTGAACAAGGTGAACCCCGATTTCGTGATGCTGCACGGCGATCTCTCGTATGCAGACGCATACTGGCCACTGTGGGATACCTGGCAGCGGCTCATGGAGCCGCTGTTCTCTACGAAGATGCACCTGTGGTGCAATGGGAACCATGAATTCAACTCCGGCAACGAGAACAATGTCGCGTACATGTTCCGTTTCGCGACGCCCTTCGAAGAGTCCGAGTCCCCGACCTTCGAATACCACGCCTTTGAGGCTGGTTTGGTGCATGTGATCACGCTGGCCTCCTTTGCTCGTTTCGATAAGCAGAGCGTTCAGTACCGTTGGCTAATGCGTGCGCTCGAGCGTGTCAACCGAACACGCACGCCTTGGCTGGTGGTGCAGTTCCACGTACCCTGGTACTGCTCCGTACTCGGGACTGGTTCGCGCCTGCTGATGCGTGAGGCCATGGAGGACCTCATCTATAAGTATGGTGTGGATTTGATACTTGTGGGGCACGTCCACGTCTACGAGCGCACCTATCCGGTGTACAACAATCAGACCAACCCGTGCGGCGCAGTGCAGCTGGTACTCGGTGATGCCGGCAACCGCGAAGGTCCATCGCTGCCGTTCATCGACCCGCAACCATCTTGGTCGGCCTTCCGCGAGGGCTCATTCGGTGTCGGAAAACTGGTTGTCTACAACCATACCCATGCGTACTTCGAATGGAACCGCGTCGCGTGCGAGTACTCGAACTCGAGCACCTGTGCAACGCCCGGCGATAACTCCGCTCAGTCGCATATCGCTTCCGACAGCACCTGGCTCGTTCGGAATACGACGCAGTGCCCGAAACGTCTCATGCCAACAGAGCGTCTGTAGACGCTGATTCCCCGCACAACGGGGTTGTGGTCAGCAGCATGGGGAGCTGCGGCAGCACCGGAATCGCTGCTGTTCTCGAGGGTTCGGTGCCTTCCTCTACACAAGCGGATTTCTCGGGGGGCATCTCTGGCGGATCAAGCGCACGGTTCACTGTCGGGGAGGCGGTCAGCGAGCGTGGACGCAAGCGTTTGCAGCGACTCACGAGTCAGGCGTCGTTGTTGCTCGCGTGGTGCGCTCCAGCCTTATGCGAGCGTGCAACCGTTCACTCGAGATGTATAGTATTTCAGGAAGCCAGAGCTTGGCCCTCGATCGCGCTCGAAGATGCGCTCCATCGCGGAAAGCAGGCCTCGCATGCACTGGACGATTTTGGTGACGAACCCGAGACCCTTGGAAACGCAAAGCAGGCTGGGACGGCGTTTTGAAAGCAAGACAAGCAGTGTAGCGCTCGTCCAGGGAAAGTCCGAGGTAAGCGAAAGCTGTAAAAGGGCACGACATGGACACCGAAGGCGCGTTCTCGCGCACGTGCATCAGCGCCTATTTCTCATTTCTGATGCCCTACAGGGTGTACCTGCCGGGGATACCCGCGCTGGCAGCGGATACCACCCGCATGACCTGAGCCGCACGTTCCTGGTCCCGCTTCCGAATGCGTATGTCCGGGAGTTTCCATGCTGACGTGCGTACCGTTGCCACTTGGAGCTACTGCGGTGCGCACAGAGATATGTGAATCGTCACAGACGCTACATCGATCCCAGTACAAAACAGAATGCGTCTTCTGATTCCGAGGTACAAGCTAAAGCCTGCGTATGCTCCCGTTGTCATTTAGACCAGCTTTGAGCGGACGAATTTTGTGATAGCTTCATTTTCTCTCTTTTATCCCAGGTTTCAAGTTCGCCGGTCCCTCCTTTCTTTCCAACTCTATTGTCGGCTGTTGAAGGGATTCGACGGAACTGTTTCAATCCCGATTTCACCGTGTCTGGCAGTTGTCAACGCATTTCATGAACAGGCGGCAGTTGCGATGGATGCCTCGATCGCAATTTTCCCCTTCTTTGCATACTGCATCGGTGCACGCCTCGCAGCGGTGACAGCTAACCGGGGTCAGGCGGTACCCTGAGTCCACCATATGCCGGCCTCGGGGCATGGCCGCACGACGCATGAAGGCTTGCTTCATCGCTCTGTCGATGCGCAGGTCTGGTACAGAGGATTCACCTCGATGCTTTGCTCCGTTTCCGTGCTCGGTTCCGTATCCTATGATCTCGGGCGACTTGGAGGCGATCTCCGCAGGCAAGTCCTCTGTCTGCTGAGCGTGTACGCGCGAACCCTCTTATGTAATAGAGGTTTTGTGGAACGCAATGTCTCCCATGATGAAAGAGCACCTTGAAAACAAATCGAGAAGTGTCGATCCGTCTACGCGCCTGTCGTGCAAAGCGGTAATGCGTTCCCCACTGGAAACGATCGCTGCGATGACTCAAGTCCGAGTTCGACACCCGATCCCACGCAAACGAAAGAGAGGGGAACCTCTCGGAGCATATATCATGCGAGGTATCATGGTGCTGGTGTCGAATGTCGTTTCGTCGATGGCCACGAAGACATGATGGGTCGTCCTTCGAGCGGCTTGGATTCTTTGACGTAACAGGTTCGGTGAAGCTGCGGCATGAGCTTTTGAAGAAGCTGTCCATGGACGAAGTCGAGTGTTTCATTTGCAATCCATCAAGCGGTGCGGGTAGCTGCGCTCGTCCGTTGCCATGGAACAGAGAGATCTACGACACAACAAATCCGTGATTTGAACACGTTCCACGAAAACAAAGGAGAAGACTAGAGCTTGTGCATATGTATTGAAATCATCGTTTCGGTTGTTTTACGTACCCGTTTTCGAGGGCGTCGTGAGTCCCCGTCATGCCGGTGCGATAACGATTCCCAGCGGGAAAGCGCTGAAGGAGCCACTGAAATCAAAGACGACCGAGAATCCTGATTTCACGCACGAATTCGTACGCCCTTCTTGCTGCATCTCGAATGCAGAGGCTGTACATCTACCAGCAAGCTGGTAAAGCACGGAAAGTCAGGTACAGCGCAAACGGTTCAGTGTTCCATGTACGGTTTGACGCGAATGGAGACCATCTTGCTCGTAAGCGCTTGCCTATACGTATCCGCTCGTACAATTCGCTTCGATGCTGACTTTTTTGCATGTGCCTGGCGGCAACGAACGAATACAACCAGAAAAAGAACATGCTATGACGTTTACGGATCGACGCTGCGCGAGCTGACAAGCTCCGCAAAAGAAACCGAACGGAAATCAAAAGCCAGACCAGCAACCGATGCCGACGCTGGTCATGGAACGAGGCGAGCTCCCTGGACGCTCGCCCTACCACATCGCAGTGAATGCCTAACGACAATCAAGCTGAGGACGAAGCGAATCGGAATGGGGCAGTGCGTCCCTCTCCGGCATAGGGTGAAGGTGATGCAGTAACCCTTCGGCAGCGTTCATCGTGATCGAGCGTACGGTCCCGCAGGTCGGAACGCTGCTTGCGTCACGATGTATGCCAGCCTCAGTTGCAAAGCCTCCTAGCGACAGATTCCCAAAGCAACAGGTGTGATGTGCGCGTGTCGAAGGCGTCGATTCTGGAGGCGTGTAGCCACTAGCACTCTCCAGACGACGCTTGCTGAGTTCGAGCAGCGGTCTCTCGTGCCGCCAGATACCGCCGTAAACGTCCAGGCCGGTGTACCGCTTGACGTTTCACGTGTTTCGGTATCTTGTTCTGTCGCCGAATGCGATTCTGCTCTTTCACTTGTTTCTTCCAAGCTTTTCGAGCACAGCGCAGATGCACACGTTCGACCGACGCTGCCTCTGGAGCTTCCGCGGACTTGCTCGTCGACCGCACGATGGTATCGCTATCCTCCGTGGCACTGTGGTTGTGCGGCGCGGCGACGGGTACCACGCGCTGCTCGCTGCCTGCAGGCGCAGCACTGTATGGAACTTTGCAGGGGTGTTGTGGCGTCGAAGGCGTCCCAGGCTCATGCCCAGAAGCGGACCGGGCGCTCGACACCGCATCGAGGTGCTCCGGATAACGCAGCGGAGACCTTGTGTCTGATGCCATGGCTTGCGCTGAAACTTGTCTGATCGAGGCGGCTTCCGTGGAAGCACTCGAATTCCCGCTCTGTCGAGAGGTAGAACGCCGGCACTGTCTGTCGAAAACGGCAGGCGCAGCATCTCCCTCGATCGACCCGTCATTCGTGGAGACATCACCGTCTCCATCAAGGACTGTTATTGCGTGGCGCAAGGAGGCTGTCGACGATACCTCATGGTCGGACTTGTCATCCGAACGAGCGACCTCTGCACTCAAAGCCGATGAGGCACCTGTGTAGCTGTCGCTCGCCGAACTCGAGTAGCTACTCGATGATGAAGAAGACGCCAGTCGCAACAGCCGATCGTAGTAGATCCTGTCCAGTTGCTCTTCATCGACTTCATCGAGTCGACGAGGAATTCGAACGGACTGGAATACCAGGGCGTCCGTGGAGTCATCTGAGAGGAGCTCGTCGTCCGCATGCTGCGCACTGCGGCTGACGCGTCGCCTCCTCTGTTCCTCTTGCCTCGTCTGATATTTCTGCAAAAGTGCAATATCATCCACGTCATCCCAGACATCCACGATGTACTCAAAGAGGTTGCGAACGCTCAATAGTATCATGCCCTCGTTCGCTCCTGCGTTGCCCATCTCGGCCTGGAAAAAAGCTGTGATATTCTGGCAGTCTCGACGAAGGAAATCGAGGGCTAACGGATGATCTTGCTCCATGCTCTGCGAGACATCCACGAAATAGATTCGACCTTGCCAAAGTAGAATATTAAAACTACTGAGGTCACCATGCACGAGACGTGCTTTTTGGTACATACGGCGCATATTGATCACGGTTTGTTCATAAAGTGACTCGGCCGGCGTTGTGGCAGCTTCCGTCATCGTCTCCGGGGCCAAGCTGACGCCTTCCTCGCCCCGGGATGCACCCTCTGCCGATAAACTCGGTGCTCGCCGCCGAGCTCGCACCTCTTGGAGACGCGGAGCGGGTGTTCCCTCTTCATCGCCGATGAACTGCATCACAAGCACATGGTCACGAATATAGAACGGTGATGGACATGGAATGTTTGCACGGCAAAGACGTGATAGGTTTCGAAACTCCTTCTCCGCCCACAGTTTGACCATTTTCCTGGGGTTTCTTGGCTTCCCATAGCCGTAACGAAAGCGGCGCTCTCCCGCGATGTACTTTTCTCGATCCCGAAAGATTAAAATTGAGGTCTTATATACCTTGATTGCTGCACTGACGACGACAGATTCAGGTTCATTCGGTGGATGCGATCGACCAAAGTAGACGTTCGCTTCCTTACCTGTGGCGATGCAGCCGTGCACTGCAAGCAGAGCGCCCTGGAGAAAGAGCTTCGCCAGGTACGCCCGTGTGCGTCTATCGAGCACCTGCTCCACAGTTGCACGCTCTTGCCGATCCTTGGTTCGACGCTGGAGCTCCAGTTTTCGGGACGTCTCCGCGTCAACCTGCTCCGACATAGCGTCGAGCCGCTGCGCAACCGTGTCGCTTGCACTCATGACACGCAACCAGCTTGCAGCGTCTAGAGGCGGCACGACTCCGCAGCGCTCCTCTAGGAAAGAAAAACTCACTGTTTATGCTTCAGGACTCTGCAAGGCAGGCGCGTTGAGACCCGAAGCGCAAACAAGAGCGACCCGGGCGCGCTCCGGCACCTGCAGACCGTTTCCCTGCGGTGCTGCAGCGCTCCTGCTCCGTTCCAAAGCCAAAGCGGCTCTCACGGACTCGAAAAGCTCCTTAGTTGTAACCCGTTACGTGAAGCCTATCGCTACGCCCGTTGATCTGTGCTCCAATAGCGGACGCTGTATCCAGCACTGGTGCTGCTTGGTGTCTAGGGCAGCACCGACCTGACCACAGGTAGCGAAACTGGCATCCCATTGGACAGCGTCATTCGGGCATCTCCGCGTGTTGCGGCTGCGATAACCACCCGGGAACGGTGCCTGCTGGGAAACCTGTGACTTTCGTTCTTGTGGCAGAAAAGTAGGAACCTATGACGAGCAGGCAGACAACGACACCGACTTGGCTGGTGTGGGCAGCTGCTCCGGCACTCTTCAGCACGGTGACTGCACTCGGTTGGGGTCTGGCTCGATGGCGGCAACGACGAGCGCTGAGCCTTGGCGAAGAGGACGAGCGCAGCACCACAGTTCCCGCGGTACAATCTTTACGTAACCAGCACCTTGTGTTTGCCGCTATCGAGTTAGGGGGCACGAGTGCACGAGCGGCAATCGCAGTAGGTCGTCCCGATCAGTTCATTGAACGATTCCAGGTTCCAACGAGTACACCTCGTGAGACGCTGACGCTTCTGACCGCTTGGCTGGCAGAGCGACACGAAACGCACCCGATTGCAGCACTAGGTGTGGCTACTTTTGGTCCGATCCTGCTCCCGTCTGTCGCGTCGAGCGCCGCGTCACACCAGGTTCGCTTCGGAAAGACACCGAAGAAAGCATGGCAAGGGCTAGCGCTGCTAGAGGAGCTGCAACAGTTATGGGAACGCGATGAGCAGCGTCCTGCAAGTCAAGAGCTGGCGAAGGCTATTGGTACCAGAATTCCAGTCCTGGTGGATACGGATGTGAATGCTCCCGCTCTAGCCGAACTGGCTGCTAGGCGATCTCCGACCGACCCGGGAGGTCCGCTCGTGCTCGCCTACGTCACTGTTGGCACCGGAGTAGGTGTGGGTGTCGCGATTCAGGATGAGCCCCTGCATGGACGCCTTCACCCAGAGGCAGGCCACATCCGCGTTGTCCGATATCCCGCGGATTCGTACTCTGGTTCATGCATTTGGCATCAGGACTGCCTGGAGGGTCTCTGCTGCGCTGGGGCGCTCGCAGAACGAGCGAAGGTTGACGCCTCGCAGCTTGCGGATCTCGCAGACGATCATCCGGTTTGGAAGCTGGCTGCGCATTACCTTGCACAGCTATGCTGGAACCTCTCCTGTGTGCTGGCTCCGCACTGGATCGTGCTAGGCGGCGGGGTCATGCAGCGCAAGAGTCTGCTGAAGAAGATCCAGTCCAAGTTCGTGGAGCTCGATCGCGACTACCTCGGGATAGAAACGCCTGTTGAGAAGTACATCGTTTCGAGCGCCTACGGGCCGCATGCAGGACTTGTCGGTGCCTGCACGCTTGCTGAACGAGCATGGCAAATGCGATAAGAGGAGGTGCCGGATGCCACAATGTCACCAAATAGCGGTAACCTGATCGTGTGTGTGTGTGTGTGTGTGTGGAGTCCCCGTGCCGGCCATTCCTCTGTTTGGTACAGCGTGCAAACGTTGGAATCTGTGGATCAAATGCTTTCGTGTCGGTCGAAGAGCGCCCTGTAGTGCGCTTCGCGGCAGTAGAATCGATAGCACCGGATATGTCGCACGAACAAGACGCCGAAGATGTTGCGCGCTGTCACTTGGCGCCGACACAGGCAGCCCGCAGCATATCTAGATGTTACCTGATCGAATAGGAACGACGTCGTCATGGATATGGGTGCACGGACTGTGTCCGCCACAGAGGATTGTCATCGGAATCCCGAGTCACCTGTGAACGTTGCGTGGAAGACGCCAGCGTTCAACAGCGAATTGAGCAGCGACATCCGAGAGCGCGAGAATGCGTACCTGTTCCAGCTTTTATGTTGAATGAAACGTGTGACGCGAATGCAGAGGATCAACGGGCACAACGCGTGCTGGTCTGCTGGTCTGCTGTTCTGCTGCTAGATATGCACGCCTTGTGACAGCTGCACGAGACCGCTTATCGCCTCTGACCAAGCCAGCGATCTGTATGCTTGGTGCTTTTCATTGATCCGACAAGACTCCTAAAAGCGTCTTGAGTCAACACGGGCTGCAAGTACCGACAACGGATTCTCTGGAGGAGCGACCTCTCTCACGCGGTATGCCCGGTCCCATGCATGGATCTGACGAAAGTCCGAAATGAACCAGCATCAAGGACGGGTCGCAGTTGCGCAACATGCAGCAACCCGCGTGCAACCTCGTGGAGCAGCGTCGAGCAATGCAGCGTAGCCTAGCACGAAAAGCGTTCCGTAACCGACTGCTCATGCCTGCTCGATCTTGCTCCGATCGTGTTCAGAGCAATCACGCGAATGGTTCATTGCCTGCACCGTCGACGCATTCATGGATCGCCACAGCTGTGGTGCTTCCAGGCGCTCCGCTCTATGAGACGGCATCCGGTGCTCGAATCCCAGCGATGCCTCTTCCGAATGCGCAACGACCCGAACGCACCTCTCATTGATCCGTACCCATGGGCAAAAGCTCCAGTAAATATACCCGCGTTTCTCCGACTCTGCATCCGTACCTGGTGCATTCGAAGGAATAGCACCGGTTCTACTCGCAGGCCAGCGCCTGGGCAGGATCCTTCGCGGATGAATCCGTCGTACCGTCTTCCACGAGAAAAGGCATCGCCCGCCGAATCGCTTCGAGCTCTTCACGGGACAAGAAGAGGCTGATAAACTGGGGGCTTGTCTTCCACGACGATAATAGCAGCGGAATGTCCACCGGGGAGCTGCCAGTGACAGCAGCAACGAGTGCCCCGCGCAGGATCATGGGTTCCAGAGGGTACTCCTCCAGCGTGCGTCGTGTTGGTGACTCCGCCAGCATCGCTATGCGCAAGCCGAGTCGACCCTGAAGGATCTCTTTGATCATGTTCCTCAAGTCGCTTTGTGTAAGCGTTGCAACTTTGGCCTCGGGAAGGTACGGGAGCAGGGTCGGGATCGCTTCGTGGGCGATTCGAAACCACAGGTCAGCGTTTCCGTCAGCGGCGCCTTGTGGTGCTTGGCGAAGTTCCATGGCTTCAAAGGCTCGGATGCCAGCGAAAAGGATCCGTTCCGGTCGATGCTCGTGAGATGCAAGTACAGAGCGCACCGCTTCCGGAAGCCAGTATACTCGAAGGCGCTTAGAAGGCGAAGCACTGCACTGGTCAAGGTAGACACGGCAGTAGAGGTGTGCTTCCAGGATCTCCACCGGGATTCCGTAGCTTGATGCAATGCGTTGAACGACAATGGCACCAAAGGGAACGTGTCGTACCGGTATCAAAGGCGGGTCCCGAGGGCCTCGCATGCGGTGGGCGTACGGCCCTGGGTGCGAGCAGAGCGAGCTCTCCGAAGGCGTGCCAACGGGCGTCGTTTCCGAGCTTGCTGCAGGTGAAGCGGTAACAACAGCAGTAGCATGATCCTCGTCGGATCCAGATTGCGTGCCTTCATGAGCGGCTCGCTTTTCAGCCGTCGGCATCTCGAAGGTAACCGCGGCAGCATCGTCAGCAGCATGAACCTTCGCTGATCCAGGCACATTCGAGGGTTCCGAGTGCGCCACCCGGCGACCGCTTCTCTTGATCGGGGCACTGGTTTCGGAAACGCTCCAAAGGTCCGCAAATCCTGTTGTGGTGCACTTGTTGGAGTTGTCGTCGCTGCGATTCTTTTCTGGCGAACACCGTTCCTGCTTACGTTGCTGTTCAGCACCAACCTCATTGAAACCAGCTGCATTCGAAAATCCCATCAAATCCGCTTGGACGACTCCTGCGGCGGCTGATATCGCCGTGCTCGGCATTCTGTCTCTGTCGAGCATCGGCAGAGGCACATGCGCAGGAGACGCATTCGATGTGTGGACTGGCTCAGGTTCCCCGGCGTGCTGCGTCGACCTCCAGCTGCTATTCAAGAACGACTCGTTCCCGCATTGCTGACCAGCTCCCGGCACTGGTGCTGACGCCTCAGGACAGCGTCCCGGGCAAAGCGCTGATACGAGTGCATCCCCAGTGCCAGGAGACTGTGGCTCGGCTGCTCCGGAACGCGACCTGGGATGCGGAGATTTGCGCGCTTTCGCTCCCAAGCGATCCTCGTCGTGAGCATCCCTGCTGCCGTCCGTTAGAAAAGGGCAACCCTGTGCCTCCGCTGGCGGTCTCGCCCTGGCCAAGACACCCTGGGAAGCTGCCGGACGGCAGGGCTGCCGCAAAGCGCCCCCATTGCCTGCCGAGGTCTGGAGTCGCGAAGCACTCTGCGGCTGAGGCGAGCCCTCTCCTGCCGATCCTGCCTTGCTGTCGAGCGTATGGAGCGCGCTTCCCTCTGCTGCAGCGTGCGCTTGCGTCTGCTCATTAAGATGCTGCTCGGGCAGCTTTTTGCGATGGAAAACAGCCACAAAGAACCCTCCGGTATTCTGATCATGAGGCATGATTCGAATGCAGCGCGACAAATGCATCCAGCTCCGTTCCGCTGCTGATGGCGGTGAAAACGCTGCGCTGGACGACGTCTCATCGACGACATCGAATCCAGGATCCCATGACGATAAACCCGGTCTCCTATACATAGCGGGTATCATTCCGGCAGCGTCGAGTAACTCCACGTGATCTGATCCAAAATGACGCAACACCGCCGCAACCACTGCCTCATTTTCGATCGGATTCAACGAGCACGTGGAGTAGACCATGCGACCCCGACCATCGGTCACCAGGGCCTCGATACCACGAATGGCAATTCGCGTCTGTAAGCGGTGCAGGGAGCGAGCCTGGTGGGGATTCCAGCGCAGCCACAGATCCGGGGCCTTGCGTAACGTACCATCTCCAGTGCAGGGAACATCGCAGAGCACCCGATCAAACCGGAACGGCAGGCCTCTGGTCGGATACGAGGACGCATCAAAGTTGGTGACGATGACTCCCGCGAGCGCATATCGCTGTAGTTGATGCACCAGCATCCAGCATCGCTTTCGGTCGACATCATTCGCCACGAGTAGAGTGTTGTTTGCTACTTCGAATGGAACTGAACGTTCGCTCGCCAACATATCCAGAATCTGAGCTGTCTTGCTGCCCGGAGCAGCGCAAAGGTCCAGGATACGCTGCCCCGGCTCGATGCCGAGCACGAGAGGTGGTATCATGCTGACGGCTTCTTGACGATGAATACTGCCGAATTCGTGCTCTTTTACAAGAAATTCATGCAGCCACTGAAGTGCTGGATCCCGTCGAAGCAACGCTCGCGGCAGATTCACTTGCCAAGCCAAGCGATCCGGATACCAGGGCAAAGGAAACGGTGCTTCGCAGCGCGTCCGCTCGGTGGTCGTCGTCATCGTACTCGTCGACTCGGTGGAACCAGGAACCAGTCCAGGTTCTCGAGCAGCAGCCAGACCAGCATCGCTCGTTATCAGCGATAGTTTTTGGTCAAGCCGCTGTTGGATGAGTTTGCTAAACGGATTCCCCGCCACAATACGAAAACAGGTTGGCAGAGGTTGCGTGAGACACTGAAAGAGCGCCTCGCGATCGCTCTCGTCTCGAAAGAGGCTCTCCTGGCGACCGTAGAACGATAGCATCGCCGGTGACGTGAGCGGCTGGCCACGGAGATCAGCTTTCCCAGCGGTAGGTCGTCGCTGCGGGTGTCTGTCTCGAGACGGCTGTTCGCTTGGCGCCGACGCGGTCTGAGGCTGCATCGCGTCACCGTTACCAGAGGGCGACGTCGCTGCAGCCACGTTCTGTCGATTGGCAAAGGAACCCACTCGTCTCCTGGCCCTTCGGTGAAGACGGACTGTTGACTGCATCAGAGAAGGGCTATTGACGAAACCGAGTGCCATCAACAGGCCCAGAGGTGTCTAGGTATGTGTCTGGGGCGGCAGGAGATACGTCGGCGGCGTCGCTGCCAATGCAGGGTAAAGTCGCACCGTCGCCTGCGGACAGCGCGACGCTTGGATGCGCTGGAGGCTCAGCTTGCACGAAGCCTGTTTGGAGTGGAGCTCAGCTGGACACCCTCCTAGGTTTTCACCTGAAGCAGCGATGCTTCTGAAACGTCTTAAAAGAGGACTCAGAGGAGGTATATCCCGAAGTGTGCATTTCGAGCAGCGAATTCACTGAAATGTCTCAGACAAGGGGTGCAAAGCGCGCACGCACGTCAGTAGGCGGCTGCTTTCAACAGCAGAACAAAGAGTTCGTTTAGCCCCAGGCGAATAGACAACACTGGTGCACGCTGTACTGGGCACGACTGCTGTAGACTCTTGACAGACTACCCGTTGGTGTCGCGCGGGAGACATTGCGGCCTACCGAAACTGAGCTATGCGGAAAAGCTTACGCTGTGGCTGAGTAGTCAGTCACGAGTTGCTGCCAGTGGATTCCAGTAGTTTGCGGTTAGGCGGGCCAATCATAATACGCTTTACTTTCAATGATGTTTTTGAGACTCGAAAACCCCCTTTCCAGCCCAAGCGTCAACCTGACGGAGCCGCGCGAGTATCCCCCTGTCCCGGCTCTATCGCGTCGTAATCTGGGCGCGCACCTCGCTCGGCGTGAACGCTGCCTCGCGTAGCTCCATCCGGAGAAGCAATGTGCGGCATCAGAGGTATTCGAGATGACCTCGTGTGCATCGGCAAACATTCGGTACCTAGACGGCGCTTCGGTGCTGGTCGTGCGAGCACCGTCGTGACAGACGCCTCCCGGGAAAACGCTGGAAAAGACACCTCCCGAACTCCAAGGCGAGGCTCGTTGTGGGTCTCTCGGCGCCTTCACCAGCCCTATGGCACAGAATAGCGCACCTTCACTGGACGATGCCTGTCTGACGGTAGACTTGCCGTGCCTCGTGGCGACGTCCCTGACGGCTCCACAGGGGCGTGCTGGCTGCATGCGACGTCCGCCGCGGTGCTTCAAGCGCTGCATCATAGCAGCTTTTTTTACCATCATGACAGCACGCAATGGGACAGGCTGTCTGCGACGGCCGTACACACACTAAAGCTTCGGATGCAGCCAACTATGCTGAACAAGAGAATGTGGTTGGCTTTTTCGGAGGATTCCTCCTCCTGGAGCTCCCGTTTCTCCGGCCCTAGATCAGCCTGTCTCTTCTTTCGCTCCAGCTCCGCCATCCGCAACCGAAGGATGCTGATGGAAGCGCGCAAGTCCCGATTTGACTGCTTCCGGCGGTTGTTGATGGGTCCCGTGCGCATACGGTAAACGCGATCTATGCTTCGACTGCGATTTTCGTCGTGTTTGTATGGAGCGGAGGTGCGCTTATCGCAGCACTGATACTCGATCATGGTCAGATGTTCCTATATGGCCACAATATCGCCCTCTCCGGATGCTATCCTGCGGCGCCTACAGGCTTGCTTCATCGTTCGGAACATGCGCCTGACGGGTACCGATGCCTCTGCTCGGTACCTGCGTAGGTATACGCGCCCGGTGCTGTACCCGATGATCAACGGCTTTTCGTCTGTATGACCCTGTTGAAAAGGACGTTGTTGTCTGCCGTACAGACAGACGCAGGGCTTTCCATTCGATTGGGGATGTGCAAAACCTGGTGTCTTCGATGATGAACACAGTATTGAAAGTGGACGCCAGGCTCACGAAAAAGTCGAGGAAATTTTTCTATCCATCTTGGGTTGCATTGTGCAAAGCGATGATGCACTTGCCGCCGCCAGCGATCGTTACCACAAATCAAAGCCCAGCCCAAGACGCTTTCCGGTGGAAGTCGACGAGACGCGAGCCCCAGAGCGCACATCGCGCAAGCCGTAAAACGCTGCTGTCGAATACCGTTTCTTCGATGGCCACAAATAGACGAGACGTTGTCTCTCCGAACGGAATCGATTACTTGATAAAGACCATTGAACTCTAGGCATGGGCTTGTGCAAAAGTCGTCAAGAAAAATAAAGTCGAATGCTCTTCTTCGCCAATCGAGCGGCGGGGAGATGCCGCACAAACGTGTTGGCATGAAATGCAAGTGCCAAACTCTTGAAGCATGCGTGATTCGTCCCTGCCACACACGCGTGGACAGGTGAAGGGTGATGGCATGTACGCGGGAATTCCACGGTGATACCCATTCGTTCCGAATCCCTGATTGAGGGCCTCGCGAACGCTCTTGATACAGAGAACGCAACGAATTTCAGCGACAATGCATCGGATGCGCCACTTCGAAACGGCAACCGAGAATCCTCATACGAGGCTTGATTCCGCAAGCCCTTGTTGCATCACGTCGAATGGCATGGTTGGACATCTAAAGAATGATTCGGAGACATCCAAGGCGGGAACAGAGCGAGCACTTCATGATGCCATGCAAATCCGGCACGGCGGGTTGCGTTCCTGGACCCAGCCAAGCGGCATTGCTCATGCGTCCGCGATGCAACCTGCGCCCAGCAGCCAGCTGAGATACTCAGCGATATCGAGACATGAAGCACAAGTATCGTTGAACGATTGACCTGGAAAGCTTTTTTCGGTGAATATGGATACGTAGCGCTAGTTCCGCTGGATTGGTTACTGTACAAGACGAGCGCCTTGTTCCGATCGGGAATCCAAGGTCATCTCTCCTGGTACCTGATTTCTTTCATTGAGAGTCTTCAGCGTTTCAGCATGATACCCACACCGAATACGAAACCATTGCTTCGAAAGTGCGCCCGACACAAACCCAATGGTCGCTCCGATCGCATGAGACATCATTACGGATGTAGGCCGATGCGCCCGAGTCCTGGTACAGCGAGCACCTGCGCGTGGCATTCGACCCGAGCAAGGCTCTCACTTTTGATTCATTTGCAAACTGATGTCCCGTCAGCGTATCGTACGTTATCTCATGCATCCGGCTCTATGACGTGCGCTTCTTCTCTATCCGCTTCAGGGTGCACTCGTGCTCGTGATGCACGCATCGATGTCCGTCGTAATGAGTCGATTCCTGGACTCGGTGGACGCTCGCAGGGACCGAGCAGGAGCGCAGTGCTTCCACGCTGCTGCACGTCCGGTGTCATACGCTACCACCAAACGACGTGACACGCAATGCAATCCCCATTCCAACGAGTTAAAGAAGTTGGCAAATGCATGCCTCTTGGCTCCGCAGGATCAAACACCGTTGGCCATCGCAGTGGCTCGATCTCGTGCACTGCTGCCGAAAATCGCCCTCAAGCGCTGCGTGGACGCTGACGTAATCCATAGATGAAGCGTACAAAGCATCCTTAGCTGCTCGATACGGTGCCTGGCGCGTCAAAATGCTTCCCAAGGCCGTCATTCGATGTCCTGCGATGCCGTCTGGAATGCATCACGCCCGACTCGCGGTGATGCCCAGCCCTGCAACCATTGACCAGCATCACCTGTCTGTCATTCAGGTCTTGGGGTCCGTACTCTTGATTGAGGGGCATGGCGGCGGCCATGACGTTCTTCAAACCGTGGATCAAAACTCACTTTGGAGAGTTTCTCGTCGTCTACACTAAACGGTTGCAGGTGAGTATCGGCGCTCGATTTAGACCACGATTCTCCGAGTTTTACCAAGTACATGCAGATGGATATGCCGCCGCTTTCGGTCATGCCTGTACGCTGCTCTACATTTGCTCCGTGGAAACGAGAAACCCCGAATGAACGTTGTCCATGCTCTTCGAGGAATTTTTCGAATGCTGTATACTTGCTCGCAGAGACGAGCCCTAGCTCATTGACGAGATGTTTCACGACTGAGAAATTCTACTATGATATGATGCGTCTCGATCGCGGATTTCTGGACCATATCGAATCGAAGCTCGATGAAGCGACGACGTGCGGATCTGCAGCGTGTCGTTTTACCTCGGAAGGCTCTGCTCAGGAAATGGTTGTCGAGTGGGATGCGAGGATTGCAGGCATCGCGCTTCAACCATCCATTGGATACGATGTCCATCGGAATGAGGCCGCGAGCAATACGATGCGTTTGGATGAGCTGCTGCGACGTGCGCTTTCGTTGCGACATTAGTTCCGAACCAGGCACCAGCGGCTCATCAGTTGCCTCTGTCGACACCCCAAGGATCCCTTTCATAAGACTCTAATTTTGTGGTCGTCTAACATGAAGGTGGAATGCTGACGGCATGCACTTCAACAAGCGCGCGATACTGACCAGTATATAGACTTCGAGATGGGTTTCACACTGTTTGGCTCGTGCGCTGTGGGCGTTCCATTCACCGATGTGGCATCGCACCACGTCAAGCCATTCTAGGTAGCGTGTGTCCGATGCTCAGATCCTGCAATCAGACCGTGTTGCATCTGCGGTCCATAGTGTCAGCTGTATTGCTGCATGAAGATTTGATCGAAAAATGCTGGAAGAATGTGAATGACTGGCAGCATAGCGTCCGGAGCCCCCCGGAGAAACCGCTTCAGTAGGTGCTTCAAGACGAGGGAAACCAGGCAAACCGTCGTTACGTCCTGCATCTCATTTTTCGGGAGATGCTCAGCATTGACGTGATTCTTTGGAGAGATCTTGGCAACGATTTCAGCCTGATATTTCCGATCAGCAAGTTTCTATTTCGCGTCCTTCCTCGTCCTTTTGTTCCAACGGATCTTTCATTTCCTTGTCTGGTGGTTTCCTCGTCTTGTGGCGTGAGTACAGTCGGCATTCTCTGTACCCGGTTTTTACTCGGAATTCACATGCACCAGACGGACATACGTTGTGAAGCTCGACCTTTCGATGCTGAACCTGCGAATCCTCAAGAAAGTTTTCTTGATCGCCTGCTCCGGAGCGACGCGATCATGGACTGAGACAGCCCCCCGCTAACTTCCGCACACGAGTAAACAAGAATAGAGCATATCAAAGCTCGCGCATGTGGACCAAAATTCATCAAAGGACAGTGGTGCGGATGCGAACGACTCGGCTATTGATCCGGACGCGTAAAATTGGTGTTCGACACTACACCAGATATCCTCGACTGCGTTGAACCAGGCAGAACCGGCAGGCATGAAGAGCAGCTCAACGATAATCTCTGTTGCGGACGACTCGACTGCCTTTGATTCATGCACAGTGACGCTGTCTACGAGCAGGACACAAAACAAGTGGGAAGGAGAGGCCACGAGGCCTGGTTCGATGAAGCACCAAGACGTCGAACGATCCCGCCAGTTTGGCGATTTGCGGGCGACCATACACCTGATTAGCCACTAGACCTGAAGTTGTCTTCAAGGTTACCTGTCCCTTCTTTACGAACAGCTGTTGACCCCTATTTGCGTACCCATATACAGGTTTTCCATGTTCCTCGAATGGAGTCTCATCGAGTGCGACGCGAACCCGTCTCTCCTGGAATGCGACTCAGCGCTTCCATACGAAATCAGTCGTATCTCTGATAAACACGTGGTGGTTTCGCATTGCGACGTGCTCTTCTTGTTGTCTATTCGTGTCGCTTCATCAATATCCGGATCAATGGAATCGAAACTTCTCACCCTTTAGCTTCATTTGTAATATTTCGTAGACAACGTATGAAGTCGAATGCACGGACATGTACACAATCATCTAGATAGAGTTTGATAAGCTCCGCCTCGAGTGCACAACGTGCAGCATGTGGACGACATGAGAAGGATAGTTCATGCACCCGCAGACCGTACAAAAACCAATATGTCCAAGTAAGGCAGTCTTTCGCAAGCTCGCCCTGCCACCATAAAGTCTATTGCGATCCTGCTCCAATCTCCGGGAGAAATCCCTTTTTTAGAACGACTACGAGGAAACAGAGAAAAAAAAGGGTATCCTTGCATGGATTTTCCAACAATCGCTGCACTGCATGGAACTGGAGAAAAAGCACAGCTGTGCCCTGCCGGGCGCCAGCGCAGTTTTTCACATCGGATGGTGGCATCTGATGCGCCTAGCAAAGACTTGCTGCAGGTTCTACATGAGCACGGCTGCTGCGTCACTGTACCGCAGCTGGCAGAGACAACTTCGGCGGATCTGTAGCAGAGTACAGTTGAAGGCTCAGGAACTCGAACGTGAGTACGATTCTGAGTTTCAGCGCAGCGCAACGACTGCGACAACGAAGAGTGCAAGTGCGCCCAAAGAAGCGAGTGTCGGGGCTCGTCAGCGCGGTTTGCGCATGAGCTCTCCGCTCGCTGTTGGCGCTGGAACTTGCGAGTCTGATCTCGAGGCGACAGCCCCGACCGCACCGGATGCAACACGCAAGGCAGCCGCACCGTCGGGTGCTCGGGAGCACCACGTGCGCGACGCGAACGGTCGGCTGTGCGGTTTTCGCAACCCGTGGACCTCGGAGGCGGACCCGCCCCCGCTAAAGGACATCTGGCGCGTCCGCAGCGTCTGGAACAAGGAGACGAGTAGAGTGACGCAGGAGCAGCGACAAGCACTGCAGGCAGCAGCACGTACTCCGGACTGGAGTCTCGTGGGCAACGTGGAACCCCAGCAGGCGGCGATAGCTGCCACTTGGATTGGTCATGCCAGCTTCATCTTACAGTTTCCTGGGCGAAGCGATACTGATGAAGCGACACAGCCGACGAACTGCACCGGGCGCCGATACGATCTTCCAAACGGTATCACCACCGTGTACTTGGACCCGATTTTCTCGGAACGGGCAAGTCCAGTGTCATTCCTGGGCCCGAAACGGCTTGTCAGGGCAGCGCCTCTCCAAGAATGCCCATTACCTGATGTTGTGTGCATCAGTCATAACCATTACGATCACTGTGATATTGGAACGATTCGGGCGCTCGTAGCGAGCGCCAGGGCGCAGCGTCGTACGATCTCCTGGCTGGTTCCTCTGGGTGTCGAGTCGTTGCTACGAGACAAGAATCCGCTTTGGGGCGGACAAGTGCCGGCCTCGCACCAGATCTATGAACTGGACTGGTACGAGCAAAGGAGACTCGGGCGACTCGAGGTCACGTTTGTGCCGGCACAGCACGCTACGGGCCGCACGCTCTGGGATCGAAATCAGACACTCTGGGGCGGTTGGGTGCTCCGGGATATCGAGACGGACTTTCGATGTTATTTTGCCGGAGATACTGCCTATCGCGTCATTCGAGAGGATGACCCGAGCTATCCGTATCCGACAGAAAAAGAACGCGAGCAGCTGGCGGTCCAGCACACGCAGCGAGCACCTTGCCCTGTGTTTCGAGAGATTGGCGACAAGTGGGGTCCCTTCGATTTCGCCATGATCCCTATTGGTGCCTATTCACCGCGATGGTTTATGAGCCGCTTTCATGTAGATCCAGTGGATTCGGTAGCCATTCATCGGGATGTACGAGCGAGGTCGAGCGTTGCAATGCACCACTCCACGTTTGTGCTGACGGACGAGGGCCTCGGCGATCCGGAGCGAAGGCTTGCGCAGGCGCTAACTGCAGCAGGTTTATCAAGCGACGATTTCCTAGTATGGCGACACGGGGAGACGCGTCTGGTGTATCGAAAGACAACCGTGTAAGCAAACCCGAAGCAGTTTATGAAAAAGCACCTCTCGCTTACCCGTTCAGAAACCTACCATAGCGATGAATACCTCAGAATGATGACGATGCTGACGGGTGCCTCCAGTATGCCGAAACCCACGCATCTGTCGAGCCTCGTGCCCATGGCGCGTACATCTGCAAACAAGGTCCCGAAAAGCATGCCGTGCGGTGGCGCTTGGGATAAACGTGCCGGTTACCCCAAGGTGAAAGAGGAAGACGTACGCATGCAGGTGTGCGCTCCAGCAGCACGCAACGGTTGACCGCTTCCGTGGTGCATCCCCTGTATCCGCGTAAAAATGGCACAAGTGGCATGCGGGTGGTAGCCCAGTGCTGCGATCAGTGCTGGCCTCGCCACGCTGCGCGTCATTGCTGTTGCCATCGTTCACAGTATCACCTTCAACTGCGAGCGCTTCGCGCCATGGTAGGGACTTGTACACGGCTGCGGTAACTCAATAGTAACCACCTGTTGCCTTGCCTTGAGCGTCCAAGATGCCTTTCCAGTACTGCTTCTCGAACTCATCCTTTGCGTCCACCTGCAGATACGCCTCGATGTAGCCGGCGTTCTCACGAACCGGGTACACCGAGATGGGTGTTGGCGGTTGTAGTTTACCCAGAAGTGGACCCAGAATCGGCGGGAACGTACACCACGAAATCACTTCACCAGTCTTCAGGTCGAACGACGAGCGGTGCTGTGAGCAGGTGAGCACGCCGTCGCCGATAGAGCCCGTATCCAGCGGCACCGCCAAGTGACTGCAGTAGCCCTGGGTCGCAAACACACTACCGTCCTGATCTACGGCCACCAGCACAAGCTGGGACGCAACCGTGACCGTGCGCAGCTCGCCGGGTTGCAAGTCGCTCGTGGGCACCAAACGCACCCAAGCCTCCTTCATAGCGAGCTTCGCCACACCGGTCGAGCGCCGTGCTCGTTGCACACAGCAACTAGACCGTGTGCTGACCTTACTATTCTTCAGAGAAAGAGGAGTAGTTACAAACATTGCACGCTTCTGGGCTATTCCTTTCTAGCAAAACCTCGTTCCAGGGCAAGTGTTCGTGTGCTGCGTGCTCACACCTGTTGTCGCTGAGCGCACACGCCCTGCGGCTGTTTGCCTCGTGACGGCGATCGGTGAGCGCGCAGCCACCGCCCCCCGAGGCGCTGCTCACGTGCTGAGGCCATCCGCGGGAGAGCGCTGCGGGAAGGGTGTGTGTGTGTGTGCGCGCGCTCGAGCCCTCGCCGAGCGCACGGCGATGATGAGCGCGCGGGAGCTCTCGCTGAGCGACACCGCCCGCGATCATGCGCAGGTGCGTGCGTGCGTGCGTGCGTGCGTGCGTGCACAGGCATGAACGCCGATCCGCTGATCCGCGTAACGCTGGTGGCGTGATGGTGGTGTTCGGTACATCTCTGTATAAAGTGGACGTGCGGCGATGAGCGACATCTGGAGCGTGCGCTTCCTGCGGTCGGAGTCGTTGGCGCTGGATCCCCCGAGCGCGGTCCTGGTCGATGACGACACGGACGCGTCGGGCTGGGCTGCCTTGCGTTTGTGCGGGCATCTGCCAAGACGTGAGAACCGTTGCGTGATTTGGATCGAAACCGGGCGTGCGGGACACCAACATATTCATTTTGAGGGGGAAGCGTAATGCGTGCATCAGATCATGGATTCATAACCGTGATACTGCTGCCTGTGGCTGATGCTCTCATTGAGAGCTCGGTCGCTATACTCCATCCGAACAGCGGTACGCGCGAGTCAGTTCCTAGATTAATGCCCCTGATACACATATTCACCTCGAATGCGTAAACTCAAATGAACCGAGTATCGTTCGATGAGGTCGATCGCGTGGATGCGAGGGCCTGCCGTGCCACCGCCCGGCAGCGTCGCCCGAGGCGACAGGCGCATCTCAGGTCGGTGGTGTGCCGAGTGCTTGCACGTCCCGGTGTACCGCACTGGCCTCTTTCCGAGAGATGTGCAGTACAGAACAGCCATTGGTATGTGCCCGTTTCGCGGACGCGCACACCATCGAGCAGTTGGCCTAGTCGTGCGAGCGCGCAGTCGCTTCCATGCAGCTCGGCGGAGCGACAAGTGTCCGATTGTGAGCAACCTCGCGTTCAGTGCGCTACGCGTTCATCCGCATCCAGCCCAAGGCACGCGTGTTGACGCATGCTCGCGCAGAAACGACTCGCCACCGCGCCGTAGTCAATGCCATCCACCATGGATGACAACGCCTTTGTGCCTGCCCAGGAGCCGCGACATGGCAACATCCATCGCATCGATGAAAATCGACGTCCGCTGAAACGCCGCGGGATCGCGTCCCTCGCACAGTACCGATGCTTCCCGGTCTTGAAACGTCACCCTGAGATCATACCTTGTTCACGAAGAGCTTCATCGATGTCGGTTGTCATTCCGGTGATCATCGCTGGTGCGCTCATCGCCCAGCGCAAACGTTCCAGCAGCGATGGAGGCGCTCTTGCCTCGAGCGTCGCGCCCGGGACGTCGCTGCGCCAGCCAGGCAGTCAAGCAGGCAGGCAGCTGCGCGCGCGATCGAAACGCCTCGTTCACGCCCGCCGTCCATTGGTTGGTAACGCGTGCGGCTGCTTCCAGGTCCTGTCCACATTGTCGCAAATAACTAGAAAGCCCTACGCGCACCGCGCCACCGCATCCAGTTCGGAATTCACGCCATGATCGCGTTGTGGTTTGTCTAGGCAAAGTACTCGGTGTTCTGGGTACCCCTGAGGAGTTTTTCTTTCTGTAAAACCTTGGGATATGAGAAATCAAAATAGATCAAATGAAAGGGGACCAATGTTCATTAGAGCATTGCCGAGCATGCTCTTTGTGGGAGCACAGCAGGCGTTCACCCTGACGGCTGGCAAGCGGACACTGCGTCCTACGAGACACGAGCTGCCCGCTCCTGCCGCGACTTGGTGTACGCGGCCTGTGGCCGTTCAGGGGAAAGCCGCGCGACGCACTCGAGTATCGCGCGCGATGAATACGCTGGCGAGCCGTGCGGTCTTGAGTCCTCCGCCTGATAACACTGAGGCGTTGGCAGCCGTCCAGACGCGTCAAGTGCTGGACGCGGACCGCGGACTCCCGCTTACCTACGACGAGGACGCGATTGCCGCCTACTGGTCGCGAAGGCCAACGGAGGTTGCGCGCCGCCTCAGCGAGATTTCTTCGCTCTTGATTCCTTTCCTGGTATCGACGGCGACTTCGCGAGTGTCGACTGCATCGGGAGCGGCGAAAGCGGACCTCGAAGTGGCACGAGCAGCTCGTCTGCGCGAGATTCTTACCGAACTTGGACCAACTTTTATCAAAATCGGGCAGTGGCTCGCCGTTCGACCGGACCTCGTCGGCCCGGTTACCATGCGCGAGCTACAAAAGCTGCACGATGCGGTACCACCGTTTCCGACGGCAGTGGCACGGCGCATGATCGAAGAGGAGCTGGGGTGCTCCGTCGATGACGTCTTCGCAACGCTCACGCCCGAGCCAGTCGCAGCTGCCTCTTTAGGGCAAGTCTATCGGGGAACGCTCGCACGAGACCCGCAGAAAAAAGTCGCCGTGAAAGTGCAGCGACCTGATATGCTGCAGCGCGTCTCTCTGGATTTGTTTTGCATCCGTCGTCTGGCAGGTTCGGCGCAGAGCATCCAGAATCTCTTTACCGCCAATCGAACGGATTTTATCGCACTGTTTACCCAATGGGCTCGTGGAATGTATCTCGAGCTCGACTATGTGAACGAGGGTCGTAACGCGGAACGCTTCGAACGCCTGCTCCTCGGTTGCTTGCAGCAGCGCGGTTCCGATCCCGAGGCCAGGATCACTGCTGATCAGGTGAAAATTCCCAAGGTTTATTTCGAATACACTTCACGACGGGTTCTGACGACCGAGTGGATCGACGGAACCAAACTGGCAGACGCTCCTCCCGAGCGTATCCGAGCATTAGTGAACGTCGGTGTTGAGTGTTTCCTAACGCAGCTGCTGGAGACGGGGTTTTTCCACGCAGATCCTCATCCCGGAAACCTGTTAGCCACCGCCGACGGACGCTTGGTGATTCTTGACTTTGGTCTTATGGCTGAGATTGAGCGCCCGCAAATGGATCGGATGGTCGCCTCAATCATTCACTTGGCGAATCGCGACTTTGAGGCCGTGGTCGATGACTTTATCGCGCTCGATTTTCTCCCGGATACCGAGAAGGTTCGGGAGAACCGCTCACGCATCGTAGGAGTTATGGGTAACATCTTGAACCAGGCTCTAGAGGGTGGTGGCGCTCGCGCGATCGACTTTCGATCCCTGTCCAGCGACCTTGCCGCGGTAACCTTCGAATTCCCGTTCTCGATTCCGCCGTATTTTGCCTTGATCATCCGAGCCTTGGGCGTGCTCGAAGGCATCGCGCTGAAAGCGGACCCGAACTTCAAAATGATCATGGAGGCGCTACCGTTTGTGAGTAGACGCGTCATGACGGCGGCAAGCGCCAATAACCAGACTTTACGCAAGGCACTGCGCGAGATTCTCTACGCGAACGGGTCGCGTCTGCGGATCGCCCGGTTGCGTACACTGATCAGCTCTAGCCAGGGCCTCCTTATCGATGGCAAAGCATTTGTAGACTTTGACGCTCCACCGAAACAGATGGATGCTGCAGCTATGCGAGCTGCGTTGCGGTTTGTGCTGGCGAGCGATGGCGGTAAGGTTCTGCGAGAGCTCCTCGTGGACGAGATTGTCGATGGCGTCGAGCTCCTGTTGGATCCGAGACGACGCGGGCGGCGTGCGCCTCACGATATCGCCAAGCTTGAGACGTTGCGTGAGCTGGTGCAGTTTCTCGGTGAGCTGACCCCGACACTGCTCACAGCAGGAATACAAAAGCAATCGGACAGCTACTGGTCACGAGGAAGCACGCAGCGGGCGTTGCCAATGGTATCGCTTGTACCGCGATTGTTGCCGCTGGTACCGTGGCTTCCAGCTCCCGACGCACTCGAGTGGCTACTGGAGCTCGCACCGCCTGCAAGCGACCTGTTTCGGCAAGTGCTCGGCCGACTCACTGAACGTGCTGTACAGCAAGGGTTTCGGCGGGTTCGCTAGCTCCGAAAGATAACGCGGGCTCCAGTCCGCATAGTTTGGAGAGTCTTGATGTAAACGGTATTCCCGCGAGGTTATGCTCATTCGGGCGCTTCATGCAGACCACCCGAATGCAAAGCTGGTTGACGTTATCAGCCAGGAGGTGCAATATGCCGGGGCTGGTCGCACTGTGTCAGCAACGACATAGAAACGTCAACGACGTTGCTGGATATGCCGTCAGAAGCCCCTGCTAGGCCAGGTGCTCGGCTCTGGTATCCTCGAGTGCGCCTCACAAAGACAGAACGAACTTTGACGTCGAGCAGCTTTTCTGGCTCTTCGTTCTGGCAACTGCGCACGTACAGTAAAGCTAGCCCGATTCTGTGCGACCTCCTTGGTAGATTCGGTACAAGCAGGGTCTTCAAGAGCCGATGCTTGTCGACTGGATCCTGGACCCGGTCACCGTGCCGCGCTCGAGTGCTCGCTGTCGTGGACGGCCTCTGCTGCCTCAACGGTCGCAGGTAGGACTTGACTTGCGGCGGGCGCGGCGCGCTGCTGGGGCCCTCTCCTCCGAGGGTACGCCCCCGCAGCCGCCTTCCTAGCCTTGGTAGCCTCACCAGCCCCCCTCGCACCTTGATCCCCCTCTTTGGCTCAGCGCCAACTGGACACGGGCGAATAGAACCCTGCAGACATGTCATAGATGCAGCCTGCCTACCTTTTCACGAGCGCAGATCATTCCCGTGGCCGTTATCCTACGGGCGAAACCATGGGGACAAGAAAATCCGGGCGGACCACTTTGTTATTACGCAACATTCCGAACAAAGCCTCCCCAAGAGATATCAAACTCGAATATTCGCGCGGAAGCACTGAAATCCGAGAAAGAGGAGGACAAATCCCAAAGGGTTAAAGCTCACGAGGGTGAACGAAGGAGGCTGTGCTCGCGTGGCAACGATCACAATCACACCGACAAATCCCCGTCTTCTACCGGCTCCCCAGATTATTTTTAGGCCTGGCATGGAAAAACACCATTGGTGACTGACCCAACCTTCAACGCTGGTCTATGGTCATAAGGTTCTGCAAAAGAAAAGCCTTCGAGAGAGTCCATCGCCGGGCCAAGGCCGTGGACGAAATCCTGAGCACTTATCCCGTTGTCGATGCCACTTTGGAAGCTGGATGTTGGGGCACGAAGGATTCTGGTCGTTTCGTTGCCTGTGGTGGTCAGCTCTTCGACTCGATTCAATCTCATCCAGCCGCGTGCTTTTTGCCCT
>Ga0080006_1149832_pt1 | contig 33480 bp, 31 predicted proteins | sample RS3BMetagenome_FD_69209 | JGI IMG/M metagenome (GOLD analysis project Ga0080006, IMG submission 69209) | Ferric oxide microbial mat and aquatic microbial communities from Rainbow Spring, Yellowstone National Park, USA - RS3B (SPADES... ...
TCGAGTTTGACGAATTTGAAAAGCTGCTCGCTGCCTGCGCTCCTCCTCAAGAGCAGGGACTGATCGCTGATCGGAATGCCGCTCGCAATCGCGCTATTCTCTGGGTGCTGTGGGATTCTGGTATTCGCGTGGGTGAGCTTTGCGACCTCCGCTTGTCAAATTTTGATCGTCGTCAGGGTACGCTGATTGTCTTCGGCAAAGGGCGCAAGGAACGCCGGGTTGCGCTTGGTCGCAATGCACTCCGCGCCCTCCTCTACTACTTGGATCGCTGGCGGCAGGACGCGAAAGAACTGGAAGCAATAGGCGACCCGAATGAGGATCATGTATTCCTCTCTGAGAATGGCTCTCCTCTTACCATTAGTGGTATCGAGATGCTATTCAAGCGTCTGCGCTCGCGTGCTGATCTGCCCAAAGGAAAGCGTATCAGTCCTCACATCTTCCGGCATACCTTCGCGGTGCGCTACCTCATGCTCGGCGGCGACGTTTTTAGTCTGCAAGAATTACTTGGGCATGAGGACATGGCTACTATCAAAAACTACATGCATCTTAATGACATGCTCATTCAGGAACAAAAACGCAAGTTCAGTCCCGGTGATAATGTGCCGTTCAAAGATGCTCCTGGTGGCCGCAAACGGCGTACTGATTTCCGTGAACAGGTCAAGTCTCGCGCTGGCCGTGGGAAGAAACCGAATTTGAATCAGTAGCGGCATGAGCATCCTGGTACTTTCTGTTCTGTAGCACAAGATTACCTGAAGAAAAAGAATAGATATACTAGGATGCTTGTAGTGGCTTGCAGTGAAAGGATGGTGCCTTATGCAAGAGGCTTCACATCACGGTCAAGTCGTCCGTGAGTATCGAGAACATAAAGTTGGTATCACTCAAGAGGAACTGGCGCGGCGTATTGGCAAGAGTCGAAGAACGGTTATCAGCCTGGAACAAACGGCGCGTATTCATGATCTCAAACTGCGTCGTACCCTGGCCTGGGCATTGAATATTCCTCCTGAGCTACTTGGGCTGACTGCGCTGGTTCTGCCTGAAACGGCTATACTCACTCCGGTTGTTGAGGCTGTGAACAGTGAGGGCAAGCGCCTTAGCCGTGTCGTTCTTGAGACATTTCATGATAATTTGCGCATGCGGCTTGATCTCTACTACCTGGGTAGTTCGCTGGCTGCTGATCGGGGGTTGAATCAGCATATCGCTGAATTAAAGCGGCTCGCTCAGAAGAGTAATAGCAGAGACCGTATAACGCTGCTGACACTCCTGAGTCATAACTACCAGATTAAAGGCATGATTGCACGTGACCAGTTAGACTACAAGGTGGCCGAGCAGTGCTTTCATGAGGCGTCGCTCCTGGCGCAAGAGGCAGAGTGTGTAGAATTGAACGCGCTTACAATGGCGCGTCAAGCGGTGATGTACGTCTGGCAAAAACGCTATGCAGAGGCTCACCAGTTGTATGAGACTGCACGTGATATTACACGCCGTTCTGCTCCTGCGCTTCGTGCTTTCCTGTCTACTGGTCATGCAGAAGTGCAGGGGCTTCTTGGTGATCGCCATTGTCTTCAATCACTGACAGAGGCGCGTACCTTCCTGGGGCGTGTCGATGCACAGGACGATCCCCTGTTGTTACAGTACTCTACACGTAGTTCTGAGCAAGCTATTAATGATGGTTGGTCGCAATGTCATACCCTACTGGGTGAACCTGAGATAGCCATTGCTAACTACGACAAACTTGAGTCTACTTTAGATATAAGTATGACTCGTATGCGTGCGCGCCTCTATATTCAGTATGCAGAGGCGCTTTTTGTGAATAAAGACCTTAGCTGCTGCTTCTATGCGACTGAGGGTGTGAAGTTGGCTAGGGCAGTCGGCTCACAGTATAATATCTGGCGTGGTAGAGACCTGGCTAGTCGGTTGCATACTTGTTTCCCTCATGATGCCAGAGTCAAAGATTTGCTGCAAGTGCTTAATGGCTTGCCATAGCTGTGCTGCGGGTGTCCCTGGTGCTGTAAGTGCATGGATAATAATGCGCTTACAGCATTTTTGTGTCTGTGTGTTACTCGAACTAAGCAAGCAAGTGAAAATAATGTGCAATGTGTAATCGCTGTGCAAAGTCCTCATTTTAACCTCTTGCGCTTCCTCGAAAACAAGTATCCTTCTCTCAGGTGATAGATATAGCTCCTGGCACACTGACCGAAGTGAATACTAAATGTATTGAACTGGCTTCCTGCGCGATCTGCTTATACACGGTCTGGTGTGGGTATGGCTGCTTGCTGATGATAGGAGGGAAGGAATGGCACGAAAAAAATCATTGGTAGAGCGTTTCGGAAACCTGCCTGCTGGCATGTCAAAAGCTGATGCGGAAGCTGTCTTACAGTTTCTCTACGGCGCTTTTGACCGGCGAATGGCAAAACAGGTACGCATTCTTCATCCTTACCTGGATGTCGAGGGTGACAACGCGGTTTTGCCAGAACTGACCATTTTTGAGTTTTGTCGGTGGCTTGAAACGGTTGCTGCCTGAACAGTAGACACAGACAGCCTATGGCAAGCCATTAGAGTAAGCCAAAGCACATTGACAACTGAATACCTTGCCACCATCAGGAAGGCCATAGCTATGGGCTACAGAATGGTCGGCCTTGCAACGACGCAAGTGGACGCTGTAGAGAGAATGCAACTGCGCGCTAGTTCGGTCTAGGGCTTATCATCTTGTTTGACATGTCCGAGATGAGGGAATGGCTTGCTGGTGGGTTGGGTGAGGACGTAAGTTTTCTGATGGGTTTCAAGAAAGGAGGGGACACGAGAAACCTACTGATACTTGCGAGCAACTTTTTTCTAAGGTTGCTGGCTCTGGTTTGTTCTACCTGAGCCAGTATTGAAGTACTAGCTTGTTTGGTGCTGCTAGGCTCGCTTGCCAGTATGGCGCGTCGAGTCTGGTGTTGTCAAGAGACAAGGATGGTGATACTGATGCTTAATGCTCGTCCTATAGTTTTTTCTTCTGCTGCTGCATCATCGTTCTTTGCTTTTCCTTCAGGGGTTCCTGTTACAGTGGTGGCCAAGCCGTCTGATGTCGTTGACCTACCCTATTCTCCGGCTCTCTTGTTCAATGTGCATTTTCCGATTGTTGTCGTGGCAGATGAGGCGTTCAGTACTGCCTGCCGGATAGGCTTTGATATGTACTTTGAGGACATGTTTCATGGCAAGCTGTTAGAAGCGTTGCAGTTTGAAGATCACTTCTATACCTGGGAAGAGGTTGAGCGGATAGTGCGTGATCTGCTCTCACCGGCTTCTGGTGAACGCTTGGTATGGCGGGTAGGGATGTGCCTGGGGTGGCTCTCGGCGTTGGCGTTGACAGATCGCTTGGTAGCAGAGCGTGGGGTAGAACTGCTCTGCTCGCTGGCGAATGCTGAGTATCGGGGTGTACGCTGATCGGCTTCTCTGGCTTGCTGTATGAATGGTTAGATGGTGAACAAGCTGCTGGGTGTGATGGGCGGGCGGGCGGCGGTGCGGCGGGCACGGGGCACATGTCCGGCCTTCCCGTTCGGCCCGTACCCCGTGTGCCAGCGACTGACCAACGTGCCTGTTGGGGAAAGGGGCGGGGTGTCTCTGATGGTGGGGCGGTTGTACGCGCGGCGGCGGGGGTTGCCCCCTGCGGGGTGCCGCCGACGACGTACAACCGCCGATGGCGCGGGGCAAGTATACCGCGCCAGAGAAAATACAACAGGGGGGAAGAAAGGCCGCGCACCGTCCTATTGACAGTGACAGTGAATGATCTTGAGAAGGAGGGTTTGCTGATGGAGAGATATACGATAGTGAATGCGGGGGTGGATACGTTGGTGCTGAATGCCTTCTATACGGATGAGCAAGGCAAACCTGTGAAACGGGAGCTTGATGATACGCTGCGGGTGTGCCTGGATGCCTGGAAGAAACTGGCGCAAGAGACACACGACGATTATCCTACGTCGTTGGTCTTCCGTGATGCGGTCGTGCATATGGCCCCCAATGGGGCTGGTCAAGGACAATGGCCCTGGCTGCTCAAAACAAAGGACATTACCTTGTACGTTTCTGGTGGGCATTGGAACGGAATAGCCTCGGTGCGCTGTAGCTCATCGTATCTCTGGTCATGTGAGAGTATCTATGCAGCGATAATTGCTGTGCAGGTGTTTCTGGATGAGCTGTTTCAGGGGGAGATGTACCTGCAAGTCTCGTTGGTTGATCTGTGTGCGGATATTGTTGGTTGGGATGATGTTGATCGCTTAGACCTGGCTCGTTGCTTCGTAGCACGTTCCCGTAAACGGGGCATTCATGAGCAAGCTGATGAGGTGAGTATCTTGAAAGCACGTGATCACTCGCTTGGCTTACAACGCACGGGTTTTACTTTCTCACGCGATAAGAAAGCGTCGAGTGCCTTGTCCTGTCGTATCTACGATAAGTCGCGTGAAGTGCAACAGTCGGGCAAAGAGTGGTTTGAAGATTTGTGGCGTGCGCGTGGGTGGTCGGAAACTGATGGGCCGGTGTGGCGGGTGGAATTCAGCTTCAAGCGTGAGGCATTGCATGAACTACGGCAGGAAACGACAGATGGTGAGGTTGTCTTTTGGGGCGTGGAAGACGCCTATGAATTGCCTGGGCTGCTGCCGGTGCTGTGGGCGTATGCGGTCGGTCAAGTGCAAGGAGGGCCGGATGGTCTACCTGATGGGTGGTTACGCTGTGTCGTGCCAGTGGAGGACAAAAATCGTTCACGCTGGCCGACACATCCGGCATGGCAAGCCATTCAGGGGGCATTTCTCACCTCACAGGAGATGCCACCGCAATTTGGGAAGATTGTGCGGAAGCGGTGGGAAGAACACAATGTAGAGAAGGGATTAGAGGCGGTGATGGGCTACCTCTCTTCGCTGGCGGCCTGGAAAGGGGGAGAGCTGGCGGAAGAGGGGGTAGACTTTTCGATGGTGTTGCATTGGCTGATGCGGGAAGGAAGCGCCTATTTGGAACGGGTAGAGCGCGACTTTAGTGCAGAAGTGCAGCGGAAGCGGGTTAAGTTCGGGTTGCAGGGGCGTTAAATGGCAAGCTATGGATGGAAAGAGGGTGAACGATGACGCAGTTGACAGCAAAAGAGCGGCGTGAACAGGCTGCGGCATTGCTCGTTGCGGTAGAACGCTCTCGGCGAGAATGGGTAGGTAAACGGGTACGTTTTACTGATCTGTTGGATCATAAGATAAAGGTGGGCATATTCAGAGAGGTCACTGATGATGGGAATGTTATTCTGGAATACCAGATGTTTCCCTGGTGGCCGGATGAACCTCCGGCAACGTTGTTCACATCGGTTGGGCATGAGCAGGATTTGTTAGATATGATAGAGGGGATGGTGATGGAAGATTAGGATGAGAAAAGCTAGTCATATGCAATTCTTTTTATGTGATTGCATATGATTTATTTGTTTTTGGTGTCTAATAGCTTGCTATGTACAATGTGACCGTTTCCTATGGTGAAGATTGTGAGGTAAAATAAGCATAGTTTTCTATTGGAGATTGGAGAGGGATGGCTAGCATATGAGTAAGCCTGTTTTTCGTCTTGGCATGAGCGGGCATCAGCAGCTTGATGATGAGGCAACTGTTACCTTTGTCACTGAGCAAGTACGTGAACTATTGATGCGCTATCAGAAAGATACTTGCCAGCAAGGCCAAGCACTGATAGTCTCGTCTGCACTGGCTCTTGGTGCTGACCGGCTTTTTGTGCGTACTGCGCTCGACCTGAGTATTCCCGTTGAGATTGTCATTCCTTGTACTGGTTATGAAGACATTTTTACGACTGCTGAAGCTCGTGCTGAATACCACAGCTTATTAGAGCGTTGTCAGGGCATTCATCGTCTTGAGATTAACGAATGTTCTGATGATGCTTTTCTTGCTGCCGGTCACTGGCTCGTCGATCATAGTGATCTGATGGTGTTGGCCTGGAATGGCTTGCCTGCGGCGGGCAAAGGCGGAACAGCGGATATAGCAAGCTATGCGCGTCTCAAGCGTTGCCCGTTCGTGCATATCAATACGCGCTTGCATACGACAAAGCTCTATGGTTCTCCTGCTCCTGGGCGTAGAGAGGCGCATACTTCCTTGAAACGAGAGTTCGCTGTCAGTAAAGAGATGGTGTATCAAGGCTCTGTGCTGGCGGTCAATCAGTATCGTTTTCGGATGCCCGATGGTCAGGAGGTGGTACGCGATATTGTTGAGCGGCCTGAAAGTGTGCTGGTGCTGCCAGTGGGTCAGAATGGTACCGTGTTGATGGTTGAGGAATATGATATAGGTGCAGGTGCCTGGCAATTGACGCTCCCTGGGGGAAAGGTGACGGATATGACTCCTGATGGTATACTGAAACAAGCCGAAATAGAGCTGCGTGAAGAGATTGGTTATCAACCAGGGCGATTAGAAAAACTCCTGGATTTCTATGGGCACCCTGGCTATATGGCTCACAAGGTACATCTGTTTGTGGCGTATGATCTGGAATGGAATCCGTTAGAGATGGAAGATGGTGAAGAGATACGAGTGCAGACATTGACACTGCAAGAGGCGCTGGCTGCGACTCGCATGGATTATCGATGTGACCCGGAGGCGGCGCTAGCTTTGTATCTCTACAAGAGTTCTTAGTAACTCTATCTGATGTAGAAAGAGGCAATGGCAATGCAGCTTAAAACACAAGCAGCGACTGAAGTCGCACGGTTTCTCGCCCATCATCCAACACCTGAACAAATTGTAGCTTTTCATCCCTCGTCTGAGGTCGCTGAACGAGCTTATGAACTCATCCATGCTGAGCGTGATGGCTCTCTGACCGAAGAGGAACGCCAGGAACTTGAAAGCTACATGATGATTGAATATCTGATGGAGCTAGTGAAACTCGAAGCTCACAAACAATTAAGACAGCAGGCATCATGAAGCATGGCAAAGAAAGCCTTCATTCCTGAACGTTTACGGCGTCAAGTGCAAGAACGCGCGCAAGGACGTTGTGAATACTGCCTTATCCATGAAGTAGATATGTATTATCCGCATGAAGCAGACCATGTGATTGCCGAAAAACACGGCGGTTCGACATCCCTTGCTAACCTGGCCTGGGCTTGCTTTTATTGTAACCGTTTTAAAGGTTCGGATCTCTCTTCTGTTGACCCACTATCACATAAAATCGTTCCCCTGTTTAATCCACGTGAGCAGAGTTGGAAGCGTCATTTTCGCCTCAATGGCGGCCTGATTGAAGGCATTACCGCTAGTGGACGCGCTACGGTCGCTCTTCTTCACCTCAATGATGCTGAGCGGGTAGCCTACCGACTTGGACTCATTGAGATTGGTCACTATCCTGCTCGCTAAGCATAGCTTTATTGCGGCTATTCTTTAATATAGTTTCTGCTCATCTGACTGATTAGCTGATTATATTGGGATTGCTATTATAACTGATCTGTGCTAGAATACAGTCAGAAGCACAGAGCAACCGGCTTTGTAGTGTTATGAACAACTGACATTTTCGTGCTTCTGTTTTGATGAATGATGAGAATTGGCTTCTCAGGCCGCTTTAGAGCAAGCAAACAGCGTTTTTGTGCTAGAACGGCTGTTAACCGGTGGGTTACAGGTTCGAATCCTGTTCGAGGAGCCAGAGAGCCAGGAAGCCAATCGTTTCCTGGCCTGTTGTATTTTTGGCACTTCTGAAATCCTTTCCTGGTCAGGAGGCGGAAATGGACAGGCCGTTCAAAACGCAAGCAGCAACCGAGGTTACACAGTTCCTCGCCCACCATCCCACGCCTGAACAAATCATAGCTTTTCATGCCTCGTCTGAGGTCGCTGAACGAGCTTATGAACTCATCCACGCTGAGCGTGATGGCTCTCTGACCGAAGAGGAACGCCAGGAACTTGAAAGCTACATGATGATTGAATATTTGATGGAGCTAGTGAAACTCGAAGCTCACAAACAATTAAGACAGCAAGCATCTTGAAGCATGGCAAAGAAAGCCTGAATGGCTCTTCTTCATCATTGCAGCAGGGCAGGATTCACAGAGTATTGCCTGTCAGAGAATATATACGTATAATTGTCTCAATGAAAACCAGGGCTATCAGTGAAAGAGGCACTCTGCATGGAAGAAACAACTGGGCCGGATTTTCAACGGCTTTTTACCGGCTTGCTTGAAGCGATACCGCTGCCCGTGCTGGTCGTGGATCGTCATCTCCTGCTCCACTACTCCAACAAGCAGGCGCAGTACCTCTTTAACCAGCGTCTTCTCACTCCAGCGACTCCTTTAGCCCAGATTCTGAATGAGGCCCCCCTGATACAACTGGTGGAAAAAAGCGTTACCACCGATGCAACGCAAAGCACGCAGTATAGTCATGACCACGATGATTTATCCTGGCGCGTCACAGTGGCACCCCTGGCCCCGCAGGCCGCACAAAATGAGCATAGCGAATTTTTTGCCATTACGATTGAAGATATGGCAGTAGTCCAGCATGCGGAACGGGTACGGCGCGATTTTATTGCCAATATTTCACACGAGTTGCGCACCCCACTCACCTCTGTGCGTCTGCTGGCGGAGACGCTGGAGGATGTCATCGAAACCGACCCGGAGAAGGCACAGGAGTTCGTCGAGAAGATCGAGATCGAGGTGCAATACCTGACCGATATGGTGACAGAACTGCTCGACCTCTCCCGCCTGGAGTCGGGACACGTGGTACTGACGATTGAGCCGGTGGAGGCGGAGCAACTGGTGCGCGAGGTGATGGCACGCATGCTGCCGCTGGCGCAACGCCACCGCGTCGTGCTGCGCACCTCGGTGACAGAGGGTCATACGCTGGTGGCCGCCGATAGCAAACAGATCATGCGTGTGCTGGTTAATCTTGTGCATAACGCCATTAAATTCACCCCTTCGGGCGGCACTATTGTCATTGGAACCAGACCGCTCGCCGGGCAACCACTTCAAAGCTTTTTTGTACGTGATACAGGTATAGGGATTCGCGCAGAGGAGATTCCACGCATCTTCGAGCGTTTCTACAAGACCAGTCGGTCGCGTACTCGCAACGACTATATTGGCCCAGGTGGCGGTGGCACGGGCCTGGGGCTGGCGATTGCGCGCCATATTGTAGAGGCGCACGGCGGTCGCATCTCTGCTGAAAGCGTGGTCGGGCAGGGGAGCCAGTTTACATTTACATTGCCAATAGTTATACATGAAAAGCAGGCGCAGAAAGACAGGTTAATGTCGAATGATGACCTGCCTGATAAAAGAGAAAGCGGTGGGGGGTTCTAATTATGGCAAACAGGTATCAAGAAGAAGCACCGATAGAAGCAGAATTGGCGCGTTTGCTCCAGGGAGCCGAGCACGAACAACTCGTGCGGCTTGTCTTGCGGCTGGCTACGCGCTATCCGGCTCTGCTCAACGATATTATCCATGAGCTAACACGACTGAGAGAGCCAGAGCAAGGGGTAGAAGAAGAAGGAGCGGAGATAATTGATGAAGAGGTCACAGAGAACTGGGATTTCAGTGGCGATGAACTGGATAGCTATCCGCTTGCACGCCTGATCTTGCCACCACTCTCTCTGCAAACCTATCAAGAGCGTCTGGTGGGTTATGCCGCGCGGCTGGAGCAGGGCGAGGCGACCGCATCTGTGCAGCGTGATTTGCTAGAAGTATTGTGGGAGGTAGAACTGCATGCAGAGCAACACGATTATCATGGCGCGCTCAACCTGTACGCGCTGCTACTTGATACCTACCTGTCGAGTCAACGTGCTGACCTCGACCGTATCTTTGAATATGCCCTCAACGAAACGTTTTCCACGTTAGAGATATTGCTGGCGGAGGCGAGCAGTACGCTCCAGATCGATACCAGCAAACAGTTGTCTCCTTTCATGCAACAGACCGAGCGGCAACGCTGGCTTGAGCGCCTCTTTCAACTCTGGCTAAAATACCTACGGGCACGTCACCCCGTCGAACGCATTACCGAACTCCTGCATACGGTAGCGTGGCACGAGGACCAACCTCTCCTTCAAACCATGATCACGGGCAAATTAGAGCAGTATGACGTAGAGCCAGCCGATACCATCGTCGATTTCACGCGACTCTATCAGATAAGAATGCTTGAGCGTCTCTTGCATAACCTGTTATAATGATGAGGTAAAAAAACGACCGCTAATTTTAATAACTTCTTTATGTCAGGATATTGCCATCCCTGATCGCTGTATGGTACCATCTGAGAGAGCAGTTTTGGATAGATGGGAGGCCTAGCTGGCAGAAAGAGAGGCACCGATATGAGTAAACTGGTTATGGTCATAGATGACTCACCCACGGTACGCAAAATCGTCGAAACAAGCTTGCGGCGCGAAGGCTTTACTGTGCAAAGCTATGCCGACGGTATCGAGGCGATTAAAGCCTTGACACAGAAGGATGCACATATCCCCGATCTTGTCTTGCTGGATATCGGTCTTCCGAAGATGGACGGCTATGAGGTTGCACGCTACCTGAAAGTAAAACAGGAATTCAATAAGACGGTAATTATCATGCTTTCGCGGCGCGATGGCGTGATTGATAAATTAAAGGGAAAACTGGCCGGCGCAAAAGACTATATCACCAAACCGTTTAAGACACAGGACATTATTTCGATTACCGAATCCTACCTCGGCGTCCCGGCCCAGAGCCAATTTTAGGACATGATGGATGAACAGGAGCAGCAACAACAGGAGGAGCTGACAGTGCTGGCTCCAACATCACTTAGCGGGTTGCAAGTACGCTCTTTGGAGAAGCTGAGTGACGAGGATTTCTGGCAATACGCCAGGGAAGCGGCTCATCCTATCTCACCTGTTCCACCTTCCGCAGGTATCTGCGCGCTATGCCGCTTGAGTTGCGGTTCCTGGCTCGTGCCACTCGACGCGCTACGAGAGGTCATTCCTTTCTCTCACCCCTGCACGCCCTTACCCTTGATGCCGCACTGGATGCTGGGACTGGTGGCATGGCGCGGTGAGGTCATTGCGGCCATCGACCTGGATGCTTATCTGTGTGCCTTACAGGCAATCGCCTACACTCCGCCCACGTATAAAAGTGGCATGCTGCTGGTCGCGCGCTATGAAGAGCATGCGCTGGCCTTCTACGTCACCGCTCTCGACAAAACACTGGCGATTGACGCAGCACAGATACTTCCGCCCACAGCACAACCTCTACCCGCCGATGCCCTGTCAGATATCTTGCTGGGTCGCCATGCGGAGACCTGGATACTGGATATTCTCAAACTGGTGAACAGCGCCGTGCAGCAAATAGGTGAACCGGCTTCATGAACGATACATTCCCACCTTTCGACGAGAGCAAACTTTCGGCTGAAGACCGTGATGTCCTACAGGCTTTTCTGGCGCGTGAACACTGGGATGACGCTCCGGTACCCGATACTGCTCTTTCCTATCCTGATGATACAGCGACAGCACAGAACAATGAGGACGATGACCTGCTGCTGCTCTTTCACAACGAGCTTGAGGGCGACATCGCTCAATTGCGAGCTTCCTTGCAACAGATCGGAAAGACCGAGGCTCCAGAGTTAGCACGTTTGAGCGCTCTGCTGCGACCGGCGCATAAGATTCGCGGCACGAGCGGCGCGATGGGCTATGAGCAGATATCTGAACTAGCCCATAGTATCGAGGTCATCGTTCAACAGGCGCAACAGCAACTTATTTCGCCATATCTGGCTCTAACCTTCCTGATGCGCGCCATTGACTCGCTCTCCGCCCTTTCCAATGACCTGCTAGGAACTGGCGAGAAGAGCACCGATCCATTGCAGACATTTATGGAGGAAGCGACACGTGCGGGTATCAACCTGACGCAGCAATCATCGCAACTCTCGTTTACGCACTCTGCTTCCCCACTCCTATCTCCTCTTCAGTACAGCGATGAAAACACAGAATCGACGCCCGCCTTACATGTTGAGGGACAGCGCGTTGAACGACTGGCCCAGCACGTCGAGGAACTGGCGAATCAGGCCATGCCCATCGAAAATGCGGAACAGCAGGTAGAGCAAGCGCTGCAAGAACTTCAGAGAGCACAGAGACGTGTCCAGTACCTGGAAGAGATGCTCATGGCACTCTCACTACGCCCCCGCCCGCTTTATGAAAACCATCGTTATCAGCCCTCATCATCGCTCATTGCGCGTATTCTCAGCGAGGCATCACAGCCGCAAAACACATTGCGTCACCTCAGAACCCGTTCACGCCTGGTTAAAGCGGCAGGGGCAACTCCCTGGGAGGAACTCGAACGGGAGCATGCGCAGGAGAGTGAAAGCCTGCTACGTGCCTTACACGAGGCGGTTGCAGATGTTGCGCTGGCCTCAGCCCACCTGCGCAGCGCCTTCCTCGCCTTGCAAACTCAGATAAGCCGCTATCAGACGCAAACGATGGCGGTGCGCGATGATATTCGCATCCTACGTGCGATGCCTTTTCGTAGCCTCGTCTCTCTGCTGCGTCGGGAAATTGAAAACAGTGATCTGGCCCAGGCCCAGTCAGTGGCCTTTACAGTAACGGGCGAGATGACAGAGATCGACCAGCATATTCTGGCCGCGCTCAAAGAGCCGCTTGTGCAACTCGTGCGCACCTGCCTGACCGACACGCTACAGATGCAAGGCCAAAGCAGCGCAGAACCACATACCATCTGGTTACATGTGCAGGGCATTGGCTCCGAGGTAATCATCGAAATTGGTTTCTCTATGAGGGTACAGGGCGGCGCAATCGACGCCGTACACACGGCGATTCGTCAGCTTAACGGCGTCATCTCTTCACGGCGCAACACGAACGGGAGAGGCATCAGCTTCGTCCTGCGCCTGCCACGCTCGCGTGGTGCCGTGCGTTGCTTGCAAGTACGTGTTGGCATGCAACATTTCTTAGTGCCTTTCGTGCAGATAAGACGCATCAGCGAGGCGGCGACGAAGGATTGGGATATTCTCTATACACTGCACGATTTGCTGCAAATTTCTCCAACATCCTCATCCACAACAACACGCATCACGCCTGTGTTGCTTCTGGCACAACCCGCTTCGAACCTGATCATCGGAGTCGCAGTCGATGAGATTGTGCAAGAACTGGAACTGCTGGTGCGCCCACTGGCCCCCTATCTGCGCCGTCCAGGGATCAGCGAGGCCGCCATCGATGGGGCCGGGTGCGTGCTATTGATGGTCGATCTATTAAAGCTTCTCCATAACCGCTTACCAAGTTGCCCGCCCCCCGTCAGGGAAGGCTTACCCCTCCCTGCTCAGGAATCGAAGCGAAGCCAGCCGCTGGTACTGATTGCGGACGATTCACCTTCCATGCATCAGACATTACAAACGATTCTGGAACAAGAGAATTACATTATTGTTGATGCACTCGATGGTATCACAGCTCTCGATCACATGCAGGTACAACCGCCGGACATCTTCATTCTAGACATGGATATGCCCAATTTAAACGGGTTTGACCTGCTAAGCATTATGCATCTCTATCCCGAATGGAGCAATGTCAAAATCATCATGCTCACCTCGCACAACGACTCGACGCACCGCACACGGGCACGGGAACTGGGAGCACACGCCTATCTCACCAAACCTGCTGACCCCACCGAACTGTTGCAGACCGTGCGGCAACTACTTACCGGCGCATAACATTGATCAAATCTCCGTCCCTACACAGACTTATGGTTGCCGTAGCGGCGTATTAGCTCCTCGCGCGTCATCCATACCTCTTGCGGATAGGTATTATACGTACTGCCTTGCGTCAGGCGGGCGCGACCAGCGCGATGGTAGAGTACCAGCAGACCCATCATAAAGATGCGGTCGCACCAGGCCGCCAGGTTGTGGGGCCGCTCGCGCACGATAAAACCCAGCCGTGGCGCTCCACGTCCCAACAGGGTGACGCCACGAATGAAGCGTGCCTCGCTGGGAAAATCAGTCTGTTGTGCCCATTGAGCCAGCGCTTGCAGGTCTTCTCTCATCATGTGCAGCAAGCGCCAGTTGCTAACGCTGCCAGCCGCCTGCATCAAGGCACGATTGGAGAAGTGCAGTTCGACCACGGGATCGCCTGGCGCGATGCGCAGGCCATCCGCCACTGTTTGCGCCCGCCCGTGATAGCGCGTGAAGCGAACCTCAAAAAGATGATGCGGAGCGTTGGGAATGGCCTGAATATGCCAGAGCCGGTGCATGAGGCGTTCCCAAAACGGCCAGAAGCGCATCACCCCACGCGCTTCACCGGCGCGCGTCTGCAAGGCCAGTCGCCACAGCCAATTGACGTGCGGCGAACGGCGTACATGCGCGCCAGGGCCACCATGCACGGCAGGTACTCCCCCAGGGCGACCGCGAGGGTTGCCCCTACCCTGAACGGATATGGTAGGGGCGACCGCAAGGGTCGCCCTGCTGCCTCGCCATGGTCTCTCCGCTCTCTCTGTTCCCTCTATTTTTTCTGTTTTGTCCGTTCTCCCTGTCATTTCCATAGTCCCTGTCGGTGATGTGGTATAGGCATCACGCACCTCGTGCCTTTCACGTACCAACAGGATCGTGACGGCGGCAATTAAAAGAAAGAATGTCGCCAGCGCGAAGGTCAGGCGATAACCGAGGGCGGTCTGGCCCCTGGTACTGGCAAGAGAGATTAGCAAACTGCCCAGCAGCGGAGCGAGAATACCAGGGAGTGTTGCAGAGGCGCTCCACAGGCCCATATCTTTGCCTACCGCATTCATTGAAGGAAGTGCATCTATCGAAAGCGCCCAGTCCACGCTGCTGTACGCGCCGTAGCCAAGCCCGAACAGGATGCCAAGTGGCCACAGAGGCACGTGGTTAGGGGAAATCACAAAGGCCAGTGAGGCCAGGCTCATGCAGGCGGTCGCCAAACTCACGATAGGAGCGCGGCGTACATGATCGGAGAGAATGCCCAGGCCGAAGGCACTCACGACTGCACCGAGCAAGGAAAGGACGGCCAATGAGACCGTCGTCTGCACAAAATGGCTGCTCTGCGACACATTGGCAAAGTAGTATTCGATGAAGGTCATGAAGAGGGCCAACCCCATCATGACCGAGAAACGGGTTAGAAAGACCAGTGTGAAGTTATACTCGCGCCAGGGATCGAGCCAGTTGCGCTGCACCCACTGGCGAAAGCGTTGCCGTACCTGCGCCTCGGCCTGCGCGGAGACAGTGAGGCTGAGCGCATAGGGTGTTTCGTGGACGCCAAAGAGCGTAATCAGCGTACCGATGAGCAGGATGGTCACGGCAATGCTGTAGAACAGGAACGCGCTATGCTCAATGAGGACACGGCCCGTGTGACCAACGGCGACCTGGCTAAAGAGCCACGCCGCCAACCCCAGACTGATGACGTTGCCAAGAATGGTCATCAGGCCGACATAACCGGAAGCTTCCCCACGTTGCTCCTTCGGCACCATATCCGGCACCAGGCTCTGATAGGCGGCGGTGAGGATATTGGCTCCAACCTGCAAAATGGCCAGCCCCAGTATAAAAAGGGCGACGCTGGTGCCTTGAATGAGCAAGGGCGTGCAAAGCACCATACAGAGCGTGCCCACCGCGATATAGGGGCGGCGGCGTCCAAAGATGCTGGAGGTATGATCGGAAAGCATACCGACCAGTGGTGGAATGAAAAGCGACATGATAGCACCCAGTGTTGAGAGCCAACCGAGTAACTCGGCCTGCTGGGCATTGCCGACCTGCCCCGGCGCGACAAACAACAAGATTTGCGTTGGGATTACTACCGGAAGTAGTGCGGCAGTTAATACATTGAGGGCCAGCCACAGAATGCTTAGTATGACCTGCTCACGTACCGTGAGCCGCCGAAGAGGTGTCTGTAACTCCATAAATCCTTCCTTGCCAGACCAGACACATACTCCTCGTGGAGAGGGGTATTTATGAAGAGCAGCATCATACCCGCTGTGCCAGATGCGCAGAGAGGAACGCTGGTGTTACAGGTATGCGCGGCTCAGCACAAAAGCTCTCTATAAAGTATACCCCGTAACTGGCTTGCTGTCATGCGACGAAAGAACAGGTAGAGAGGCGGTAAGTAATGAGCAGGCGGTAAAATAATTGGGCAAGACACCTGCCAGGGATGCCCCTACTATGATGTGTTGCAGCCTATGTTCATTTTCATAGCAGGTATTCCTGGCGGCCTTGCTTGCCTTGTTCCTTAAATCAATGCGTCGTGGCGGGCGTGCTTGTCGGTAACTGGACGGAAGGGAGATTGCTCGGATTGAGATGCACTATTCTGATCTGTGCAGTGTTGTTCGGAATAGTATCGCCACTGGTAACTGTCACCGTGAGCGTGCCGGGATCGACGCCTTCCTGATGCTGCATATAGGCACGGGCCACACCGATCTTCATACCTCTCAGGTGGTTTTGCATCGTGAGCAACTGGCTGTTCGGGAACTGATATTCCGCCACACCTGCGACCGGAACCGTCAAAGTCACATTGCCGCTGGCATCGACTGCTTTAATGGTCGGCTGGCCAACCTGGGTCATTGCGCTGAGTAAAACAAAGTTCGGGCCATATTGTTTCTGCACCTGCTGCTGCATCTCAATACGTGCCAGCCGTTGGGCATCGCTGAGGACAACATATTCCGCCGTGCCAACCTCGGTGAGCGAGACAGTCACAGTATCGCTGGGCGATCCAATACTGGGATTGACCTGCGGATTCTGGTCGGTAAAGTTGATATCCCCAACTATAGTGCCATGCTGCGCGCTGATCTGCTGCTGAATCTTAGTGGTGATAGTGTTACGCAGCCGTGTGCGGAGCGTACTTGCCAGCGCATTCGCGTCATCAGGAGTCACTACACGCTGGCAGAAGACGGAGATGACACACCCGCTTGGCTTAGATGTTGGCCCCGACTGGCTACCGCTTTCGCTATCGGTCGCGCTAGAAGCCGGAATAGCACTATGCGCAACATCGATGGTATGCAATTGCGGCTCTGCCAGCATGGTAAGTGTCGCGCTATAAGGATGTACGACCGGTGTGATGGTGATGGTCGCGGTGATTGAAGACTCAAAGGCCAGATACATACTACCGGCGATCACAAAGAGCAACACGATTATGGCAATAGTAATCAAGCTGAGCAGAGAGCCGCGTTTGCGCTGCGGACGACGTTTGAGGGGAATAGAAGCAGGAGCGGGCCGGGGGACAGCCACAACGCCCCCCTCTTCATCGTTGAGAGACATCCGTTGCAAATCTTCCATACTGATGTGTGCGGTCTGAGCCGAATAGTCGTGCGGCTGAAAAGCGTGTTGCGCAGACGCACCATCTTTTTTTGCCTGCGGCGGCACGGGGCGCAGGATCAGGCTATCCTGCGCAGGAGCGGACGCAACCGACGGGGAAACTGCCTGGGCTGGAGGTTGCACGCTGACGCGATGAGCCGATACATCATTGATCGGCTTTTCTGGGGCAAGAGGTGCATGAGGATGTAATCCACTCTTCATTTGCTGGCAGGCGTTCTCGAAGGCTTTAAGCAACTCATCGGCACTGGCGTAGCGATTCAGGGGATCGGGTGCTGTGCAACGTTTGACCACTTCCTGAAAAGGCAGTGGCAGCGAGAGCAGTTTGCCCTCGGTTGGCAGGTGGCCGGTAATCATCTGGTAGAGAATAATACCAAGCGAGTAGATGTCGTTGCTGGGTGCAGAGACACCATCGAGCCGTTCAGGAGCCATATAAGCGGCGGTGCCCATCTCATTGCCGGCGGTCGTCAAATGGGGAGGCGCGTTGGCCCCCTGGATGGTAGCAATGCCGAAGTCGATCAGGCGCACATAGATTTGCTCGTCCTCGCCCGCTTGATCGAGCAAGATATTACTCGGTTTAAGATCACGGTGAACGACGCCACGCTTATGAATATAGGCAACGGCACTCACTAGAGCAGTGAAGAGTTGCTGTATCTCGGCTAACGAGAGAGGACCACGTTGCAGGCGACGCGCGAGCGTGCCCCCCTCGATATAGGGTGTGACGAGGAAGAGCCGCCCTTGCTCCTCACCGAACTCAAACAACGGCAGGATATGCTCATGTTTGAGATGTGCACTCACCTCGGCTTCGCGTAAGAAGCGCTGACGGGCTACCCGGTCATGAATCAGGTCGGAGCGGATAATCTTGATGGCAACCAGCCGCCCAAAGGCCGTTTGCTGACGCGCCAGATAGACCTCGCCCATGCCACCGACATCGATACGGCGCACCAACTCGTAGTGGCCGAAGCGCGGAGCTTCTTTCTGTTCGATGGCAGGTGTGGGTCGCGCCGAAGTGGGACCATGTTGCTCTTTCATATCTTTATTGCATACAACTAAGCGACGATACGTCGATTTAAAAGCCTCTATCAAAATAGACGATACAAAAGAAAAAAAGTGAAGTGGGCGAAGAGCAACGCCGCTCCCTCGCATAGTAACTCAGCAAAAAACTTTGCTGCTACCTTGTGAGCAGTATAGCATGTTCGCTGTGAGAAAGGAAGTAGCGTTGCAAGCGAGGCGTATTCTTTTATTGGGCCGCTTCCAGGCAGGTGACACCATCGGGGCCGACCAGGGCGCTGTGACGCACGCCGCGCGGCAACAGCAAACAATCGCCAGGCGCGAGGTGTATGGTGAGGGCAGAACCATCTTCAGCGCGATAATCGGGCATCGTGAAACTGATGGAGCCGCGTAGACAATACAATACCTTGCGATAGCTGTGACTATGAACTGTGTAGCTTTCGTGAGGGCCATTTGACCAGGTGTAGGGCAAAAGACCCTCTTTTTGCAGGGATCGGCGCAACGCCTCCTCTTGTGGCGGCGTTGTCTCCTGCCAGCGAATGACTTGCATAGCTCAACTCCTCTATCAACAACTAAGGATAATACGTCTGGTCGCCAGGATTTCTCCATAGTATAGCCCAACAATGTTAAAGAGGAGATGAAATTCTGCCAAAAAATGTGTTAACGCCGACAGGCGATACCTTGCACTCGCCTCGCTGCACTGCTCCCCTGTCATGGCTATTGCAGTCTGCTCGCAGAAGCGGTACAATAAAATTCAACCTCAAACAAGCCATTGTATGCTCTCCTAAGGAGGAACCATCAGTTTATGGGTATGACTCAGGTAGTTGCCACGCTGTTCCAGTTGCAGCAACTGGATATCGAACTGGACCGCGTGACAATAGAGTGCCAGTCTATTGCGAATGCCTTGCGTGGCAACCCTCGTTTGCAGCGCCTGCGCGCCGATTACAAGACGGCGCAACAGCAGTTGCAGGCTGGTTTGCAGACCCAAAAGGAGGCGGAATGGGCGCTGGCCGATATTAACCGGCGGCTCAAGGTGCAGGAACAACGTTTGTATGATGGCAATGTCACCAATCCCAAAGAGCTTCAATCGCTTCAGCAGGAAACACAACGCTTGCGCGCCCAGCAGAGCCGCCAGGAGGAACACGTGCTGGAAGTCATTGACGCGGCAGATGCGCTTCAGGCAGTGACACAGCAGCGCGAGGCCGAGCTTAAAGAGGCCGAGGCGGCGTGGGAGAAGGAAAGCGGCGACCTGAAAACGCGCCTGGAGCAGCTTGAGCGGCACAAGCAAGAGTTGCAAAGCAGGCGCGAGCAACTGCTAGGCACCATTGATCCTGCTCACCTGCAACGCTATGAAGCGATGCGTCGCAGCAAACAGGGGCGCGCCGTCTCGAAGGTCGAGCAAAACGCCTGCCAGTGGTGCCGCGTGTTGCTCACGCCCAGCGAACTACAGCGCGTGCGTATCAGCGCAGAGCTTCAGACCTGCTCCAATTGTGGCCGTATACTCTATTATGAGCGTTAAAAACATGTAAACTGTTTATGCTAGCGTAGTCATGAAAACTTCTGAATCTAAAAGAGACAGCGCCGCCTCTTATGTCAATGTTGACATTATTTCTTTCATATGCCCCTACTTTTTGCCTAATTTCGTCATTACGGCTCTTTGCAGCAGGCTGATCTCCTCGACCTTGAAAAGCAGGATCAGGCCGAAATAGACGGCGGTGGCCAGACCTCCGGCGATAGCTACAGTGAGCAGGGCACCGAGCAGGTGGGATAACGAGAAGAGCGCGATATGCCCCAACACCTTTTGCAGTACCCAGGCAACGGCGACCATTGCAGCCGTCGCTACCAGAATCTTCAACACGGTAGGCGCGGTCTTGCGCACACTCATGGAACCGATAGTCATGCGCAATAGCACGAGCAGGATAATGGCGTGCATGGAGTTTTGCACGGTATTGGCAAAGGCCAGCACGGCTACGCCACCCACGCGCCAGAAGGGCAAAGCGACCCCCAGGTAGCATAGCATACTGACGAAGCCCACAATAACGGGGACAAGAGTGTTTTTACGCGCATAAAAGGCGGCGATCAGCAGTTGATCCATCGCTACAAAGGGCAACTGATAGGCGTAATTTTGCAGCGCGATGGCCGTCAATTGTGCGTCCTGTGCCGTATAGTGACCATGCCTGAAGACTAGCGTGACGATGGGCAGTTGCAGCACAATCAAACCGGCGGCGGCAGGGATCATCAGCAGCAGGCCGAGACGGAAACCAAGTTGCAGCGTCTCCTTAAAGCGCTCCATGTCATTGCCTCTGGCATATTCCGAGAGGGTCGGCAACACGGCCAGGGAAAGGGCGGCGGCGACCAGCCCGACGGGAAACTGGATCAACGTGGTAGCCAGCCCCATCGCTGCCACAGAATGGCTGTGGCCGGGCGTCTGCGATTGCAAGCTGGTATCAAGAAAGACCAGTGCCATGCTGGCAAGAAAGCTGACGGCGACGGGGCCATAGAGTTTCAGAATGCGCCGCAGTGCCGGATGTCTCCAGTCAATGACCAGCATGTAGCGGATACGCTGATTGCGCAGGCCCGGAATGAGCAGCCCGATTTCACCCAACGCACCCAGAATCACACCAACGGCCAGCCCATACTGCCCCAGGTGTAGATAACGTTGGCTGAGCAGGCTGCCCGCGACCGCTCCGACAATGATGCCTACGTGATAGGCCGCCGTAGCAAAGGCGGGCCAACCAAATTCTTTCACCGCGTACAGACCCGCCAGCAGAACCGAAAAGGGGCCGAGGATGACCAGCGAGAAGAAAATAATCTGCGCAAAGTGCAGCGTTAACGTTTTATCTGATGCCTTAAAGCCTGCGGCTAGAATATCGATCAGCGAGGGGGAGAAGACCAGGAAAAGCAGTGAGGCCACCAGCATGATGAGAATGATGATATTGACAACAGTAAAGACGACGCGCCGAAACTCTTCACGTTTTTCGGGCGCGGCATAGTCATTAAAGGTGGGAATCAGCACACCCGGCACGGAGCCATTAACGATAAAATCATAGAAGGTCTGTGTGGGCTTCAGGGCGCTGATAAAGTCGCCCGCGACCGCACCACCGAGCGAGGCGACAACGATCTGGCGCAGCATACCCATGATACTGCTGCCCAGATTGCCCAGCATGACCAGAGTGGCCGATTTAACGATCTGACGCCGCGCGCCAGGCTGTTGGGGCGCTTCCTCGCCGACTGTAGCGACAGACACGGGCATAGAGAGGATATCACCGGATGGTGTACCCACCCCCTCCGGCGTCTCCGCCGGAAATGCCGCAATATTTACATCACCGGGCGGCGCTGAAGATTTGTCAATTGCATCTTTTGCCATAAATGTTTTTGCTCCATAGATATACACGCCATCATCATATAATTATAGAAATGCATCATTCTTTGCTGAATGGCAGGCGTTGAATAGCCGCAATTAACGCGCTGGTAGAATGATTTGGCAGATAAGGAATGAGCCGTACTGTACCGCCATAAGCCTGCACTACAGCGGCCTCCGGCACACGGCTGAGATCGGGCGTCACATTGTCTGCGCTAAGGTAGTCCGCGCCCTTAACGTAGATAGCCGGGCGTAGCAGGCTGACAAGTGCTTCTGCGGTTGGTTCACTGAAAATAGTAACATAGTCAATGCAGGCTAGCGCGGCCAGAATCTCGGCGCGTTCCGGTGCTGGTACAAGCGGCCTGTGCGCCCCTTTCAAGCGACGCACACCCTCATCGTCGTTCAAGCCAAGAACGAGAAAGTCGCCCAGCGCGCGTGCCTCTTGCAGATAGCGCACGTGGCCCAGATGCAGCAGGTCGAAGCAGCCGTTTGTGAAGACGGCGCGTTCGCCCCCGGCCTGACGGCGCTGCACCTCCAGGGCCAGTTCCGCACGCCCATATATTTTGCGTTGTGTCTCGGTCAATAGTATATTCATAGTACGCTTTTCAATTCTTCGGGTGTATTGCTGGCGCAACCCAGACGCCGCACCACCAGCGAGGCTGCGGCGTTGGCGAGATAGGCCGCCTCGGCCATGCTGGCCCCTGCCGTCAGCGCCAGTGTAAAGGTGGCCGCCACCGTATCACCGGCCCCATTAGTATCAACGATCTCACTGCTGTGTTGGGCACGATGAATAGGAAGATGGAGGGGTGTTTTACCGACCTCAAAGAGGCTCATCCCCTCGTTGCCGCGCGTAATCAGCACACCTTGCGCGTGGCTCCCCTCTAAGAGCCTTCGTCCGGCCTCGTTGAGCGTGTGTTCATTGGTAATAGTCATCCCCAACGTCGCCTCTGCCTCTGGCTGATTCGGCGTCAGGGCCGTCACGCCCTGGAAACGGAAGAGCGAGCCATGCGAATCGACAACAACGACTTTGTGCAATTCACGCGCCATTGGCAGGCAGGCATTGATGATATCGGGGCTGATGACGCCATTCTCATAGTCGGATAGCACGATGGCATCCATCGACGGTAGAATACGTCGGATATAGTCAATGATCTGTCCCTTACACGGTTCACCCACTTCCGAGGTATCCACGCGGTCAACGCGCACAATATGCTGGCGCACGTGCTGCGGGCTACCGGCCATGATGCGCGTTTTGGTAGAAGTGGGACGCGGTGTATCCGTGAATAAACCCTCCTGGTGAATCTGCAAGGCGTCGATGGCCTGCCGCAGCCGTCGCCCCGGCAGGTCATCGCCCACTACGCCGGTCAGGAAGACCTCGGCGGCCAGTGAGCGTGCATTGACACCCACGTTAATCGCGCCGCCGGGGACAATGCGCTCTTCGTCCAGTTCAATAATGAGAACCGGTGCTTCGCGTGAAATGCGCGCCGGGCGTCCGATGAGATATTCGTCGGCCACCATATCACCAATGACAAGAACACGCTTGCCCGCAAAGTTATCGACAAGCGGTTTGAGGTGGTCAGGAGTGGTATCAAAGCTAGAACTGGATGAGATGAGATCGAGCGTCATCGCTTTTTGCGTCCCTTCAGTATGACGAGTATAGTACACTGTGGCAAGGCCAGCATGCGCCGCCAGCGCCAGGGTTCTCGATAGAGGCGGTAGAGCCATTCCAGGCCCGCGTGGCGCATCCAGAGCGGCGCGCGTCGCTGCTTGCCCGCGATAAAATCATAGGCTCCGCCAACACCCATTGCGACCGCGACCGATAGTCGCGCGCGATTGCGCATGATCCACAGGTCCTGCGCCGGGGCACCATAGGCCACGCACAGGATATCGGCATCACTGCTAGCGATGCGTGCTAACATTGCCTCCTCCTCGGCAGGCGCGGGCGAACCCGCGTAAGTACCGGCAACCTGTAGACCGGGGGCCAGTTGCTGGAGACGCTGTGCCGCCGCTTCGGCGACACCAGGGGCCGCGCCAAGCAAATAGAGGCGATAGCCGCGTTCGGCGCAACGTTGCGCCAGCGCAGGCAACAAATCGGTACCGGTGACACGCTCCGGTGCTGGTCTACCTAGATAACGGGTAGCCCAGACGATACCTGCGCCATCCGCCGTCGTCAGGGCGCACTCGTTGAGACACTGTCGAAAGGTCGCGTTGCGCTGAGCCGCCATCACATACTCCATATTGACCGTCGCCACCTGCTGACAAGGCATCTGCTTATCAGCGGCCCGATAGCGCGCTACCATCCGGTCAATGGCGTCAATGGCCTGTTGCTGCGATACACAATCAACGCGCACCCCAAGCACATAGACCGAGGATGGCGCGGGTTGCTCGGTCGGAAGTGCCGATGATGCCGAAAGTGACATACAAGCTAACCTACCAGTTTATAATTTCTATTTCAACATTCGAGAGTATTACGTCCGGTCGCGTCTCTTCGATGTAGCGCTGCACATGATTCAGTATCTCGCTGGCAAGCTGGTTACTATTACTAACGCAGCTTACGCCGATAATAGCGAGCTGCCAGCGATCCTGTTCCGCTACCTCGGCAATCGCCACCTCGAACTGATTACGCACCCGTGCCATCAGTGATTTAATCACCTGCCGCTTCTCCTTCAAAGAATGGCATGTCGGCAAGTGCAATGTGATTTCACAAACCCCGATAACCATGCCGCTAGTATAACATAGCTGACGCGGTGCGCAAAGCGAGGGGGGAAATTCAACCTTGCTAATGACATACCTGTATGTTATATTCGTACAATCGGTGCTGTTAAGCCAGATGATGGTAGGAGGCAGCGTCCTCATTCAGACGCTGTAGTATGTAAGCGTGGTTGCACAGAAATCAGTCTCGAAACTTCCAGTCAGTCAATATCTGCCAGGTTTTGCGAAGGAACAGTCACAAGGTCGCGGTATATATGTTCCTATAGCGGCAAAAAATAATCTAGTGACGGTTCCCAAACTCTATTATACTCATCCACATGGCGAAATTTGGGCTGGTGACGCCACTAGATGGTTGCGCTCCCTTGCCGATAGCTCGGTTGATCTGATTATTGCCGATCCGCCCTATAACGCAAAGAAAGCCGAGTGGGATACCTTCAAATCGCATGGTGAGTATGTGCGTTGGTCACTACGCTGGCTGAAAGAAGCTGCCCGGGTACTTAGACCCAACGGAACACTATACATCTGTGGATACTCCGAGGTGCTGGCAGACCTCAAAGCACCCGCTTTACGTTTTTTTAAGACATGTCGCTGGTTGGTCTGGCACTACAAAAATAAAGCGAATCTTGGCAATGATTGGGGCCGGTCGCATGAAAGTATTCTGCATTTCAGGAAAAGCACGGCCTTCACCTTCAATATCGACGATGTGCGTATTCCCTATGGCGACCATACACTCAAGTATCCAGAGCATCCCCAGGCGGAGACCAGTCAGTACGGCCACGGCAATGAGCATATATGGCAACCGCATCCCAAAGGAGCCAAACCGAAGGATGTTATAGAGATTCCCACAACCTGTAATGGTATGCACGAAAAAACACCTCATCCCACACAAAAACCGGAGGAATTGATCAGAAAACTGGTGCTAGCCTCTTCTAATGTTGGTGACGTCATTATTGACCCCTTTTTAGGTTCAGGAACAACTGTTGTTGTGGCTGAGCAACTTAAACGTACCTGGAAAGGCTGTGATATGTCGCTGGAATATTGCGGCTGGGCCGCAAAGCGTATAGAGCTGGTTGAAGAGCGGTCTATTGAAGAGTGGATACAATATGACCGTAAGAACGAAGAGCGGAGGAAATCTATTCGATGATAGAGGATTCCGCGATTTCTAACAGTTTCTAGTCAAGGATTTATGGATATTTTCCAAATAGCTTATTACTCACTCCTCACCACTCGACGCCCTCCCTCAACTCTGTTAAAATCCTAATAATCTGAACACACAACGACCTTGCTTAACTGAGGAGGAGCTTTTATGATAGAGACAAATACTCAGGGCGACGAAAAGCCCAGGTTGCCGATGCAGGGCATCCCACAACCGACACGCGATGAGGTCTTGAGCTTGCCGCACGTGCATATTTCCCAACATCCTGTGATGGCACATAAGCTAACAGCACTGCGAGCTAAAGAGACGCAGCCGCCGGAGTTCTACCGATTGGTTAAGGAGATTGGCGCATTACTGGCCTACGAAGCCACCTCTGCATTAGCACTTACCCCCATCACCATCGAGACCCCATTAGGACAAACGCAAGGCTATCGGCTGGCGGGCGGCATTGGCGTCACACCTATTTTGCGCGCCGGTCTGGGGCTGGCCGAGGGCTTCCGCGAGGTCATCCCCGATGTGCAAATCTGGCACCTGGGCCTGCGCCGCGACGAGCATACCTTGCAGGCGATGGAGTATTACAACCAGTTGCCGCATCGTGTCAACCTGCAAGTCTGCTACGCCGTCGATCCTATGCTGGCAACCGGCGGCTCGGCCATCGACGCCATCAATATTCTCAAACGACGCCACATTCCGCGCCTGTGCTACGTTGGCATTATTGCCGCCCCTTATGGCCTGCTCAAGCTGGCACAAACGCATCCCGATATCGACATTTATATTGCCGCCCTCGATGAGAGTCTCAACGACCTGGGCTATATCGTGCCCGGCCTGGGCGACGCTGGCGACCGCCAGTTCGGCACATTCTGAAAGGTAAGAGATCATGGCTCCAGAGGAAGAGCAGCGGTTTCCTCACAACGACGACTCTGCATACACCAGCTCTATCGAAGAGAAGGCAATAAACGAAGCTCATCATCAAATAACACCTGATATGACAGCAGAGGCGGCGGCTCAGACAAGCGAGCCGACCGCCGAAAGGGCACCTGACGCGACAGAGGTTACTACGATGGCCGATCTGCCGCCGGAAGCGCAAGGCGAGGCCAACGGCGGGCCACTTGGCTGCTGTCTGGGTCTGGTCGTCGGTGTCTTCCTGACGGCACTCCTCATCACCATTGGTTCGCTCTTACTGGGTAATGGTGGCTTCCTGGGTATTGCCACTGTCCCCGTGCTGGCCCTGGGCACCATTCTTGGTGGCTATTTCGGGTGGAAAATTGGCAAAAGACTCTACCGCGAATATGATACACCCGTTGTAGATGATGGACAACAATCAGCGACAATGCACACACGGCATGCCCATAAATGAGAGAGGATGTATTATGCGTGTTGTTATCTTTTGTGATATGGAAGGCGTTTCTTGTATCGAAACCTGGGAACAGGTCACAGGCGGAACGGCATTATACGAGGAATGTCGCAAACTCTACACGGACGAAATGAACGCGGCGGTGCGTGGCGCGCGCGCAGCCGGTGCCAGCGAGGTCGTGGTGGTGGACTGTCATGGCGCGGGCGGTGCCTATAGTTTCAAGAGCTTCGTGCCGGAGCGCCTGGAGTCGGGCGCAGAATATGTCTTTGGCTATCCCTGGGCGCGTTACATCACGCCGTTTGAGCAGGGCTGCGATGCGATTCTGTTCGTGGGCGCGCACGCGATGGCGGGGACGGCGGATGGCGTTCTCTGCCATACCGTTTCCTCAGAGGCATGGTATAACGCCAGTATTAATGGCACACTGGTGGGTGAAAGCGGCATTCTGGCGGCGATTGCCGGTTGCTGGGATGTGCCTGCCGTCTTCGTCTCCGGCGATGTGGCAACCTGCAACGAGGTGCGCAAACTGCTCGGCGACGAGGTAGTGACGGCCCCCGTCAAAGTCGGGCTGAGCCGCTATGCTGCACGTTGCATGGCCCCCAAAGATGCCTGCTCTCTCATTGAAATGGGTGTATCACAGGCACTCAGTATGCGCGACCATTGGCCCAAACCCTATAAAGTACCCGCGCCCGTAACGTTCCAGGTAGAACTGGCAACTCCCGACCGTGCGGCTGATTTTAAAGGACGCAAAGGGGTGGAGATTGTTGGGTCGCGTACAGTCGTTTCGACGGCTGATACCTTCTGGCAAGCGTGGGATCAGTTCTGGTACCGACAGGCATGAAGTGATTTAAACGGGAATGCGCTGCATTTCACGTTCCTGGGCATAATGCTGTCTGAGCGTCTCTATGGATACTACATATGTGCGGAGATTTTTCTCCCACATGGCTGTCCCGAATGAGCGGAATAGCTCCAGAGCGCTTTTCTCGATCTGGTAAACGGCCTTTAGGCTGTTTACAGGGCGTTCTGGCTCATCTGGATTAGCAACGATAAGACCAGCGTCAAGAAACTGATGCACGGTCTGGCGACGCACCGTTTCACGAGTATTGGGCGCATAGCTCTTGCCATAGTGCTGCTCAAAAAATTCCATCATTGGCGTTATGCCCCACAGTGGGGCACTGGCTGCCGCCCAGGGCATGGCTGGCGTGAGGTTCAGCAATGCCAGTAGCGTCAAGGCCGACCGTTCATTTTGTTGAGCGCGAGGTAATCCTAACGCTTTCAGTATGCTCATTGCCTCCTCAATACGCTGTTTGATCGCAATCGGGTCTTGCTCTGCTGGCATTTCTAATAACACCTCGCTGACTAATTGGTCAACTTCTTGCTGCTGTGGGAATGCTGTGCCGATACGTCTACCAAGCTCTTCAAGCTGATTGGCAGTGGGATATTTTATCTTGCGCAAATCCGTCGCGTTGACCTGGGTATGTCCGCTAAACTGACGAAAGTAGGTATCGACCAGCGTCGAATTCAGATAAGCCGTCAGACCACGCGCAAGTGCGAGCGATAATCCTCTGCCCCGACAGTGAAAATAATTCAGATGGTTTTCAAAGCCGATAGAGTCGCAAGAGATTTGTGCTGGATCATAGAGCGCAGCTACAATCCGGCGTTTTTCTTCCTTCGCCGAGAAGCGTTTGACCAGCACATAGCATTCATTTGGTACCAACAGAGCAATTGTTTGCTCGTGGATAGCAATTGCTTCAGGCTTCTTCGCGTCACTTTTCGGCCAGCAGATAGCACCATAGGACACATGAGTTGGAAAGAGCAGGGGAACCGCGTTATCTTCAAGATGAGAACGTAAATGCTCTTGCACACGAAAATCTACGACCCGCCCGGTTGAGACATTGAGACTCAAGTCTTCCAGGGTTGTATGGAAACACGCCATCTGTGTTGTTACTTGCTGGCCGAGTTCATCCGGCACCAGATGAATAAAAGCTTCTGCATCATCAGGATGAATAATCTGTTCATAAGCTACATGACGTGCTAACATAAAATCGTCATCAACTTGTATCCCAGTGGTAACGGTAACGGTCGAAGGCTTTTTCACATCCTTCCGAACATGAAAAATGATATTCTCTTGCAATACATCATCATCGTGAAAGGTGTGAGTCCTCGTCTCGAAAATATGAATATGCTGAAAGGCCATTGTGCGCAAAAAATCTTTGCGAAAGCGCTTAAAATATGGGCCATTGCAGAAACTACGTGGCGTAATCGCCACCATCTCACCATATGGCTCAAGCAGTTGTGCGACAAGTGCGAGGAAACCGGCATAGAGATTACTGGTTTCGATTCCCACGCTGCTCAGCAGTTTTCTGGTCGTAGAGGCACTCTGTATTTTGCGATAAGGTGGGTTCAGCACTGCGTAGTTAAATGGTGGCTTGCGCATCGACGAAAAGAGGTTTGTATTTAGCAGCTCGACGCCATAGTCAACGAAGTCTTGCAGTACAAGGTCGCTTGAGAACGTGATGCCCGCCCACTCACAACGTTGCTGGCATAAATGCAATGTTTCTTTGAGATAAGGCATCAGCGCCTCATCGATCTCACATGCAGTAACATGAATGTGCTGCGGTTTTTGCACGCGCTGACAAAGCTCATCAACATAAGCCGCGAATAACACACCAATCCCTGCACCTGCATCAAGGATATGTATATATGGTTCATTGCCGGTAAACATGGAAGCCATCATAGCAGCGACCGCTGAAGGAGTAAAAAATTGCCCCAGCCGGACTTTTTGTTCCGCATTCAGTCTTTTTTGCAGGACAAGCCTGAGCAATTCTATTTGTTCTAGCAGATCACCCGTAGATGGGGATAGCGTTGTGGAATAGTTAATCATAGCACATGCACGAACTCTCCTGGCCTCAATATATGCGTTATAGAGGCTAAAGGGCATGACCTATCATGCGCCTACGCCTTGGCGTTTGATGCCGTCTCTCTGCTTGATGGAATAGTCTCTTTCTGGCCCAGCTTGCGTTCGGTGCCGCTGAGCAGGCGACCGATATTGTCGTGGTGGAAGATGATGACCAGGCCCGGCACAACTATCATGAAGACCAGTTGGGCCAGACTCACCTTCGCAAAAAAGGTTGGGTCAAACTGACCGACGATGAAGAAGATAATGCCGCACACGATGGCCGTCGCGCAACCCGTGATGGAACCAAGAGAGACGTAGCGCCAGATGGCGATAGTGCCGATGGTGAAAACGGCGGTGATGACGAAGGCTAAAGGCGAAATAATCAACAACGCGCCGCCGCCGGTCATGACGCCGCGCCCACCTTTGAAACCGATGAAGACCGGAAAACAGTGTCCAAGCAGTGCAGCGATGCCCGCGACACTTGGCCCCCAACCGGCCCCGTGCAAGGCAGGAATCAGCGTTGCTAAGAGTGTAGGACCAATACCTTTGGAAATATCAAAGAGGAAGGCGATGGCAGCAGCAACCGGCCCCAGCGTGCGCAAGACGTTGGTGGCCCCGATCTTGTGACTGCCGTAGTCGCGAATGTCAAAATTCTTGCCGCGCATGATCTTGCCGAGCCAGTATCCGGCCGGCAGCGACCCCCATAGATAGCCAATAACCGCCGTTAGAAGAAGTGAACCAATGATGCCAGCCATTGCAATCTCCTTTGTTGCTATTTTCTCGGCTGCCTTACGGCGGGCCTGCGATCAGTACTGCAAACAACGCTACTGCTCGCCGCACCGATCCCATCCGCATCCCATTATAGCCATGTTCTTTCATGGCGACAAGAGGACGCGGATGGTGCTACAGGCTTACACGCGCCACTGCTTTTCATTCATCCATACAATATTATCGATCAAATGCACATCGCCGAGAGCGGCGGATAGCGCCAGCAGCGCCGGTGCTTTAATCTCACTATATTCCACAAACGTATCAGGATGACAAACGGTCAGATAGTCCAGCGTGATGAGCGGATGCGACGCGAGAACATTGCTCATCTCCTGCTTGATGCGCCCTACATCCCGTTCGCCCCGTTCCACAGCGGCTTTTCCGGCGAGAAGAGCCTGATACAGCACGGGAGCGGCCTGGCGCTGCTCTGATGATAAAAGATGATTGCGACTACTCATTGCCAGACCATCCGTTTCTCGCACGGTGGGTAAGACACGCAGTTGGACATCGATGCCGAGATCGCGCACAAGCTGGCGCAGCAGTGCCACCTGTTGCGCATCCTTCTGTCCAAAATAGGCGACATCCGGGCGAATCAGGTTGAGCTGTTTGATGGCGTCGGTGGCGATGCCGCGCACAAAGCGCGGGTTCCTCGCCGCCTCAAACTGCTCTGCTAACGGCCCCTCCAACTGAACATAGGTTGCAAAACCGGTAGGGTACATCTCATCTGCATGCGGCAAGAAAACGACATCGACATCTAATGCCCTCAAATGGCGCAGGTCCTGGCCCAGATTACGCGGATAACGTTGAAAATCCTCCTGTGAACGAAACTGCAAGGGGTTTACAAAAATACTGACGACGCTGATTTCACAATCAGCCTGAGCGGCCCGAATGAGCGATAGATGGCCCTCATGCAGGTATCCCATCGTTGGAACAAATCCTACGGTTCCCCCTGAGAGCCAACCTCTGGCCGTCTCAGTCATCTCGTCAAGCGTATAGATGATATGCATATTGGCTCCTGGCAGGCTCTGTGCGATATCACTAGTCTCATGCAAACTCTTTCATCTACAACAAACACAACAGCTAGTACTTTTGTGTGTGGGTATAATTACTGAATCTTTGCGAACCTCCTGTTCTTATGGGTTGACAATGCTATGGTAGTCTTCCTAACGGATAGCACCCACCCCAGTAACCATGTTATACTACGGTACAGGGCCAAGGTCGGAAGGAGAATTAGACATGCGCAAATTGCTGAGGTTCTTGTTAGCGCTGGCAGGAATGCTCTGGACGGGTTTCCTCGCTCTCATGCTAGTGATACTCCGGTACATGTTGAGAACTCCTCAGCCACTACAAAGTGTGCTAGCAGGAGAGGCTCATCTGTATAAATGGACGCGAGGACACGTCTATTATCACATTCAGGGCGCACACGACGCTCCCGCCATTGTATTGTTGCATGCCCCTGGAATAGCAGCCTCGTCCCACACCATGCGTTCATTGATGGATGGTCTGGCCACACACTATCGCGTGTATGTTCCTGATCTGCTAGGTTTTGGCTTATCCGACCATCCATCACTTTTATACTCTGCTGATATGTACGTCGAGTTATGCCGTGATTTTCTCAAAGAGGTTGTGGGCCGACCGGCCACCGTTGTGGCTACCGGCACCAGTTGTCACTATAGCATCGCCGTAGCAGCACAAGAACCAGGTCTGTGTGAACGACTTGTCTTGCTCTCACCTGCTGCTCTTTTGAAAAAACGTTCACAGGCCCCCTGGTTCGCACCTGTAATGACTACCCCTCTCGTGGCTCTGGCTCTCTACGCGCTCTTAACGCGCGCGCCGCTCTTGCGCCGGGTGATCGCCAGGCAGTATGGCTGGCAACCACAAGATATCAAGAGTGAGCAGATGGCCCATTATATAGCAGTGGCCCATCAGTTTGGTGCGGAACATGCTCCCATCGCCTGGCTGGCCGGTGCATTGGATATTGATGTACTACCACTACTTGGCCGACTCCAGCAACCTATGCTACTCCTCTGGGGAGTTCATGCCTTAAACGACCGTGTTGCCATCCTGAACCAGCTCTCACTGCCGGCCCAGACACAACTGGTGTTGGTGCATAATGCCGGTCTGAGTGTACATGAGGAGCAACCGGAAATAGTAATCGCCAATATCCGCACCTGGTTGTCTTCCACCTCTCAACCGGCAATATCAGCGGTGCAAGCGGCACAAGCGGCACAGAATAAGTCAACCACCTCCACCAGTACACTCTCGTATCCCACATCCCTTACCACGACAGCGGTGCCTCAGCATTTGGAGCATAACGAGGAAAAACATCTTCATCCGGCAACAACGATAGAAGATGTCAAGATGCCAACAAAGGTAGTTGAGACACCGACAGAGACAGTTCAGGCACCAATAGCGGCGGAGAAGATTGAGCCGATAGGGACAAGTGGGCAGGTCGAAGAGAAAGAGGAGATGGCGACACCCGCATCCTCTCAGGCGGGCACGAAGATGGAGGCGTATTGCGTCAAGTGCAAACAGAAACGCCAGATGCTGCATCCAAAAGAGATTGTCACAAAGAATGGGCGACGCGCGCTGGAGGATATCTGCCCCGTGTGTGGTTGTAAACTCTTCCGCTTTATTGCAAGTCAGGAAGAATAGCGCCATAGCATGTGTTACTTATTAGTAAAAGTGGCGCTTCAACACAAAAATCTATGAACGAATACTAAAAAAAGGGCTTTAATCCCTTGACGTTCTGTAATTCACAACGTATAATCACCCTCATGCGTATTGGGTACCCGCGTTTCGACACCCCCGATACGCGGGGTGATATTGTCCCAATTGATGCCTGCTAGATAGACCAGGAGCGATAGAAGCGCCGGTGGTCTGTCCCGTTAAGTACCACGTCCTCTCACGTCAAGTACTCCACGCCTGATCGGCTGGGGCTTGCGAACTATTCCTCGCATCAGAGGAGGCAGTGGTCAATCTGAACTTGGCCAGACGCGGTCGGGCTAT
>Ga0080006_1206402_pt1 | contig 33437 bp, 31 predicted proteins | sample RS3BMetagenome_FD_69209 | JGI IMG/M metagenome (GOLD analysis project Ga0080006, IMG submission 69209) | Ferric oxide microbial mat and aquatic microbial communities from Rainbow Spring, Yellowstone National Park, USA - RS3B (SPADES... ...
AGCCATTGCCGCAGACTGTATCGATGCCATCGGGACGAGACCCAGTCTTGAGCGGATCCGCTTCTGGAAGTGAATCTGTCCAATTGTGCTCTAAATTGGATGTAGTGCATTGCCGCAACACGCAACGAATACGCCAGACCCAAGACTAGAACGGAATCGGCCCAGCTCGTCGATTCCCATACGCGCAACTGCTTATCGAATGCATATTCTTTACAAGTGTCTCGGCAGACTGCCGCATACACACAGAGTTGCATGCACTAAGTAGAGCTACGGCTCGCATGCATCTCCTCCGCACAATTCTTTAAATCTACTGGGTAACCGTTCTCTATCGTAGAAATCAAGCACCCATAGATTCATACGAGCCGCATCCCTACCTTTTGCGGGTAATGGCGCACTGCACTGCACTGAACTGCACTGCCCGCTCGCGACTCGTAACCGCCAAAGCATGTTGTGATGCTCCAGGTGCATAGTGCCGTCCAGGTTCATGCAACGGTGCCCGCGTCCAATATCTTGGATGACATCGCCCACAGAGGCCTAGTCCGGCGCACTGAGCTTCTTGCGATCTTGCGGCCTTGCTACGAGAAAGACCTTGCGTTGCGCCACATTGAAGCCGACGATAGCGCCGCAGCGTTTGCAGCGCCGCTCGTCACGCTTTCTATCCGAAGCGCTCGAGAAAAGACAGGTCACATCGTTTCCGCAATTAGGACAGGGTCCCCGGACTACCTCCGGAGAGCCCAAATCCAAATAGCTCAGCATTCGTGGCGTCAGATAGTTGCTGAACCACGCAGTTACCACAGCGATGACCACGAAGAGCACAGACGCTCGAACGGCGACCTGATCATCGAACGTTAGCTGAATATGGCCGAGACAGATGAGATCAAGGAGCGCAAAACCCAGGATACTCGATAGGCAAAGCAGCACGGCGGGCGCGTAAAGAAGCAGCAGCTTGAACCTATCCTCCACTGCGTCTCCGAAAAGCAGATACATAAGTCGTTTGTCCATCGACGAATCAGACTTGAGGATGCTTTGCATGTCGAGGGTGCTGGTTCGACTCGCTCCCAGCTTGGCCTTGAGTCCGTCGAGCTCTTCGGGACTTAGACGCAGCTCGTTCAGGAGCCGTCTGTCCATGTCGCGTTGCTGCGCAGCTTGAATCCAAACCTTCTCCAAGTCATTTAACCGAAGAGAACTAGAACCTAAATGTTCCAACTCGTCACGGAGAGTCTTGAATTCGCCGTCGGTGAGAACCGGGTTGCCTTCATAGTATGAGCGCAGCGCTTCAATAAACAGGTTCTCTAGGGCGCCTCTGTACTCACCGTCGTTATTGCCGTCGATGCGCCGCCTCCATAAATGGTCGTCGTTTTCGAACGGTTCTCGAGATATGCTCATATGGTACCGTCGTGGACGCGAGAGCAGTCGCACGCTGGCACCACGGCAAACGGGAAACCGCGCAATACCAACGGAACACGCAAACGGGGCCGCGCACCGTCGAAAAGGCACACCTATGGTGCTTGTCAGCCAACACAGCGGTGCGTTGGAGCGGGACCCTGGCCTCCGCATGGCAGCGAGAATAACAACTGAAACGTTTCTGGCCTAGGTACAGCAAAACGCGGTGCACGTTGCCCAGCTTTGCGGAGAAGATCTCCTTTTGCAAATGAATGAAAGGTGGTCGACGACCTGCCTACGGTGGCTGGCTGAGACTCCCGCGCACAGATTATACCCAATTTAGAGCACAATTGGACAGATTCACTTCCAGAAGCGGATCCGCTCAAGACTGGGTCTCGTCCCGATGGCATCGATACAGTCTGCGGCAATGGCTGTCGGGGACTGCTTCCGGTACCGCTCGTCTGTCTCCAGAGTTAGGTGCGCTGGTCTTTCATTCCAAAATGGCTCCCTTGTGAGCACTCGAAGGATGTTGGTGGTAGCGTTCTGGTTCCCATTTCGCGGGTTCCGGTTGCTGACGACGCATTTGGCACCCAGACGGAGTTGGCGATCGACGCTTCTCTTGCCGTGTTCAGCTTCGTTGTACGCTAGCTCGGTGCGCGCTTTGCAACGGTGACACGCGATTGCGGTCGGACGTTACCGAACATCCAAGAATCTTCCTCCTTCTTCTCGCCCTTGTCGCCCTTGTCCTCCGAGGGCTGCTCTGTGCGGTGCGTGAACGCTTGCCTCGTCGATCGGCACGTGCTCGTGGCTGGTACAGAAAGCTGCCCTCGATGCTATCCCCCGTTTACGCGCCTGGTGCCGTACCGTAACACCACATGCCTCCTCTGGGCGATCGCCTCGGCGAGTGCTCCGTAACCTGCACACGCAAGCGCACGCTCTTCCATTCGATAAACAGGTTGTGGGGTACGAGGGCGTCCATGCTGACACAACTACAGACAGCAGAATCCAGGCTTGTAACCAATTCGAGAGACGTCGATCCGTCGACGCTCCACCCGAGTCGATCGCTGTGATCAGTCCAGTCCGGGTCCAGCACCCGCTCCTACGCAAACATAGGCGACGGGTGCTTCTGCAGTCGCGTTCCGTGCCAGGTATCATTCTACCGCTGTGGCATGCCGTTCCGTTGATCGCCACTCAGATCAGAGGATTTGGCTTTCGAACAGCACGGATTGTTTGGCGTGACACGTTCAGTGTGTGTCCGGCTTGCGCTTGTGCAGAGGTCGTCGAGACATGTTGCCGGGTGCTTTTCGTCGTCCGCGCAGCGGCACGAGTTGCTGCATCAACATATGGCATCGAAACCGATAGACCGAAAACTCGAAGCATGCGTGAATTGGGCGTGTTCCACGGAAGCAAGGGCAAAGAGCCCGGTCTCGTACGTATGAACTAGATAACAAGACCGGTTATTTTACAAAGCGCTGTTCCAGGGCTTTGTGAATCGTCTTGATTACGATGACGTCGCGAATTCCGCGTGCAAGGCGCCTAACGCGCCGCTCCGAAAACACAACCAAGCATCCTCGAAAACGATACATACATCCGTGACCCTTTGTTGCTGCACTTTGAACGCCGAGGCTGTACACCTAAAAAGCAACTTCGTACAAACCTCAAAGACGGGAACAGAATACGCACTTGAGTGTTCGCTTTTCATCAGTCATAGATGTAGCGGCGCGACAAGCGCCCACGCCAAGCGTTGCTCCAGGCTTGTCGCCGGATCGAACCGCCAAGCGCGACGTGACGACCATGCTGGGCCTCGTTGGGTACAGGAGCAACTGCCAAGGATTTACGTCTTTTGGCTAAATATCGGTAGCGTTCGCGCATCCGCATATCCCGTGAGACGTGTCGATTCCACAACCACAGCGATGGAGGCGAGCATTCGAGCCCGCCGTTTCCTGCCAACGGAGAGCAGGTGCCGGATGCGGTTGCGCCAACACGTCCAGATCCGAAGCCAAGTGCGCTGGCAGCAGCAGGCACGGCTCTCGACAGAAACGGGTCCAGCGTGAGGCAGTGTCCGGTAAACCTTTGTAGAACAAAGACATATCAATCCGCAGGAGGGTGCTCGTTGTGCGGATAGCAGCGCGAGCATCCAGCAACAAGCATACAGGCTCAAGTTTGACACTGGTCGTAGATGGACTGCGCATGGCGAGAGAGCGTGCAGTTGACGGCAGCAGGCAGTCGCTCGAGCGCCACCTAGAAGCACGAGCCGTTTTGTACAAGAAACATGCATCTTCGGCAAGCACGCTATCACTGCCGCCACGAATGAGCGCTCATATCCTTGCAGCACGAGTCACTTTGGACGAACCGGAAGCGTCTACTGGAGCCACGCAACGGCCGCTGTCACGAATGAGCTTTCAGTTCCAGGGTACTAGCCTTGCTTTTGGAAAGACGAGGCACAGCTGCTGGCCCAAGAGCAACGCCTGCAACCGAGCACGTGAACAGTCCAGGCTGCTTACGAGGTTCTCTATCCAGCGGCAGTTTCTTGCTCGAGGCGCTCTCGTTTTCGCGCTGAAACCGGAAGCGGCTTTGGAGCAGCCGAACCCGGCACCACCAAAGACGGCGACTCGCGCTAACAAGACAGCCACATCAAGTGATGCAGCACCAGCAGCACCAGTAGCGCCCCTGCGTACAGCGCTCTTGCGACGAGCACGCATCGCCAGTCTGAGTCTCATTCCGCGTCTCTTGCTGCAGCGGGAAAAAGCCCCCAACAAACCGCATCATCCTTGGCAAAGCTACGCAGATGATCCGGTGTTAATGGCCCTGCACCAACGACGAGCACGCGGCTCGCGACCCGGACAACGCCACGATCCCTACCGCATTGGACTTGTCATCGAAGGTGGTGGTATGCGCGGGAGTATTGCCGCTGGGATGTGTGCTGCGTTGGGATACCTCGGGTTCGCGGACGCTTTTGATGTGATCTTCGGCTCATCCGCCGGGGCTATCTGCGGTGCCTACGTCGTTGCGCGGCAGCTACCAGGTTATGGACCGTCTGTCTACTTTGAGGATATTGCGAATGATCGTTTCATCAATAAGCGAGCGCTCTGGCAACCGTTACGTTCGTCAAGCCGGACGCGACCGGTGCTCGATCTCGACTTTCTTCTCGATGAAGTAATGGTTCATATCAAACCATTAGACTGGAGCAAGTTTGCCCAAAACAATGCGGTGCAGCCGCTCCGACCGGTGGCGAGCAGCCTCACGCACGCACGTAGTGTAGCGTTCGACGGGTTCCGTACCTACGCGGAGCTGCGCGAGTGCCTCAGGGCGAGCGCGCGGGTGCCAGGCATCGCGGGGCCGCTCGTTCCCATTGGTGACGATATCTACGCGGACGGGATTCTTTTCGAAGCAATCCCCTTTCGAAGCGCTCTTGCGGATGGATGTACGCATTTATTGGTATTGCGAACGCGCCCGGTGGGTACGCGTGTTCCGCGGATCGCCGGCTTCTACGAACGTATGATAGCTGCACCCGAATTGGAGGCATTTCCGCACGTCCGTGACTATATCGTTCGGGGAGGCCATTTCAAACAGTATTTGGAAGATATTCGCATCTTAGAAGACAGGAAAAGCGCTCGCCACGTCCATGTTCGGAGCATCTTGAAAGAACGCTGGTGCTCGGCGCTGCCGGAGCAGGCCTCGATTCTGGCGATCGCTCCACCGCGTGGAGATCCCGAAATAAGCCAGCTGGAAACCAGACCTGAGGTGATTTTCGAGGCTACGCGTTACGGGTTTGGGCTTGCATACGAGATGCTGGTAGCACCGTATCAACGCCCGGCTGGTGATGGCGCTCGCTTCGCAGCAAGAGTGTTCAGCGACGAGAAACTGGACGAAATTCTCCGCGCTCGCGAAACTGCACTGAAATATCGACGCAGTGTGCGGCGGAATGCACTGGCGTTATCGAGGCTGCGGCGTATCTCGTTCCTGCAACGCTTTCAGAAAAGCTCACGTTCAGATCCGTTTCTGATACCATCGAACCCGCATTTCACGACCGATGCGTACCTGTCGAGCCTGAAAACCGCACGCCAGGCACCGGAGCGGTCGAGCGTGCAGGAGCCTGCTGCAGACCCTGCTACCTCAAGGTCTGATCAGCGGATAGCACCGGCTCTGGCGGGAGACGCGGCGACAAGCGCTGGTGCGTTGGATCGGTTGCATCAACCGAATGTCACGGAGCTAGCTGCAGACAACGAGGCCCGTCACCGCAGGGGCTTTCTCTTTCTGCCCAGATTCACCGGACTACGCCTTGTCCAGAGGCAATCACGGTAGATGGTTTGGTACGGACGTGGATTTTGGTGCTAGCTGGCTTCAAGCACCAGCACTGCAGCATTGTACAAAACGTTCAGTGCAGTCCAGTGCGGTGAGTTGCGAGGGAACTGATTTCTCGGGCTCTCGCAGACCACGGGATGGTTGGTTTTCATCGGTGGGCGTGCTTCTTCACGTGTAAACGAGTGTCGCTGCGTGCAGACACGCTGCAGGCGACAACCGGCCGCGTTCCATACCCGAGCGTGAAAAGCTCCATGCTTTCGCTGTCACCAGTTGTACAGCAGAGCGCTTTACTACATGCACCGTCCCTAGTACGCATTCACACAGGTCGGGCGCCTTTGCTGGTGCTCGATCCTCGGATATGCTGCTGCAGCGGCTTGGTCGAGTGGTGCCGCCTTCAGTGTCGTCTGGTGCGCGTCTACAGTGGCGCGCTGGGCGTTCGCAACACACGACGTCGTTTTCACGGATTCGGAAAGAGGACAGCCCATGGGGCATCGTTCAGCATAGTTTCTCGGACTAGCGTTTGTGAGCGACGCGAACCATGAGCATCACGAGTTTTGGACGAGACGTCAACTCGTATGGTCTAATGCAGGTGCGCTTGGTGCCGGTCGCTGTTGCCGTTTGCGCAGCGCCACCGCTGACTCCCTAGCGAGCGTTCTGCAGCCGTCTGAGGAAACGCCACTGAACGTTTTTCTCTAGTTCCTGCACTCGTCTGGCCACTTGTTGCGTATGGTGAAGCCGTTGTTCTAGCTCTGGATCTACAGCGTTGACACAGGCGGCTCCGATTTCTCCGCGCTTCCTACCGTACTGGGCAAGGCCGCGTACATACGCCTGTAACGCTGCCGGATCCTTCGCCTGCAATACCTGGTTCACGTCCAGGATTTCGGGCATGTTCGCTTCCCCGAGTTGGGCCTCGAGGCGTCGGAGGATTTCCGACTCATCGTACCAGATCGTGCAGCCGCCCTCAGTGGTCAAGGCTCGGTTCTGGCATTTGCCCTTGGCGCGTTTGCGGCACGAGCTGTGAAACCAGACGCGCTCAGGGACAGTACTCACGAGCGATATCGCGAGACCTAGACGATCCGCGCGACCGACGCGTCCAATGCGATGCAGGTAGTTTTCAACCTCATCGGGTAGCGTCATACTAATGAGGAACGGTAAACCGCTGATATCAATACCTCGGGCGGCAACGTCCGTGCAGATCAGGATGCGCACTTGGCCTTCTTTGAATGCAGTGAAATGCTGCCGCCGTTGCTGGTCAGCGAGTCCAGCATGCAGCGTTGCAGTCGCTCCTCGGATCGCTGCGTGCTGCTCCAGGAACTGCTGCAGCAAGTCACAGTCGAGTTGCGTGCGACAGAAGATCATCACCTGGTCCATCTGGAAGACCTCTAAAAGTCGCAGGCATAAAATAGGTTTCGCAAGTTTGATCCTTTGCGATAATGAGGCCGTTTCCGCATCGCGATAGTCCACACCAACATGAACCGCATCCGTGGCTGGAAGCGATGCTGCTGGTGCTGGTGCTATCCCCTCCTCCTCCTGTACCAGCTGGAGGGCAGTCCCCGGGTCGATACGCACCACCAGGTGATCCACCGTGGATGGAACGGTCTCTGGGCCGCGTACATCGACCCAGGTGGCGTGCTCCTGGATTCGATCACTGAGCTGACGGACCCGTGGTGCGTTCACGGTCGCCGAAAACATGATGATCTGGAGCCGATGCCGCCGACCCTGACGAGGAATCATGCCCAGCAACTGCATAATCTGGGAACCGCATCCCATTGTCAACAACCCGTCTACCTCATCAAGGGCAAGGAAGCGCACTGCCCGTACATCTAGTTGTTTGGTACGTATCGCATCAAACAGGCGCCCCGGTGTACAGGTTGCAATATCGATTCGCGACTGGGGAGCGCCGAGTGCCTCGTTTTGGCTCGCGGAGCCGCCTGTGAACAAGACGCACTGTACTTTCTCTGATGACGACGTCTGGTCCTCGTCGAGGAAGCGGCTAAAGCGGTGCAGCTCCTGATGCACTTGGAGTGCCAGCTCTCGCGTCGGCTCCAGGATCAGCATCAACGGTGCATTCGAGGGTCGGTGCGTGCCTTGCAAGTCAACAGCGCCTTCTCGCTCAGGCGTCGTTCGTTCTTGTGGACCTGCGGAGCCGACTTCTCGGAAGCCAGCTCCAGGCAAATAGCTCGTGTCGCTGAAGATGACGCGCACTTGACTGTTCTTCAAGTAAACATGCGGGTATAGTGCACGATCGCCCAGAGTTTTGCGGTTAATGCTGAACGCACGACCGAGCGGCTCACCATTTTTTGAGAACCAAATCTCACCGTTTTCCCAGTCGAGTGCCACACCGACAACATCGTTCTTTCCGAATGCCCCCCCGTAGGACTCGAATTTTCCGCAATGAGACTTCTTGGCAGTGCCCCCGAATCCGTACGACAAGTCGTCCTCGCCGAGCGCAAGCGTCGAACAAGCAGCGCTCCACCCGACCCGACAAAGTCCATCACCAAGGACCTGCACTTCATAGTACCATTTGCCCCGTGCCGATGGTAGCATGCCAAAGGCCGCCCGACCGCCACTCCATTGGTGGAGCTCTGTGGAAGCGCACAGCAAGCCGCTCGCGTCCAGGATCAGGTGCGGTGCGCGATCAAGCGCGCTCATCTTACATCTGTCAGGGTTCGAGGAGGCTCCCGATCGCGATTGATCGGCAGCTGAAGTATAGTTTAGTGTCTCGTGAACGATCTGGAGCGTTGGCAAACAGAAAGCGCCCGTCTTTCCGGAGCCGGTCGGAGCGGCGACGCAAACATCACCACCGCCGAGGATCAGCGGAATCGCCTCCGATTGAACAGGCGTCGGGAAAACCCAACCCATATCGTCGATAGCTTGAATGAGCTCGGGCATGAGCCCGAGTTCAGCAAAAGCAGCCGCCATCTCGGGTCACTATCTCCGTCAGCGGGTACTCGGGCGTCGTGGACCCCAACGCCACACCACGGTGGTGCAGCGTGCGACGCTGTTACTCCTGGAGGGATTGCGTTCAGGTGCACCAGACACGCGAACTGGCCCCAGTTATCGCGTCGAGAGCGTTCCACAGAGAAGAACTTTATGTTCACGACCACAACGTCTCTGTGAACTGCCTCGCGACGGTGCAGTCTCAGGCACCAGACGTGTTCCGTGGAAATGAACGCCGAGGGCGGACGGCCGCCGCCGCCGCCGCCACACTGCCTCAGCCACTGCCCTGAGGACTTTCGTGGGGCTCGCACGACACCGTTCGTGTCGACAGCGGCACCAACGAAAACGAGTCTCAGTCTGGACGTGTGCCTGGTACCGCAATCGTTCGTTCAGTACGGTTCTCCGTCGCAGAACAGCAGTGCTGGCGCGTTCAACAGGGACGGCAAACAGGTGCGGCGGCGGCGGTAGCGGCTTTCCGGAAACGCGGCCTCGGCGTTCATCGGCTCGCTTCGTTTCTGCTTCAAAATGCAAAGGTTGGACGATTTGCGAGCCAGAGCGGCACGAAGACTACTGAGCAATTCGAAAATCAACCATAGAATACCTGCATAGAGGCTTCAGCGTTCCTGACTGGTGCAAAAGCCAGCTTGTACGCACCGCTGGCGGCACCAGACTCTCCGCGCAGCTGCTGCCGAGTGCGTCGCTGGTGTGCGATAGGCCTGCGTCAGCCCGTAAGGCCGAACGGACTCGAGTCTGTACGGTTCTGCTCGTACTTTGAAAGATAGACGCCGCTTTTGATGCTCTGTACGGTCTATGCGTCGAGCGTCTGTCTACGGCGCCTCGGACGGACACCAACCTATCGCTGTTCGTAGGTGGCATGGAGCAATCATGGCGTCGCGTGGCATCCAGGTGCGACTGCATACCCAAAGACTGGACGCGATTCATAGTCTTCCGGATGCTTTTCGACTGAGCTGCTTTACCGGCCCCAGTCCGGATGGAAGACGATTTTATGGGGTGGATGCGGGTCACCGTTTTCTCAACGGTGAAATCGCTCCGTGTATCCTAGAGTTTGAGCGCGATGGAGATTTCATGCGAGAGCGGCGCATCCTGCGCTGTCCGGTGGATTATTTTCCCGTATCAGCGTCGGGTCCAGGCAGGAGCACGGAAGAGACCGAGCAGGGTCCGGTTGCTGGCCTCGTCGAGGCCATCAATTACTTGACCTGTGGCGTGATGCCGTGCCTCGGTTTCGTCGTCGTGGCCTGCTGTGGAGATTTTTTGGAAGACGCTGGCTCTATCGTGATCTTTCGGCCTTATGCCAGCGAGCAATCATCCGGGGATTGTTTTCCAGTGAAGATTCGGACGGCGGCTTCGACTTGGTCGGCCTCAGTTTGCGCTGAAGCTCCGCTCTTGGTGTACGGCAGCAATGCACACACGGTGAATTTGCTAGAGTTTAGTCTCGCAGGTGCCGAAGCAACGCAGACCTGTGCGTATGAGGCTGAGCGGGTGATGCCGGCAACGATGGCGCCAAACGACGCATCGTGCCTGCCGTACGTCGCCTCACAGATTCGTATTCGCTGCAGGGTGCTTGCACAGCATGCACACAACATTCCCTGTGTTTCATTCGGAGCGAAATGCTTTGCAGTGGATGATGCGCATGTTCGTATGGTCGCTTCGGTGTCTCTGGACTGCACGGCGCACTGGACTAGTGTTGTGCCTGGTGTGGAGCGGGATCCACCGCACGAGTCCCGTGGAAGCGTTCGATTTCGAGTTTCGCTGGGCACCGGCGGGATGCAGCGGGATGGTGGCTGGTTCATTGAACCCATACCGTGGTACTTTTGGCATGCCGGTGCAATCGTGCTCCTCTCTCCCGAGGCGGCTGCGAATACAAGGGTTGCAGCGTCGGTGCCGGCGTCGGCGTCGGAGGCGGCACCCAGCGAGCTCGTCGCCATCGACACCTGTTTGGATGCGTTTGAGCAGGCCCATATCGCCGCTGCCGTCGATGATGTTCACCAGGGGTTTCTAACAGAAAAGCCATTCGATGGGCACATTCGGGCGTATCAGGAAACAAGCGTCTGGCTTATTGGCACCGGCAGCGTTGTGTCCGTGTGGCGGATACGCCGGCACCCTAACGCAGTACATCCGGAGCGCATCGCGGCACTGGACCTTGCGCGCGATGTCCGAGTGCGTCAGGTCTCGCTCTTTGGAATACGCTACCACGCATTTAGCCCTGCATTGGGCATTCTTGTGGTTGGCATAGGCATGCTCTTGCCGCGTGATGGAGGTTTGCTCATCCTGGCCGTTGATCGCTGGTCTGGACGAGTTACCCGCTATTTATCGCACGACGCTGCAGCACACAATCAACGGGGCAGTCGCTCTGAATTGCAACGTCTGTACGATAGGATTCAAGCTCCGGTATGTGCGATATTTTTTGTGGACACTACACTGTACGTGCTTGATCGAAACCGTGAGCTTCACATGGTCACCTTCAAGCGATCCGCCGGACTGGTGTACCAAGCCACTTCTTGATAATGCCCAGCGCCAAAGTCGATTAGGGCGGCTTCTGTGATCTCGAGAAGATATGCGATTTGCATGACGCGTGACGCAGGCTACCTAGTAAGAGCACCGATACCACTGGGGAGAAGAGACGCGCTCGAAGGATGATGCTCTTGTATAATCCTCGCGGTACGCGTTCGCGTTTCGCTGGCACTCGTGCCGCAAACAGGTTTCCATTTGGATTTTGACTACCATTCCTGCGCAAACGACGCCATCCTGTACTCGGAGCCGCATGCCGAGAACAATGTGTGCATCAACTATTGGTGATTGCGAGGCTGCATCGCGTTCGACGTTCGGGTCGAAGCACACGATGCGTCGCTCGAGTCATCGCAGCGGTTGGTAGCGAAGCACGAGCCATGGTGTGCACGTTCGCGTGCACTGCAACGAGCACAACGAGTGGCGGTATTTTGGATGATAAGGGATCGACGATTCAAACCAGAACATCCGGATGCACGAATGTCGCCGTTTACCAGGAAAGAGACCGCGGTCCTCTTCCAGTTGCTTCTACGTTCCACAAGCCCCAGACCGGTCTTCTCGTTGCAAGTACAGGTTCGGTGTGGTAAACCCCGTGCCCTGCGTGCCGAGCATACCGCGCACCTAGCAACGAGACGGGACAGCCTCGCTATCTCCGTGCGGGCAATTGCTCGATTGCCCGCAATTTGCGATGGCCAACGTGGAAGGAATTTTCTCTATCGGAAGATCTTTCATCTTGGAAAAACTCCGGCAGAGCAGGTGGCATTCGCCGTCGCGGGAGCACCCATCACGTCGCACCCCCTCGACAGGTTTCTCTAATTGCCACAAACTTCTCTTCAGAGACAGCGGTTCGTTCGCGTGCTCCGCCGGGTACCGAGCCTGACGTGAGGGTGTGTCATACCACGTATAACGCCTGTGTGGACGCTGCACGGAATCAAGAACGCTTTACCAAAGCATTTTGTTTCCTGGCTCGGGTGACGCACACGAACGTACCAATAGCGCGTGCATAAGATGCATCCGCAACACTGCTCCAAGCGCTTAAACGCCACCGTCCTCCAGTGGTGGTGTCGCTGCATATTGACGATGAGCTTTTGCGAATACTTGAAATGGAATCGTGGATGCATTTTGTGGAATCACAGATTCCAGATACGCTCAGTGGAGCGAAACCTTTTCGCGATCATATGGGGTAAACGAATACCGACGTGCAGGCGCCGCCTGCCCGCCCCCGAACCTTTCTGACCGGCGCACCCGCCGCTATTGGCTTCAGTTATTATCCAGGCACATTCCGAGCATCAGAGGCTGCCCCATAAAACTGGATCGCGTCAGCTCCTGGGGTCTCACGTCTTCAGCGCCACACGTCATCTGATATTGATGGTGGTGTTGGGGTCGCAGTTCACGAACTCCTTGCATATATTGATGCTAGATGAACTCGTCAACGCTAGGAGTCTTCAGACTGGCGCCCCATGTTCCACTACAGTCTCGACATCATCCCGTCGAGCACGCACGTTATCTCACCTACCTCCTTTTTCTACTTCTTCGCCTCTTGATAATCAGCAAGATGAGGGTTTTATCAAGCAGGTAGCTTTGAAATCCCTTCAGGATCCTCGACTTGCACGTCCATATCTTTCCCTTGGATTTTTATCTGTTCAAATGAACGCACTTCGAACGCATCTGCTGTACACTGCGAACACGCAGTGGATGGCACGCATCTAGATGTGGAACACAATTCAGGTGAAAGTGTAAACCCGCCAGTCGCGATGCCGGTGCGTTCCATGGCGCACGCCTCGCGCGCCCGAGGGCGGCGTTTTTCATATCCATTCCCCCGTGAACGGTGATGGAGGCGGCGGTACGCGGCCTGCCTCGCGCTGCGCATCGTTTTCATCAACCGCTCGATAGGCGCCGCAGCCAGCGCCATCAGCATCATCATCGCCAGGCAAAACGGTACAACGGATGGTCGAGAGAACCCTCAGAGAAGGTGACTCGCGTTGTGGCATGTTTTAGGAAATTATGGTTCAGACTATGTACATAACAATACCGTGTTCGTTCAGGCGGACGAATTATGGACCAAGTCGTTCGTTGCGGCACGCAGACGACGCCGTGTACAGAAAAGCGGGGTCAAGACGCCATCGAGTGGTGCTTGCACAACAGGTGAACGGTCCCGAGGGGCAGCAACGAGCTACGGTGACGAGCGGTCGCGACTTGCTCGCACTACGCCCGCAAATAGATGTTGAGAAGATCGGCAACAGCTCAGAGGAAAACTTACGAGCCTTTATCAAAACTCGAGCGTCCCTAGTTCCGGATCAAGAAGTCGTGTTTTGGTTTGGCGGCGAGATTCACGCCTACATCGCTGACGCGGGTGCGCGACACATCCTCGGCTTCGAGGGTTACAACATCGCGCGCTGCGTGAAAGTGGAAGGCGGCTGGCGCATTCTCACCCGCGAAGTAGGACTGTATAGGGATCCGGACAATCGTCGAATTCTACACGGAACTTGGAACAACCCGTTCACGGGAATGGAGAATCAAGTCGTTCACGTTTGGAACGACCCGGTCAACCTGCAGTTTCTGGAGAAGAATCCGCGTGATGGCAAACCATTCTTGGTTCCGTTCACACGCGTCGGGGCAGACCTCTGCTGGCATATTGAAATTTTCCTCCGTTACCCGAATCCGTTGCCGCCATCCGAGTTCCCCGCTGAGTCAGCGAGCCCCTTTTATGAGAGCGCGGAGCTCTTCCAACTTTACGCACGCGTGGATGATCTTCATGATTCGAATCTCGTATCCGTTCCATGCCAGGGCAGTTGGGTTCGCATGGGTCAGTGGCTACCCTGGATGGAGATGGGTGAACGCCCTGGCCGTCTCGTGTATCATTGCTTCACGAAGAAGCTCGAGAACGGGTACCAGGATCTACCCGAGGACGTCCGTGCATACGTCGAGGAACACCATTCAGAGTACATGCACGCACCGTCGAATTACATGACACCGAACGAGACCAGTTGGACATATTTTCGCAAATTGCTGGCCCAGAAGGGTACACCCCGCGCCGACGGTACGATTGCGAAGCGCGATGCCGGCGCTTGGGAGCGCACAGCTTCACCACTGGAGAGGGTGCCATCCGTTCGGCCGTTCACCACAGAGGAACTGGCAATGTTTGACGGATCTCAGTCGGAGCGTCCTATTTAAGTCGCTGTGAATCGACGGGTGTTCGATGTGACCCAGGCCGCGCACCACTATCGAGCAGGCGAGCCGTACCACATCCTAGCAGGGCGCGACGCCAGCCGAGCACTGGTGTTTGCGAACCTCTCCGCAGAGATGGTGGATCCGACGAAGCCACCGCTCGATATCAAGATGCTCACATCTGAGCAGCGTCACAGCCTGGAGCAGTGGACGCAGTACTTTGCCAAAACGTATCCCGAGGTAGGTTATCTCGTCTAAAACCTCATTTTGGGCTGAGAAAAATGCAGAAAGCCGCTGTATATCTGTGTGTGTGTGTGTGTGAAGGTCCACAGCGCCGAACAGGGATGTTTCGGCTCCTGGGAGCGCTTTCTTGCTCAATTGCCGACGATACCAGAATTGGTAGGCTTTTTCTGTAATCTCGTACTTTAGCTTTCTCTCATACCCGGCTTTAAATGTGCTAGTCTCTCCAGCTCCATTCTCACAAGTCGAAGGATGTTGATGTCAGCGTTCAAGTCCGGAATTCGCAGTTTCCAGCTATTGTCAACGCATTTCGTGCACAGGAAGTCGTCGCGATCTACGCGTCAGTTGCAATTTTCCTCTTCGATGCGTACAGTCTCAATGTGCCCGTCGCATCGGTGACACTTGGACCAAGTCAAGTGTTCCTACAAGCTCACCACGCTCATTCGTTCGTTCGGCCAGCGCCATTTGATGCGAGAAGGCTTGCTTCATGGCTCGATACATCCCTTGACAGGTACAGGGGGCTCCCCTCGATGCCCTGCTCCAGTTACGTGCCAGGTGACGTAATCTATGGTAACAGGTGTTTTCTGGAGGATCCCTCTGTGAGAAGGATGCCGGGTGCACACACACGCACACGCTGTTCCATTCGGTAGAGGATTTGTGGAACGCGATGTTTTCCATGATGAAACGAGCACCGGAAGGAAAAGCCAGACCAGAGAACGTGTCGAGAAATTAAGATTCGTCTTCACGCTCTTCGTGCACAGCGGTGACAAACGCTCCACTAGAAGCAATCGGTGCGATGGCTCAAGTCTGACTCCGAATCTGGTTTCGACGCAAACAGAGGAAATAGGAGCCTCTAGGAGCAAGCCCTAAAAGCGATGTCGTGCTGGAGTCGAATGTCGTTTTGTAGAGGGCCACAAATAGAGGAGGACTCGTCTTTCGAGCAGAATCGTTTACGAAACGTGACGACTCGGGTGAGCTTTCGACATGAGCTCTGGAACTTGTCGTCAAGCGACGGCCGCGAGTTTTTCTTGTCGTCAATCCAGAAGTGCGAATTGCTGCGCCCACGAAACACCTTGCAAGGCATAGATCGGAGAGTTGAAGAAAATCTGGTTTAAACATGATACATGAAAGGAATGTAGAAGACTGGAGGCATGCTCGAATGAATCGGGAACTGATGTGGACTGATTCTCGAACTCATGTTCGACGACTTTGCGAATCATCCAGATTCTGATCTAGAATCCCATCTGGATTCCGGTGACGAAACGAGCTGTAGCGGACAAAGTTCGAAGAAGCCATTCCATAAGGACACCCAAAAATCCTAAAACTACGTATAAATCCGTAAGCCGATATTCCTTCTTTCCGAAAGCCGCGGTTTTACATCTAAAAAAGTTCGGAAAAAATCGTAAAGCTGCACCAATGCGAGCAGCCCAGTGTTCCACTTTCATCCGACACGGGTGTTGCCGTGGAAGACGCAGCGCGCCTGTGCCTGTCTGGCGTGCACAAGGCTTGAACTGCTCTGGCGTAGCTGCGAGGCGCATTCCCGAAACCCAGTGGTGAAGAGCGGAGCGTGGTGGACCTCAGGGAAAAGTTTTTGAAACGCGTGCTTTCGTGTCTCCGGACGACTTTCACACACAACCCTTGAGTCTCCAGTCGTCGAGGTACCTGTGACAGCCGTCGAGCACTGCGCATGAGCCTACACCTGCTGAGCCGTTCTCATGCTCCTCTTCTGTTTTCCAAGCACCAGTTCGGGGATTCACGCTCCGCCGTTGACGAGACGAATCACCGGAATATCCCCGGAGGGCGCCAGGCACCCGCCAGTTGCCCGTGTTCGAGCGCGACCCAGGCTCACAGCCGGGACGCCGACCGCTCGTGCGACTGCTGAACGCGTGACACGGTTTCGACCCTGCATTGACATTCATAACGGAAAGGTTAAACAGATAGTCGGGTCATCACTATCAGCAGACGGGAGCCGGGCGTCAATGGTGAACTTCGAAGCGACGCAACCCGCGGCCTACTACGCCTCGCTGTACCGCGAGCATGCGCTGCCTGGAGGCCATATCATCCTCCTCGGAGGGGATCGCGAAGCATCGGAACGTGCTGCGCTTGCTGCTCTTGCCGCATATCCGCAGGGAATGCAGCTCGGAGGTGGCATTACGGAGGAGAATGCAGAACGGTTTTTGGAGGCCGGTGCCAGCCATGTGATCGTGACTTCGTACGTGTTTCGGGATGGTCGGCTCGATGAGTCCCGACTGCTTCGCCTAGCCCACCGTATTGGCAGAGAGCGTCTGGTTCTTGATCTCAGCTGCCGAAGTCATATTTCGGGGAGCGAAAGCGCATACTACGTTTACACGGATCGATGGACAAGACGAACTGACTTGCGAATAAGTGGCCAGCTCCTGGAATGGCTCAGCGAATACTGTGCAGAGTTTTTAGTACATGCCGTGGACGTTGAAGGCAAGCAAACCGGTATCGACGAAGCATTGGTGCATGAGCTGGCTGTCGGGTCCCCAGTGCCGGCAACGTATGCGGGTGGCGTTCGAGACCTAGCCGACCTGGAACGCGTTCGACTTGTTGGTTGCGGCCGAGTAGATGTCACAATCGGTTCCGCTTTGGATATCTTCGGAGGCGCGCTTTCCTTTGATATGGTTGTGGAGTGGCAACGAAGACTGGAGAAAATGCTTGCTCGATGAAAACACCTCGAAATGGCAAATACAAATCCTAGGCATGTTGCAAAAGGCAACCAGACTGCCATTGGCCCCGGGTCTAGCGCTGGAACGCTGTCGCTTGTTACATGAGCTGCTTCCGTGCACCAGATGCGCTGCTGTTTCGGAGAGTCGGTGGCAATCTTTCTCGCTTCTTGAATTCGGGAGGCTTCGGGCAATGCGCTGGGTACGAGGTCTTCGACCCGTTACCGAGTGCCGCGACTCGCATCAGCACGGCACGTGCCCGCAAAGCATCTGTACACGAATAGTAAACAGGGACTTGCTGCTGCTGCTGCTGCTGCTGCTGCTGCCCCGCAAAACGATACCGTTGATCAGTGTCTATAGGGCTTGACTGGCATCCCCGGCATGAGGTGAACGCTGATGCGTTCGGTTGCTTCCATCAGCACCCATGTCAGAATGAAATGGAAAAAGGGCGTCGGGCCCTGGCATAAACGCTCAAGTTTTGGATGACTCTCACTGTCATCAACACGAGTATTGACCAGCCTCCAGGGGCCGTTTCTGCGACTGCTTGGTTTTTCTTTCCCTTCAGCTTGATTGTCAGCAGTCGAAGTGTGCTGATGGCAGCCTGAAAGTCTCTACATTGTTTCTCTCGGCAGTTGTCGACGTATTTTATGCTAAAAGCGAACGCTGCGATCTGCACATCGCTTTCTATTCTCATTTTTTACATACCGCCTTTCTGCGCGCTTCACCGGGACGACACTTGGCAATGATCAGGTGTTTCCGTATATCCATTATAAATGCTTCCCCGATAGCCGCCCCTTGGAACGAGAAGGCTTGCTTCATCGTTCGATACGTGCCCCCTGGGGTTCCATGCAGCTTATCAGGTTGCTCTGTTCCATGTCCGCGCCCGTTGACGTAACATCGATCACGGGCTGCGTCTGCGCGATACCCTCGGTGAGTACGCTATCGACTGCATATGCAAGCACATGCTATTCCATTCGACAGAGGAGATCTTGAACGCGATGTTTTCCATGGTGATACGGGTACCGGAGGGGAACGCCTGATTAGAGAACGCACCGAGAAGTCTTCAATTGTCTCCGTTCCCTTTATGCGACATGATGACGCACACTGCAGTGGCAACGATCCCTACCGTAACTGAACTCCTAGTCCAAGACCCATTTCCGTGTAAAAGGAATAGAAGAGATTTGAACGTCTGGGAGCAACTCCCGCAAAAAGGATCATGCTGCAGCCCAGTGCCATTTCATCGATGACACGGAACAGATGATGGTTGATCTAGCGAACAGAATCGATGATATGCCGAGAGGCGGTCAGCGAGGTTTCGGCGTGAGCGCATGAAAACATCGTCAATGGATCACGTGGAATGTTCTTCATCGTCGTCAATTGAGTGGTGCGAATCGCTGCACTCAACAGGCGCCCTGCAACACAAAGATCGAAACCTTGAAGAATGCGTGATTTGAACCTATTACGAGTACGGAAATGGACGAGCAGAGGCTTTTGCGCGTGCCCTCGATGCTGATAGCGGTTCTTTTAGGAACCCTTGTTCGAGCGCGCCACGAAAAATCATCTTGATGACGGTGACGTATCGAATTCCAGTGCCGAGTAATCGCGGGAGCCACTCCCTGGACATGACCCACGATCGTGAAACTATATACGGATCCGCCAGCCTTCATTCATGCAAATCGAATCTTCAGGTTGCATATCTTCGGAAAAGTTCGGAAAATATCGAATGCCAGCAACGTTGCGAGCGGTTCAACGTTCCACGTTCATGTTACGTGGGGTTTCGCGCACACCATGCATTTGTATGGGACCAGGATGCAAACGGCTTGAGCATTTCACGTCACTGCCGCGGGTCGTTCACACTGATGCAACGCAGTCTACGACGCTGCTTTGATCGTTTGCATGGAAATGCCCGAACGAGCGTAGAACGCGGCTCTCCTGGGGTCATATCCAGTCTCTGGTTTCTGTTGTTCGATCCTGCGTCGACGTAAATACAGACTGCCGCCACCAGAGCGCATCGCTGAAGCGCTGCTTGCTGCATAGACATGTTGGTGCAGCGAAACAGGTACGTGGGTTTCCAAGATCCCATTCCTTGCAGGTTTCGCTCGGATGTCTGAGTCAAAAGTGCCATTTTCATCTTCCGCAAGTTCAACGCATAAGCCGACGCGACTGAGCTTCCCACACAGCACCGGAGCACGGGTGCTAGCCTTCTGCATATTTGCCCTGCAACAAGCGTCCTGTGCGAGACTGGTGTCTGCTGGCGCTGTGGCGTGAGCCGCCCAACGATATCGGCAGTGCCAGCTCAGTTGCGCAGTTCAATAGTAGACAGCACTCGACATGGGGTTCATGAATTGATACGTAGGATTTTCTGTGGATTCGGGAGAAATCCGGTTCGTTTCAGGTTCTGCTCCATACAACTAACAGACGCGGACTAGTCTATTCGGCCTGGGAGCGAACCGGTGCAGCTACCGCGCTTGGTATTCGCCGGTGAAAACTTGAAGAATCGAAAATATTGTATATGCTAACTCGTGGGCATATTGCTCAGTCACAACAAGTTATCTTCACAGGGTGCAAACCAAATAGTCCGGAGTGCTCTAGTTTCGGAATACATGCGTACAACGCGTTTACTGTTCTTAGTACGCAACGAAGCGCGGAAAACTCGGCCCTGAGCCTGCGTCTACACCAAACGCTGCAAACACCAGTGCTTCAACTCCTGCAACTAATTTGTTCAAAGCTCCAGTCCGTGCATTCTGTTACCCAGCGCCTGCATTGACCACCAGTAGGTGATTTACTTGTTCAAAGACTATGTTTGGGAGATAACTGCTCTGCGAGAGCGTCGGTGTCGCACCAGCGCCGTTCACTGGACACCGCGGCGCGAGGACTTTCAAGCCATAGCGCGCTCGTTGCGGGGTTTATAACTCGGAGCTGCCCTATATATTTCCTTGCAGGTTTTACTGGCAATGCAGGAACTTGATTCTTACAAACATGGTTGCTCGTATTGCGCTTTGGTCTTTGTGGGGGTGCTCGCTGGCCCGGAGCAACGAAACTTGGGCGCCTTGCCCACAACTGACCTGAGCGTCAAACGCGGCATCACTTGTCGTTTGACGCTCAGACAAGGCCGTGCCTCCGCTCCTTTTGGGCGACAGCCGAGAGCCCTAGGCTGGTTCTCTATCCCGGCGCGATCAGGCGCTTCCTCATTCGTCGGGAGCGGTGGCTGTCGGCGCCGAGCGAGCCGCTCGCTAGGCGCCAGTGCGTACCAGCTTCGGGCGCAACTTGCACCAGCGGCGGGCGAAGAGCCTTCGGAAGCAGGCTCAGCTGGTACTCTGGAAGCCTCCCCGCATGAAAGCATTATTAACACGGAGGTGAGTAGCGTTCTTGCGAGATCGTACTTGGAATATGCTCTGAGCGTGATCCACGCGAGGGCGCTTCCCGACGCGCGTGATGGGCTGAAACCCGTTCATCGCCGCATTCTCTACGCAATGAATCAACTGCGCTTGGATCCGGACGGCCCGTATCGCAAGTGTGCTCGCGTGGTCGGTGAAGTGTTGGGAAAATATCATCCGCATGGCGACAGCGCGGTCTACGATGCATTGGTACGTATGGCTCAGCCCTTCTCGATGCTGGAGCCCCTGGTGGATGGCCAAGGGAATCTGGGCTCTGTCGATGGCGACAAGGCAGCTGCAATGCGCTATACCGAGTGTCGCCTGACCTCGCTCAGCAAACGCGTCCTTCTCGCGGACATTGACCAAGACACGGTCGATATGGTGCCAAACTTTGATGCCTCGGACCAGGAACCCGTGGTGCTACCCGCACGCCTGCCACAGCTACTTTTGAACGGCGCCTCAGGGATCGCCGTCGGGATGGCTACGAACATTCCGCCACATAACCTGCGCGAGCTCGTGAGCGCGCTCATTGCCCTTATCAAGAATCCCAAACTACTGGAAGCGGAACTAGAAGCGCTAATTCCCGCACCGGACTTTCCCACCGGTGGTATTATCATGGGTCTCCGCGGCTCCCGCGACCTGCATCGAACCGGCCAGGGAGCTATTATTTTGCGCGCGCGTACCTCGTTCGAAACGGTTCGAGCGAAAAACCGCCCCGTGCGTGAAGCAATTATTGTCCACGAGCTTCCGTATCAGGTGAACAAAGCGCAACTTTTGGAACGAATGGCGACACTCGTGAACGAGAAGAAACTGGACGGTATTGCGGATCTGCGGGATGAGAGTGACCGCGACGGCATGCGCATCGTCATTGAACTGAAGCGTGATGCAGATAAGAACGTTGTGCTCAATCAGCTGTTCAAGAAGACTGCTCTGCAGGCGGCTTTCAATGGTAACATGCTTGCGTTGGTAGGGCGACGCCCTGAAAAACTGAGTCTACGACGTGCGCTCGAAGTCTTCCTCGAATATCGAGTGCAAGTGATTCAAAGACGCTGCACTTTTGAGCTGAACAAGGCACGAGACCGAGAGCACATCGTGCAGGGCCTGCGTCTTGCGCTCCGCGATATCGATGCCGTCATTCGCATCGTGCGGAACGCCCGCGACGTGAGTTTCGCCCGCAGGGCACTCGTTGACCCTGATGGTGCCTTTGGACTCTCCGAGCGCCAAGCAGATGCAATTTTGGGAATGCAGCTACGTCGCCTGACCCAACTAGAGATGGGTCGTCTCGATCAGGAGCATCAGGAGCTCCTCGCGCAAATCGCGGAGCTCGAGAATACACTCGCGAGACGTGAACTCGTTATGGCCATGATCACTCGGGAGCTGCAGGAAATCCAGTCACAATTTGGACGACCACGTCGATCCGCGATTTCACCCGAAGAGCCAGAACTCTCCGATATCGACCTGGTTCCCAATGAGGAATCGGTGATCATCGCCACCAAACAAGGCTACGTGAAGCGAATGGCGATGCGCGAATTCGAAGCGCAGCGGCGCGGTACTCGGGGCAAGGCTGCGGCGCGTATTCGCGAAGACGACCAAGTCGCTCACTTCTTCTCCTGCCGCGATCACGATACCATCTTGGCGATCTCCCAACGAGGCACTGCCTATGCGATTCGAGCGTTCCAGATACCACAGGCGTCGCGCGTAGCTCGCGGTGCACCGCTGAGCGCTCTGTTACCGGTTTTCGATGCGAGCATCGGCAATGCAGAGACAAGTCTCGCGGCGCTGGTACCCATATCCGCCTTTACCCCGGATCGCTATCTGCTTCTACTCACACAGCAGGGCTGGCTGAAAAAGACGCCGCTCTCCGCATTTGCGAACATGAACGCCAGGGGTCTGATTGTCATGAATGTGCGTGATACCGACACGGTGCGCTGGGTACGTCTCTGCGGTAACGACGACTCGGTGATCATATCATCGACAACTGGTCTTGCGGTTCGTTTCTCGCTCTCGGAAGCGCAGCTTAGGTCGACGGGACGTCGAACCCAGGGTGTGCGTTCCATGCGGCTGCGGAAGAACGACGCGATAGCCGATATGGATGTGGTCGACGGCTGTGCAGACGTCACCACCTCGGAGCGCTACCTGGTGGCGATTACCGAGCAGGGTTACGGAAAACGCCTCCATGTGGATGCGTTTCGTATTCAGAGGCGAGGTGGCGGGGGTAAGCGTGCGACCAGCTTCAAGATGGATACGGAGGATCGTTTGCTCTGCCTGCGTTGCGTAGAACCGGACTCAGAGATTATTCTTATCACTGAGCGGGGTACTGTGGTGCGCGTACCGTGCGATAGCATCCCCATTCAGGGTCGCTGGGCTACCGGTGTTTACGTACAGCGACTCGATACTGGGGATCGTATTGCGCAGGTAAGTTTCACGAACGGCAGCGAAGCGGAACCGATGCCTTCACCTGCCTGGGATTTGGACTCGCGTGGTTGACTTTTGTGGGCTCCGGCTCGACGAGGGAGGTTGCGTTAGTGCGCGCGCGCGGAGCACAGCATATACGACTGTGCCGCAACGGCAACTTGTCCAGCGCTCATAAGCGTCGGCGTTTGAGGCTCGCAGCTGCGCTGGGTAACAAGGATCCCGAACAGCGGGAACAACTTGCATTGTATTTGTTGCGAAGATCGGCAAACCTTTGTGAGAAAGAGTGTGCTGTAGAGCCAAGGCGCATGTACCGAGATGAGGGGGTGTTCGCGTAGAGAGCACGGTGGATTATGAAAGCTCTCGGAGCAAATATGAAGTTGCAGTGCTGTACATGAAGCTTTTTAGCGCAAGATTGGCGCGGAGGCACATACAGGACAAGTGCGGCGGTTTATCACTTGGCGGTGCCGATGTTTACTTGAACTCTACGGGATGATGACTGCACAAGTCGTTTCAGGATATCGCGTAGACCATCCAAGCGTGTAGCCTTGTTCAGCTCAGCACGAAACCCGAATTCTAAACGATTTTGCAGACAAAACCGATAGGCTTCCAGTCCGCCTGTCCGTAATGGCAAGGAGGCATGCGAGCAAACGATGTCCTTGAGAGCGCCAGCCATCGCGGCGTTAGGATATGATCCTACGCTTCGCGGAACGTGAAATCTTTCGTTGAGTCGTGATGGTCTCTTCCCTGATTGCTCGTAGCGTTCGCGTCTCCAGAATTGCCTGGTTAGGGTCAAGCGCCCTACATCACGTCAAGTCGCGTACGTTGGCTCATGAATACCGGAACCGTGCGATTGCGGGACGGTCACGATGAGCCGCTCTCCGGAGCAAGCAGTTGACGATGCGTCTCCCGAGGCGTGGTATGCTGCGACTTGTCCACGGTGGCGCCTCATAGCCCATCTAAAAAAAGAGCTCGTCACAGGGCAAAAAAGCCGGGTGCATCATGAACGCGCGCATGCTGCCGCACTCGACAGCGGTGGAGCAGCTCCACAGGTTCATGTTCCGCATCGAGCGCACGCTCTGAAAGTCTCAGAGCATGTGATGCAGGTCGAGTTTCGGTGCTGTCCAGGATGAAATCCGAATAGCTGCTGGCATTGAACTGTTTCAGTAAACGACAATATCCGAATCAATCGCCGATGCGTAGAAGGACAAAGATGCGTACTGGCTCACAGAAAGTTTGGACTTTGTTATGGGCATGCAAAGGCCGCGTTTCAGCAGTCGGCACTGCAGCGACCTGCCCCGGTAACCAAAACCTCCCTGACGGACGAAACCGGCAGACGTTCTCCGACTCTCTAGCTCGACACATCGCACAAGAACTCAGCAACCGAGTCGCGAATACAGTGACACTACCTGATGCTTTTTCAGCGAGCCGGCTCTTTAGCCGCTCGGAACGGTTTGAGCGCCCTAAGGACAGGCAGCACCGCGACCACTGCACCGAGCTGGACCGTGGCAGCCTTTGAACGGAGCCCGCAGCCGAGCTTTATCGCTCATCGAGCTCACGAGGAGTTTTCGAGCTCGTTTTCCAAGAGAAACATCTGCAAGTGAGTGTTTCGGGACGCCAGTACAGCGATTGCGGTATAAAATGTGTAAACATGCCTAGTCGTATGCAGCTTGCAAGACGAGTGCACTTGACAACGGTTCACGGCGCGTGATCGAAGCGTCGAAACTCAAGTCGACGCTTTCATAGACAAGCCCAGACGAGCCGTAGGCGATGCACCTGCCGATCACCAGTTTTCCCCGCAGACCGCTTGAACGCTCCTCCATAACTTTACTACAGCGTCCAAGCTCAGCTCGACGCGTTCATAAGCAGGAACCGACAAAACCCATGGCACCCGTCTCCATCTCCGAGTTTCTTCGCAAACCGCGGCAGCACTCGTACCATACAACCTCGCAGCAACGGCCGCGAGATGTCCAGTAGACCGTTCCGCTCACAAGCGCTGTTCGGTGCAGGTCGTGGACGTTCCCAAGTGCGGCGCTTTCTTTCTTTTGGACGGCGACACGACGTTCGAGTCGGGCGTTATATTGCTGCCTAGCACCTTGAACGTGAAATGACGGACACGCACACTGCAGCGCCAATTCCTGACCAGTTGATGGAGATAGATGTGCGGTCAGGCACGGAAGTAGGTAGCAACGGACGGAACGAACCGAGAGAAGAGCTTCACGACAGTGCGGGTACAGTAACACGCAGGGCAGCGAGCCTCAGCCAGCGCTGGAGTGACCCCGCTGACATGGAACTCGATCGCAGAGAGATAACGCGACTTATGCTCCAGGAACTGGAGGACCTTGGCTACCACCGCACAGCGCAGGCACTCGAACGCGAGGCAGGTATTCTCGCACGCTCACCAGACGTGCGTCGCTTGAAAACACTGCTGCTCTCCGGTGAGTGGGAACAAGCAGCAGAACTCCTCCCTGGACTGGTTGGTCGGACAACTTATCAAAAAGAGCAGGCCGCTGCGGAAACACCAGAAGAAGCGCTTTCCCCTGAGGCTTCAAGGCTCGTGGATGAGGCTCGCTTCCTCATTTATACCCAAAAACTGTATGAAATTTTACTGGAACTTCTAGGGCAAGTCGAAGAGGGCGATGAAGCGTCACCAGCGCGGGTGCTGCGTTGCCAGCGCCTGGAAGCGCTCCAGCAAGCCGCTGTTGACTGCCTGTGTCGGGAGCTATCGCCGAACGCCGTAGCGCAGCAGGAGGCCTGGCGCCTGCACCGTCTCACCATCGCTGTGCTGCGTGTCTCACATGCGAGGGGCTCACTTTCCAAGGCGATCCGCGAGTCTCTACGCTCCGTGCTACAGGGCGAGGGTGTTCCAGAGACGACCAAGACTGTACCACTTGGAGCGACGGATGGAGTGGAGTTGCGGCGTTGCATGCGCGAGCAACTCTTCCACAAGCTGCAGCCGTACATCCGCAAGGAAAAAACGATTGAAAAGTGGCGATTGGAGACGCTTTTGCGACGAGCACTGCGAGAGAATTTGCAGCAGGCTTGTTTTCCATATACCTATCAGGAGCGTCCCTCGTTACTGGAGGATCTTGTATTTCAACCGATGGCCATACCGAGCGAGACATGGCGCATTCTCAAGGCGCACCGGGATGAAGTCTGGCTTGTCCAGTTTTCCCACAGTGGTCGTTGGCTCCTCTCCGCCGGCAAAGACGGCCTTATTGTCGTTTGGGATGTTGCGCGACTCAGCCAATCCAATGAGCAGATCGTCGAGCATCGTGCTGACCTGGCCGCTGCCGATGTTCGTGCTCTCTCCAATGGCGTCGAGCCCGCCACCGATGATGCATCATCGGCAAACGGGTCGGATGCGTTCGAACACGCCGGTTGTCTGGTGCTCGACGGCCACAGCGACGCGATATGTGCCGTATCCTGGTCGCCGGACGACGAGATGATCCTATCGGCAGCGGGTGATCATGTTTTGCGCCTGTGGGAAACGCGGACCGGTCGATGTCGTTTCGCAAGTGAAAGACAAACCCAGGCGATTACTGCATGTGCCTGGCTTCATGACGGCGAGCGCTTCGTTACCAGCCTGACAGACTCCAATCTCTACGTCTGGCGCGTCGACGGGTTGCGAGAGCGCACGACGCTCGGCATGGACCGCGTTCGAGCGCATGTTGTACTCGCCTTTCATGGACGCATCTTTAACGACATCGCGGTGAACTACTTTTACAACGAAATCGTAGGAATCTGCACCGCCCGGTGCATCTGTCGCTATGATGCTGATGGGGCAACCGCTCTAGGTCCCTGCATCGAAGAGTCCGAGAATATGACAGCACTCTGCGTTTCCCGATTAAAGTCGATTCCGGTCGTGCTTGTGAGCACTTCCGGCGACGGTTGCCCGCGACCTGAGATCCACGAATGGGATTTTGAACATAACGCTCTAGTTCAGCGTTATATTGGGCATCAACAGGGTCGCTTTGTGATCCGAAGCTGTTTCGGTGGTTTTCGCGAATGCTTCGTGCTGAGCGGCAGCGAAGATGCCCACGTATACATCTGGAAACGACGTTCGGGTCAGCTCTGTGCTCGACTTGCAGGCCATACTGGGACAGTGAATGCGGTTGCGTGGAGTCCAACGGATCTCGCGCTCTTTGCGTCTGCGAGTGATGACGGTACCGTTCGACTTTGGAGCACCGCCAATCGCTGCATGTAGCGTATGCATTGCAGGTGTCGCGTCTCGGGGCGTCCATGCAGCACCCCAGACGCTGGAGCGCATACCGGATCCGCGACGCATCTAGTGTCGAGAGACTCTAGCATCATGCCGTCCAGAAAAGCCAGGGGCCCTGGGCGCCTCGCAGCTCGGAGCTCTCGGGGCTAGCATCACGGTTACCAGAGAGTCATTCGGGGCCTCGCGCGAAGCTCACCGAAATCAGGAGCGCCAGCGTGCACTCCAGCGCTGCGATTGCGGTTATCCAATATCTCAAGATTCACCACGAAAACAGGTGTTAAAGCTGCCATGCACAAGCACAACAGCAGACCTAATATTTGCGGTTTTGCTTGGAAATCGTTTCCAGTGTCGCAGAGTCCACCGCGAAGACAGGCGAAATTGCAAACCTCAAGTACCGTGTATCTGATAGTTGCGGTTTTTTCCGGAACTCGTGCACATGTGGTCAGTGCGGCCGCCTTACACACGTTCGAGTGCTCGCTTGTGACGAGTGACCCCGTGCTGGCGGTGTGTGTGTGTGTTTGTGTTTGTATGGAAAGCGTGCTCTGGAGCCTGCCGGCGTTCAGCGCCCCACTGAGGAAGCTTTTAAGCCACCGGATCACACTTGAACGTGCTCCGGTGTGGGCACAGCCCGTTGTGTACGGCTGAAGCGAACGACCGAGTCTGTCTATCGAGACTGGCAGACGTAGGAAGCGACCGGACAACGCGCTACGGCACCTGACGCCAGATAAGGTGGAAACAGCCCCGGCACGCCTGTCTTTGCGGGGGTCGAGGCCTCACCCGAGGCTCAGTTCGTCGTCGTCGCTTTGCGGAGGCGCAGGTTTCACTGCATCACTTGCCTTGCGAACAGCAGAACCCGCTGGGCTCCGTGCTGATCGCGGGCCGTTCGTTTCAGACTTCTTCGCACTCGTTTGACCTGGGTCAGAGCTCGGGAGCGCCAGCTCAGGTTTGACAAACTCCTCCGTGGTAACGACCCGCTCACGCCGGCTTGCCTTATAGCCTGCTGGGACCAGGTCGCTAGGTGCTCGCTTTTTTTGCTGGGTAACGGCCTCGTCCGCGTTTTCCTCAGAGTGCAGCACCTCAACATCCCAAGGCTGAGGCCCGGCGTACTGCCTCAGAAAGTCAGCCAAGTACTGCTGGCTCGCTACGCGAAGTCGGAACGAGTGATCCGTAGACTCGCGGTAGTAGTTGCGCATGGTGCGCCATATCTCGGGCCAGCGCTTCGACGCGATCACAGCGTCAATGCCCCCGCGTGCCTTGACGCCCCAGTATAAAGCATAGAGGTCCAATAATTTCCCCCGAAACATAGGGGTTTGCCACGGTTGCCCAGTTTTGCGCTGCCAATGTGCAGCGAGCGCTTCGAAAAATTCGTTCTCTTTCGCGCTATCTCGCACAAGCGGCACTGAACCCTCGGTAGACGCGACTCGAGGGCCCGACGAGCGATGCGTTCGACCCGGACCCGTGCCCGTCATGATATTTTCAACCATGCGATGCTTTCGCGGTTTGCTGAGCGGCATACCGACAATCTCCGCGTTTTCCATGGCCGCCGACTCGATGATGCGGCCCATAATCGTATTCCACTTGGAACCGGTTCGAACAGATGCCAACGCCTGCACTGCATCTGCAGCGATGGAGTTCGGTCGAGCGTTACGTGGTGCACAAAGCCAGCACTGATAGCGGGCGTGCTGCATTTGCAGCTGCTCCCATTCCGCGTCCGATAGGCCCGTACAGACCTTATGTGACCAGCCCTTGCAACGAGAGCACTGAATCATCGGCCCAAAGTCGATCATGTTGCCGCAGGCGCAGAGGACGATATCCGTGGGGGTCTCTGGTTGCGGTGCCTCGCTCGCCGGCACTACGTGTCGGTCGGTATGGTGCTGTTGCATGGAGTTCGATGCCCCATACGGACGCTTTGTGATTCTGGCTTCCGCCGCTGATGGGCTTGAAGCTACCGGGTATTTTCTCGGCCTACCTCTTGTTGCTCCAGTGCCACGATTGTGCCCTTTCGTGGAGGGTGTTGGTGAAGCCGTGCGATATTTCGCTGCTCGGCTGGGGCGCGTCGTTTCCACGCCTGCTCGTTTCATCTCCGAGCCACCGCTGTTTTCAGATGGACGATCATCATTTTTCTGTACACTTCTTTGTGTCTTGCCCTGGTCATCTGGTTGCATGTGAACGGCACCAGCGGGCTGCTCAGCAGGCACGGCATGCTTATTCACCTCCGTCTTGGCAGTTGGCGACAGCGAACATGCAGATCCCATGTCGCTATGAGGCTCTTGTTCAAAAGCAAACGACTTGATATGTATCCTGGGATAGTATGGGGAGTTCCCATCCTGTTCGGAGCCTGGCGCGCCCTCCGACTCTGGACGGTCGTTGGGAGTCTGGATCCTCGGCGCCTCCGCTTCCTGATCCATATTTTCCGAAATATATCACAGCTTAGCACCGTATGAAGGAATATATGGCACCTGTAAACAGAAAATACGAACACCCCACCTCAGTGCGGAAATATCGCCGCGCAAAACAGTGGCCTAGAGGGCGATATGTTGCTTCGATAAGTACACGAACCTGTCACGCTCGCACCGTCGCCGTCACCCTTCCGTGTATGGGCTGCTGTCGTGTTTAAAAAAATCAAGAGCTCTTCACGTCAGAATATTCGTATTCAGAATACACCTCCCTCACTTTTATGATACTAGGATATGAAATATATGCTTTGAAAGGGGCAGTGACGCTCGCTGCGCACACAAAATGGCTGGCTGCGGAGCGCTTTTTTTGAAGAAACTACCGCCGGCAAATCAGGTTTACCAACGCGCATACATCACGCCGACAGCGTGGATGTCTCTACGCAGACGCACAATCGCTTCCCAGGCTTTTCTCGACCGGCCAGCTACTATTGGTTTCAGCTTCTTTCCGTTCAACGGGACCTTGAGAGGTCGCCCGACGAAGTTGGCTCTAGTCAACTCGGGGGGTGGGGCGGGGGGTCTGTTCTCCAGCACCGCACATCGCCTTATATTGATTGCTGTGTCAAAGTCATGGTTCAGAAACTCTATACGTTTCTTGCCGTTGGGTACACTCACCAGTGCGACTAGTCCACGAAATTTCGCCCTCCGTTCCATTTGCTCTTCCGTCAGCGCTCTGTGTTTTTGTATATCTCCAGGGCTTTGCTGGTACTGCTCCATCTCGACCCTGTGAAGTGTACGTCCCAGTTCACGGTGTATGTATGACGTTCGGAACTCATCTATCGGTATTACAACAAAACGGTGAGCGCACTCATTGTACGCTCTTGTCGATACAGGGAGTATGCTCCCTTTCTTGGACGCGCAGAGCCCTGCTCCAGTCGCTGTTACGACTCTCTGACTCTCGTCCTCCAGCCAAGGCCTTCAACTGATAGAAAAAGTTGGCAAATGCACGCTTCTTCCCACAGTACAAGTTCATACACAGACGAGAACACCGGGGCTTGGTATATTCTCTCCACAGCGCCTACCAGTGAGCAGCACGAACTCCCATGAATTTCAGAAAAGCTTCAAAGTCCGCTCCGCGGCTCGTTACCCCGCTCATAGCTTCCAGGTGATCCTTCATTCCTGCATTCCATGTGTCGATTTTCTTCCTCGCATTCATTATACCGGATTCTCGATAGTATATTGCTCTCGAGAACCTCAAAAGACGCGTGTCTTTCAGACGTAAGTTGCCGTCCTTACCATCTCCCGCACGCTTGCATGCTGCAATGGTTATGATATTCGTGTTTCCGGGGTTCGCGCCACTGACAAAGTCGTTATCCTGCACTTTCTGCGTCGCAGGATCCGCCTCCTTCTCATCTTCATGCTTCGCCGCGCCAACGACAAAGTCGTTTCCCCGCACTTTCTGCGTCGTAGGATCCGCCTTCTTCTCATCTTCATGCTTCGTCACGGGCGACGCCGACGACGCAACAGGACCATCTGCCTTCAAGCGCGGATAGTGTACACACATGGATACCCCATCGGTTTCTATCATCCTCGTGAATATTTTTTGCTTGCTCGTTTTGAGACGTTTGAAATCGAAGATATTTTTCCAATGGAATTCCCGGTTTTCGCCGGTGAACTCTATCTTCCTTACATCGAACTCCGGACAGATCTCGTTCATGATGCCGTAAAGAACTCTGAAGCCGATTGTACCAAATTGTGACTTGATGTTGCAGATACGAACGACGTCGAAGCGCTTCTCCAGAAGCGCAGCCTTCCGTTGCTCTGACTCGGCATTGTTCCCCACACCCTGCTCCATTTCCGCCTTGTGTTGGAGTTCTCGGTTCAGGAATACGAAATAGCGAAGGATTTGGTTGTTACTTCTTTTCCCATGCTTTATTCCATATCTGATACCTCTTCTGCTGGATTGACCAGCCCCACGACTGCACGATGCTCTTGAGTAGCCGCACGCAGGGCAGAAGCTTTATTCGTGCTCCTGCGTGAGGTCTTCTTGTCCACAAATTCGACCTCATCTTCACGATGACGACCGTTGGTGATGGCACTGACGATGGCCCATCTCATTCCTCTGGAGAGAGGCCCGGGTACAGCACAAAGACGGCGCATATCACGAGACGTTTGAGGTTCACGATCATGTGGTTATTCTTGTTCGTGATGTACTTCATCGCCCCGTAGGTGTAAATACCCCAGTCACCCCTGTATCGAATACCGTTGAAGCGATATTTGGTGTGATTTTCGTGGAGGGCGTGCACTCGCTCATTTTTCATCGACGTTTTCCCTGTGCCAAGCATCAGGTGGCGGATAGACGCCATGTTGAAAAACCCTTCCGGAATCTCGACTGTTTCCATGTGCGTCACGTCGCGATACATCTCCCTCACCAAATACATGATCCCTGACGAAGCCTTTGTAACACTCATGGAGTACGAATCGACACGGTTTCTGATGGCCTCTCACGACTTTTGCTTGGATGGATCCCTGGTATGTCCGAGAAGTCAGTCTTTCACTACCATATCGTCGTAATGTCGCCTTTCTTGCAGCCATTGACGTGCGGCCTCCTGCATTTGCTCCTTGGTCTTCTCGTGCTCCGCTTTGCTCCGCACTGTTTTTCGTTTTTCTCCGCTAGCCGACGAAACCGCGCCTCCAGGACCCTCCGCTTCCCTTTCCGTAACTTTCCTTTTTCTAATTTTTCTTATAACGCACTTTGAGCGCATTCGGTATAAACCGTGAAAAATCACTTGAGTACACTAACCTGAGAGTTGAAACACGATTGAAATGAAAACAACACTTTGCTAGGACTTTACGCAAATGCAACTTGTCGTTAGAGCAAGAAGACAACGAATGATCACGATCGTATTTCCCTTCATGGCGAGATGCGCGTCGTGTCTCGTAACTCCCAAATCTCGAGGTGCGCATATCGACCGCGCTATTTAGAACAAAGAACAGAGACTCACGATTCACTACCAACGATATAATGATTTCTTTTCCCTCTTCGAGAAACTGCAAACTGGGGAAGAGACATCCATACCTTCGAAAGTTTACTTTACAGGCGGAAACTCCCGCGAGCTGGACATGTCTCCCAGGCTAGTGCTTGATGCTCCTCCCAGTGGCAGGTGCTTTATTGAGACCTGACCAACTCATCCGCAACGCATATCATTCTGGGACTAGGAGCCGGTAGCCTGCGCCTGGGCGTCGCCCTGGTCGCGGTGGTCTCCTATAATGTCGATTCGCGCTGTCGCAGGCAGTGCGTCCGTCTGCACAGCTTGCAGGATCCCAGAATCATAATTAGCCCTGTTTCCGTGTCAGGTGTAGCATTGCTCGGGCGACGCCCTCTGTGGAATGGAAAAGCTGTTCTGTCTCTGTGATGCATCTGCGCCAGCGGTTTAGGCGCTACGGCTAGTGTTCATAGCATGCACTCGGCACACGATATGGCGTAAAAATTACTGGTTCCTTCGGGGGAAAGCACGGCGTGTGGAACTTGGAAGCAGGTGGAACGATTGATGCTTCCCTGTGCGCTGCGAACAGGCGCTGCGATCGGGGATAGCTAGGTTGTGCCAAGGTTCTGTCGAAGAGAAAAATCTGCATTGCGATACGCGTTGTCGCCTCGCAGACAGGGCTAAAATTTTTCGAAGCGAGCGCTGAACGAGGCAAGCCGTTCCCTATATGTGAGCTCTTGAGATACAATCGTTTATCTCTTGTGGCGCTTGGGAGAAATCGCTGACACCAGACATTA
>Ga0080006_1150338_pt1 | contig 33426 bp, 33 predicted proteins | sample RS3BMetagenome_FD_69209 | JGI IMG/M metagenome (GOLD analysis project Ga0080006, IMG submission 69209) | Ferric oxide microbial mat and aquatic microbial communities from Rainbow Spring, Yellowstone National Park, USA - RS3B (SPADES... ...
TTCCTCTTAAAAACGTTTAAATTCCTGAAGAATTCGAATATGTCCGTGGTGGACTCCACGGTCGCTCACCGATTCCGAACCGTGGCGCCCACCACGTTTAAGCCTTATCCGGACACCATCACTTTTATGGTTATAAAAAAGTGGTTAAGCACCGTTTACCCAAAAAACTGAGCTGATTGGAAACATAATTTAATATAAAGCGGGTAGTATCAGATTGTGTCGCTTTCCACAAGCTTTTTATCGCCGAGCTTACCATCTGACCAAGCCCACTTTGACCTTGAAACCCAGCCAAACTTTTTTTGGAGGGATTTTGAGTAAATCTCCTTCCAGTCCAGATTGACACGGTCCGCCCAAGCCTTATAGATTCTGGGGTCAATGTAGTTTTTAAGTGAAGTAACAAGATTATAGTCCTTGGTTTGTTTTACCAATTCGGTTTCAAGCTGCAGTTTAGCCACTTTCTGCTTTAATTTCCTTGTTTGTTTACCGTTCTTTGCGGATTTTTTGATTAAGTCATGGAGTTTTGAGTGCTTCTTTTTTAAAGCTGAGCGGTAACCTCTTGGCACGGTGCGTTTGTGGTTGCAGAACTTGGCTGCTTCCAAATTGGCCAGCCTAGCATAATATAGCTTCACAAACCTGTTGGACCTTTTGGCTTTAGCCGTTTTTTTCATCAGGAAATTCTTAACCACACGTGTGGCATGGTAGGTTCTAAAGACTTTGGCAGTCAAACCGGGCATAAAGCCACCCAAAAATTTGTTCACCGAAGCGGATGACACAGTATCAAAAATTTGGTCTGTCGGCTTTTTGTTCTTGATTAGCTCCTGCAAGTTCTGAATAAAACGCGGGTCCACCTGTGAAAGTCTGATGCTCTTATGCCACTCTACACTGTCTTTTCCCAAAAACTTGAATTCGATGGTGTTCTGTTTTATGGTCAAATGCTCGACCCTGAGTGTTGTCGCTCCAACCGTATCCGCCTCATCCGCTTCTTTTTCGTCTCCAACACGCAGACCCAGCTTGTCTATTAAATAGCAAGCCGTCGCAACCTTTCGTAACTCACGGTTTCTTGAGTGCATACCTCGGACTATGTGTTTTCTGATGCGCTCAATCCTAGAGCTGAGTCTAAGAGCCTTTTCGTACTTTTCCTTATCCTTGTCTTGACGAATGCGTGAGCCTTCATGGAGCCAAACATATTTTATTTTCCCTGTCAGTTTATCCTTCCACTTCGCCACCCACATTGCTGAGGGGTCGTGAACAATCTTGTGCCAGTTTCCCTCGGGTATCTTGGCGTCCCTGCTCAAATTCAGCGTCACATCTCTGTGTGTAACTCTTGGTTTCCATCTGCCGCGTAGAGGATGGTTTCCTCTACCCATAAAGATGTCGGCTGGTTCCACCATCCAATTAGCTATTTCAACTCTTCTACCGTCCACCGTGGCGTAACCGTATTTCTCTTTGAGCTGGCGCCTAATCCTTTTTCTTTCGTTAGCCAACTTTTTATTAAGCTTAAGACGAATCTTTTGTCTCACATACGCCTTGCGAACATCCGAAAAATCTATTTCATCCAAGGATTTCGGTTTTGGTTTAAGGTTCAAATGCTTAGAAAAATCTCGAAAAAAGTTGTTTTTGAAAACGGGATCGGATGCTTTCTGCTGCTTCATGACCTTGACCCATCCGAAGGCCATTTCCTCTGCATCAGGGGAAAGTTTAAAGGGTTTACCGTCAATTTTGACGCTGAGCCCCAAATACTCGTGCGGTGCAGGTAGGTAAACACCGTTATGCACAAAGCTCTTCCAATAACTCTTGCGAGCTTCCACATAGATTACCTCAAAGTTTGATATTTAGGCTTTACCTGAAAAGAGAGTACGCTTCTTTGTTGAACAACTCGTAGTGACAAGTCGGAACAGTGGTCTAAGCTGGACTCCGATTAAAAAGCAAACGGTGACTCCTCTTTAAAGAGGAACCTACGCCTAGAAAAGGTCTCGTAAAACGTATTTGGCAGTGGGCTCAGGCTTACAACTGGGCTCAGCTTCGAATTCGTTTGTTGAACCAGCAGGCCATTAAACCAGCTGAATGATGAAACGCTTTAAGCACTCAAAGCGTTCAATAAATCAACGATCTGACAACAACCATTTACAAACTGATCGCAGACAGAGACGCTATGAGTCACGTCAGACACAAACCACATAAGGATTCAAAAGTTGTTCTGTAAGATGCAGACAGGCGCGTTGATGGCTTCTGTAGAATCACTAATCAAAAAGCAAGGGTTGAAACTGGTGTATGCAAAGAGTTTCGCGTCGAGCCCTCCGAGTTTCGCTTTGGGGGTCGACGAACTACCCATTGAAGAACATTTTAAAGCAGAGTTGAAAGCAAAGGGATTAAACCGCATATATGATTTTCAGCTAGAGGCTTTTCGAAAGATAACCGAATTGAAAAGCACCGTAATCATTTCAGGTACGGGCACGGGTAAAACTGAGGCTTGGTTGCTTCCCTTGCTTAATTCATTGAGTCAACGGGACAGGTTTGGATGCGTAGTGGTTTACCCCACCAAGGCTTTGTCCAGAGACCAGTTTGACAGAATCAAAGGTTTGTGCGACTCAGTAAAGCTCACTGTAGGATCCTACGACGGAGACACTCCGCAACACTTAAGAGAACAGGTATACCGGGACCCTCCCAACATTTTGTTGACAAATCCAGACATGTTGAACCTAGCGTCAAGGAATCCGAGGTTCAAAGGTTTACTCAGAGGAATCAAATTTCTTGTCTTAGACGATTTCCACATATACCAAGGAATATTTGGAGCGAACGTTGCCCATATTCTTTGGAGAATCAAAAGATTGGTCGACGCAAATATAGTCTTTATAGGCTCTTCTGCCACAATAGCGAACCCAGAAATCTTTGGAAAAAAACTTTTTGGAGTGGTGCCAGAACTGGTTGTTTCGAATGCTTCTGTTGCAGAACAGCTACATCTTTTGATAGAAATCGGTCAAAAAAGCAAGCGTGGCGCGGCAACCAGACTTCTCGAAGAGCTTGTTAACGCCGGACGCAAACCAATTCTTTTTGTGGACAGCCATTTCAACGCTGAGCTGATTTACAGAGGGCTAGTGGGTCGCCTAGGAGCGAAAGTGGCGCTGCATCGAGCTGGACTCACACGGTCATACAGGGAACGCGTTGAGTCGGGACTGAAAAACGGAAACGTCTGCTGCGTGGTATCAACACCTTCGCTTGAATTGGGAGTGGACATAGCTGGTCTTGACACTGTTGTAATGTACGGTGTGAGTTCCAGTCTTACCCGCTACGTTCAAAGAGCAGGAAGAGCGGGGAGACGAGGACAGACCAGCCTTATAATTCAGCTGTTGGGGTCGGACCCTATCAGCCAATATTATTCTCTGAAACCCGACGAATACGTTGAGAGACCACTCGACCCAGTGTTCATGGACCCCGAAAACCTAGAGGTCATGTCGTATCATTTGTTAGCGGCCAGTGTCGAAAAACCCATACGCCTATTTGAACTCGGAGATTCTTACAAGCCATTGCTACAATCCCTGTTAAACGCAGGGCTGATTCAGGGTTTTGGTGGATATTACAAGTGCACCACTAAGGGCTATAAGTATTTGTCCGAAAGGGAAGGAATCAGGGGTTCTTCAGAAGCTATCAGAATCAGGGATGAAGGAGGGAGCACTATAGGTGAAAGAAGCCTGCCAATGGCGGTGACAGAGCTTCACCCCAACGCGATTTACAGCCAAGCCGGAACAATTTATTCTGTGAAACAACTCGATCTAGTGAAAAGGTTGGCGGTGGTTGAGAGAATAGAGTCCAATCTGTTGTACACGAGAAGCATAAACTCAAAGATACCGAAATCATTCGAAAGCAGCGTTGGTGTCACGCTTGGCCAAATCACTCTTGATCATGGAGCAGTAGAAATGGACATAGTTGTCACGGGCTACTTGGTCAAGGATTTGGATGACACGCTTTTGGCTGAAAGAATTTTGGATAAAGAGCTCGTTTACACTTTCAGAACCAAATCGATAAAATTTGTGTTGCCCCCAAAGGATGAGTGGGACCTTATTGGTAACGGAGAGGGCTTTCATGCCCTTGAACATTCAATTATATCGGCTGCTTCAATAACCATGGGAGCCTCAGAGACAGATATGGGGGGAATAAGCACACCCTACGGCGAAATCTACATATATGATGGCCAAGCGGGTGGGACGGGGGCCACACGCGAACTTTTAGAGAGATTTGAAAAAACAATCAAAGTTGCACACACCATAGTATCCAAGTGCGACTGCCAAGATGGATGCCCAAAGTGCGTTTACTCGGTTCACTGTGGTAACAACAACAAATATCTTTCACGAAGAAAAGCGTCCATGCTTCTGGACGAATGGATACGACGAATCACGTAAAGTTGTGATAAAAACCAGCTAAGTCGTGTTATACCTGAGACTGTCAGAACAGGGATCCGTTTTCTTTGTAGGTCTTCATGATAACCAAAGGCGTAACGTTTGATACACCGGGAATCGAGTTTATTTTGTCGTTAACCAGCTTTCTGAGCTCTTCGATTGAGGGTGCATACAATAGGGCAACGATATCCGCCTCTCCTCCTATCTCGTACACCGCCTCGACCTCCAATATTTCGGACACACTTCTCGAAACATTCTCGATGCTGGCCTGATTGTCGATACTGATCAACAAAATAGCTCCGGTTCCCCTTCCACTCTTTGACCTGTCGACAACAACCGTGTATCCCTTTATAACACCTTTGCGCTCAAGCTTCGCCACTCTGTTATAAACCGTTGAAGGGCTGACGTGCAGCTTCTTAGCCAGCTCCGAGAAAGTGAGTTTTCCGTGGGACTTCAACGCATAGACGATGGACATATCGAGTGCTTCTGAATCTTTCTTCTTTAACTTTGGCATCAAAAATCAAAGTTCTTCGTGTTATTAAGCGTTATACAGTGGACTAATCAAAAAGTGCCAAGGTTTTGTTAGCCTTGGCTCAAAGCCGACAGTATTCGCTCCGCAAACAGGTTCTCAGGCACCGCGCCTTCGAATTCCACCGAATCGTTCACCACAATTTTTGGCACCGCCATCACGCTGTATTTTTGAGCCATATCTGAAAACTCCATGGCTTCTATCATCTCGGCTCTAATCATAGGGTTCTCAAGCGAAAACTGGTGGGCCGTCCTCACAGCGCTTGGACAATATGGACACATGGGTGTAACGAATACCTTTATGCTAACGGGTTTGGCGATGGATTTTACCTTGGATTTGGTGCTCTCCGACAGCCTAGTGGAATTTGTTGATACGTCAATGAGGTCTTCCAAGAGGCTTTTGAATTCGTACCCCGAAGGTATTCCGAAGAAGTAAAGCTTTGAGCCTTTTGGCGATATCAGAACCGTGGCCGGCGCCTTGTCGACACCCAATTGCTGAGCCAATTCTCTTTCCGCATCCAAATCATGAATTTCCAACTTAATCTTTGGGGAAAGCTCTGAAATGTCGGTTAGCAACTCCTTTGTGTCAGAACAGTACTCGCATTCTTTGCTTTCCCGTGTGAACACCACGACTCTAACCTCACCTCTTAATTGTTTTTCGAACAAGTCTTGAACAATTCTCTTTTGGTCCTCCTTTAAAACTGACATCATCTTTCACCATATAATAATCCCTTTACAAATATATAATATTAACTCGAACCACGGCTTTTTGACCCACAATTTTTGAATTCAGAGGCGAAGACCAATATTTTTGTTTGAATACAACAGAAACATTAAAGCAAAATGAACGGATTTGGCTCAACCAAAATAACCCGGCACGAGCCAATAAAACGCCTAAACAAAGAATCCCTATTTACAAATCCAACCTTAGCTTACGACTCTGAAATCTGATTGATTGCGCTGCGCCTTATTTGAGTTTATATTTTAAATATGGCTCAGACGGCTAATCAACTAAGTGGCTGTGGTCGCCTTTTCCGTCACCGTTATTCTTCTTGGGATAACTGCGCTCAACACCGTTGCAAGCAAGAGATTCAGTCCCAGTGCTATAACGGCGATATAAATGGAGCCCAAGAAAGTTGGGAACAAAGATGAGAGCTGAACGCTGAGCGCCATATATAGTCCAACGAAAATGCCCGCTACAAGACCAACGATCAACGCCTCTTTCTTAAACCAATCGGTGTAGAGGCCTAGGAAGACTGAAGGTAAGAGCTGAATAATGAATACTCCGCCCAGCAGTTGTAGATTTATTGCGTAAGTCGCTGGAACCGTGAACACGAATCCCAAAGCCAAAAACTTGAACGCCGCCGAGGCCCATTTTGCTATTCTTGATTCACCCTTTTCGCTGAGGTCGTGTTTGAACTCTTTTATAATATTTCTGGTCAAAAGGTTGGCTTGCGCTATAGCCATTATCGCAGCTGGAACCAAGCCGCCTATGAATACGCCCAGTAAACCCACGCCAGCCAGCCAACCGGGTAGACTGTACATTATAAGAGCTGGGACAACAAGGATTCCTTGGCTGGCAGCTGGAAACTGTTTTACAAAACCGAGCGCCGAGGGCACAGCGAAAATTAGCACGCCGAAAAGCGCTAGAAACGCCAAGCCTATTCCATAGAGACATAGTAATGATGTACTAACGCGGAGTTTGTGAGCGCTTTCAGCGCTGAGAACGCCATTTATAGCATGGGGATAGAGGTACAGCGCCAATGCGCTTCCAAGAACCAGCGTCGCATAACCCGGCTCTAAACTCGCCGGGAGGGAAAGATACTTGGCCGCCTTAGCAGCGGAGAAAGCTGAAGCAAAGTTGCCGCCAATGCTGATAAGAACGGCGGCTATTACGAGAACCACGGTGAGCCAAATCAAAACGTCTTTGAACACGGCTGTCAAAGTTGCGCCTCTTAATCCGCTTGTATACGTGAAAGCAGCAAGTATTATAAACGACAAAACGAGAGAGGCCTCTTCTGCCAGAACTGAGGTTGTTCCCGCAGCAGCAAACATAGCGGTTAGCACAGCCTTCATGCCCACGATTTGAAGCGCTATGTAGGGTAGCAGGGCCACGATGCCCGTTATGGCTATTAGAATGGCCAAAAGTCTGCTCTGAAATCTGTCCTTTACGAAGTCCGACGCCGTGACATAACCCTTTTCTCGTGAGATGGACCATAACCTAGGCGTGAACGCCAGAGCGACCCCGAATGTAATCGCCACGTATGGCACCGCAAAGAAATAAAGTGAGCCCTTTGCAAACATGCCGGAAGGAACAGCGACAAAAGTATAGGCTGTATAGAGGTCCGCTCCCACCAAGAAAAACGCAAGCCATGTTCCAAGCCTTCTACCCGCCAACGCCCAGTCCCAAAGCTGGTCCAGATTGCCTCTGCGCCATCTGGAACCGTAGAAGCCAAGAAAAACGAAGAAGGCAAACAAAACTACAAATACGGGAAGCACTTCGGAGAAGATTGCAACCATCCTACTTCACCGATTCGCCTCTCGAAGCATCGGGTTTTCTTTTGTTTTCGATGTATGAAAACGCTAAATATGGTAGAGTTGTCAGCAAAAGAAGAAGTATTTGGAACCAGTAGAAAAACGGAAGACCGCCCAATTCTGGATTAATAAAATTGTATATCGGAACATAAAAGTTTATAAAAGCGGGTACAACTATCAAAAGAACCAAGCCTATCTGAACAGGCTTCACATTCTTTCAACTCAACTTCTTTTCCTATAGTTACAAATAAATTTTGCTAAAAAATCAGCATGTCAATCAACATCTCAACTCGTCTGTAATACGAGAAACATTATTATAATAACAATTATGCTTTGGAAAAGCAAAGCAATCAACAGATATTTCAGTTTCTCTGCTTAAGACGAGTCAGTTCATCCGATTTTTCGGGTCATATCTTAACTCTCAAAAAGGGTAACCCCTCCCCGTTGCTTTGATTCATGCATTTGGTTTACTGTAAAGCTCAGTGCTCCGATTTTGCGGACGCACCACGCACAGAAAAGGCTGCACCTGCAAATGCTACGACAACACCTATGTAGTTGACGATATAGTTCACGCTTATTTGCGCATGCGGAACCTGAGGCGGGCTCCAGAAGGGGCGGAACGAAAACAGAATGTTGTAAACCAGACCGTCCACGACGATTCTATAACCACTACCCAGAATGGCGAAAAACAGACCAACGCAAACCATGATTATGCCCGCAACGAAGAACTCTTTATCCATAGATCTAACCGCCCAAAGGCGTTTGTTTTCAATCGCCGACCATGCTTTGGCAGAACCCAAATATAGGATTTTTCATGCGTTCAAACCGCATTCATCAAAGTGCATACGACGGCCCACGGGGATTTCACGTATGGGAGTCCGAGTTCTTAACGCTACCCAAGCAAACGATTTATATGGAAACCCGCCTCCATAAAACACTGGCAACGCCAATTCTGAGCGGAAACCGCAAAGTTTTGATAAGGTATACGGAGAGCACTTCGGCCAACCCCCTCTAAACTTATATATAGATACCCCCTCGAACCGTGTATGACTGGAGGGAGGCGTGGAACAGCGTTTTTGGCTTTCGCAGCCATCGCCATCATCGTCGGAGTCGCCTTTGCCGGCTATGTTATCAACGAACAGGTAATAGTGCCGGCCAGCGAAAGCATTGGATATCCACCTATTGGAAACGTAACGGTTACAAACCAGAGCTCGGTGGAGCTGTTCTATACGACTGGCAGCAGCTTCGACATGAATTCAACACAGCCTGTGAATGTTTACATATACATTGCCCAACCCGGCAGTTTTAAAGGTCTGTATCAGCTCACAAACGTATCGGTCACAAAAATGTCAACATCTTTTCCGGTAAGCGGCGACATCTACATCGTGATCTCTAATCCGGGCACACAGAATGTCACGGTTTTCTATAGAGAAACATAAAAATTGCTTGACGCGGATACCATTCCAAGCTAGTTATTCTGACTGTCTTTGTTCGCGTCTTTGACTGAATCGGCGAAAAAATCTGCATCCGCAACACGAGTCGGCAAATCCGTGGTTGCTTTCCCACTTCTCGTCTGAACAGCATTGGACGAAACGAGGACTTCAGCTTCAGAGGATTTTTCTTTTACAAAATCTGTCAGGCGCCAGCTGGGTTTGACAGCCCAAAGTTTGCCCTCGTTAATCAAGTAGGCGGGACTATACCTATAGATCACCAGTCCCAAGAGGATGACCGAAAGAGGCACAAAAATGAATATTTCGAATATGTCGAATCCGCTACTGATTTCAACCGCCGACGATGTGAGGTATCCATAGGCGTTCAACGCGAACAGTTCGGCTATCATCGCCATAAAGAGAATGGACATAAGGGGTCTTTGAGCGCCGTGCGCCGCTGGGCTCCTGTCAATCCAAGGCATTAAAACCAACAGTACCACGGCTCCAAGCATAAACAGGAGACCATCGATCACATAGGCGTTCGAAAAGAAGCTTGCTCTGAGAACTATGTCTGTCCAAACAAAGTACCAGTCGGGTATAACATTTGCACCCAAGGCTCCACCAGTGTACTCTTGACCCGCAGTTATGGGAAACAGCGCCGAAATAATCAGGAGGACAGCTACATAAAAAGTGAATAACCCAATCGAATACCAGATTAATCTGGGATACCAACTCACCTTTCTGTTTCTGGGACCCTTCGTAGGAGAAACTTCGACAGGTCCGTGTGCACCGTGTGCCTCAAAAACCAATCCTATTTTGATTCCCAGAATCGCTAGGAAGGCTATCGGCAGTAACACAACGTGAAACGCGAAGAACCTGTTCAGAGTGTTGTCTGGGAAAATTGTACCCTTGAGCAATTCGGGGATAACTTTTCCGATCACGCCTGGAAAATAGCTCGCCAACTGGACACCGACGCTAGTGGCCCCATAGGAAACCGTGTTCATCGGTAACAGGTAGCCCGTGAAACCGTAGACCAGTGTGATCACACCCAGCCCCATTCCCAGAATCCACATTAACTCTCTGGGTTTCTTGAAGGCTCCCACCAAATAGTTCCTAACCAAGTGTAGAAACGCGATGAAAATCATGGCGTACGCACCATACAAGTGCATGGTGGCTATCAGCGCGCCATAGGGAACCTTGTTGATTATGTAGTTAACGGACTGCCAAGCCAAATTGTTGGCGCCGTTGGGAAGCGTTTGATACAGCGGAACGTAATTGGTCATCAAAAGGAAACCCGTGACAGCTTGAACCACGAAGGACATCACCGCGAGCGCGCCCAGCCAGTAGTGCGCACTGTAAAGGGAGAACTCCGGCTGTGGCCTCAGAACTATTCTTTTGAGACCAGTTCTGTCCTCTATCCAACGCCAAATCCACTCGATTGGGTCAAAGCTCTCGGAGCTGTTGGTCATTCAATACACCCTAATTTGGCACTGGCGTCAAAGGTGTCAACTGAGCCTGAGAGCCGTTCGCAACTGGTGCGCCCCCTATTAAATCGTAGATAACGTTGTCCGACCCAGTGTTGAAGCCGAAAACCGTGGGTCCCCCCATGCCTACCGCCCAGATTTCATCTGTTGACGGGTCATATTCAAGAATCACTCTTGGAACCGGCCTCGGAGCTGGACCACACACCACTTTGCCGTCATCCAAAAAGTTGTAGTGACTACCGTGGCAGGGACAGTGGCCGCCGGGAAAAGGAGGCTGACCAGCACAAGTGGCTGTGCTACTGTAGTTATAAATGCAGCCCAAGTGTTGACAAATGTTGCTGAAGGAAACAATATCTTGGTTCGGACCCACCCCGAACTTTGCTTTCTGACCCACTTTAACAATTATGCAAGGCTGATTTGTAAGCGGATACTTGTACTGCTGTGGTTGACCAGTCTGCAAATCAGAGGCATGCACTACGAGCAGCCTTGGAAAAGCTTGGACGCTGGGAGCGGTGGGAACCGTGTACCTTCCAAGGCCAAGCACACTGCCAGTGAACACTATGGCTGAACCCACAAGCACGCCTCTAACAAACATTCTTCTGCCTTTGTCCACTGAGCCGTTTTGTTTCAAGTTTTGATTATTTTCCGACAATTTCACCACACCCTCAACTTTTGAAGCGGCAACCAACAATCATTTTTCGATCACCGAAACCAGCTGAGCAGTAGCGGACGCCGTGGAACCACTGGCGGTTCCAGCATACCATTGCTCGAACTGAGAGCTCGTTTCAACCAAAAGCGACGCCTTCATGAATGCGTGTCCAACCCCGCACAACTCGTAACAGGCTATACTATAGTTGCCAGTATTGGTAGCAACGAACCACAAACTGTTCCACTGTCCCGGTATGGCGTCCGCCTTCACGTAAAATTGGGGTATACCCAAGCTATGGAACACGTCCTTCGAAGTCACATTGAGAATTATGGTTGTATTGGCGGGGACAATAAGCGTTCCAATATCAGAGTACCCATCGGGATAAGTAAAATTCCACCCCCATTGAAAAGCGTACACCTTTATCGTCATAGTCTGGCCAATCTGAGGAGCACTGTATATGAAACCTGTTCCTTCAAGAGCCGTTATCAATGCTACTGCGAGTATGCCTATTGTAACAGCCGCCGTGAGCCACCCGCGCCGGGTATCGTCTCTGCCATTGTCCTGAATTTCTCCCAACTCTTCGCCGCGGCTCCTGAATCGAACAACATTGTAGACCAGCCATCCAATTGTAAAAACACCGGCTGCCCCTCCCAAAACCAAGAACAAATAGAACTCGGACATAAAATTTCCCACGGTGGGTGGCAGCAAAGACTGGACTACAAAAGTCACCATGGATACTGTTCCTCAGAAACGGTTCTTTGAGGAGATTCATATAAGATTTTCGTGGAGGTGTTCCGCCGTATCCACCGAAATGCGATGGTAATCATGCGCACCAGACGTTTGCCAAGCGGTCAGGGTTTCCAACAACTCTTTGCAAACCATAGGCCAGCGATGGACAAGGGACACGCGTATGGAAACACGAGCGAGCAACTGAGACCACAAACATTTGAAGCGAAATGCTTGGTCCAGTGACCAACTCGATTCACCCTGCTCACAGCGCTTTTCAGAGATACCAGTTGATACGGTGTTTGCACAACATCTTTTCATACAACCGATAAACGTGGGCCAAAGAAGTTTCAGGGGTCGTTGACTGCTCAAGCTGTTCTACGAGTTTTTCGTGCACTGACCTCTCCCAGAAATAGACCCACGAGTATCAGGGCGAATACGCCTCCTGCAATAAGGTAGCCTGGAGGATTGTTTGGACCAGATGCTCCACCGGATGTGTACAGCTGAACGGTGCTACTCGGTGAGTAAGACTGATTTGTGATGGCGGTGCTGGTTGTCGTGGACTCGGTGCCAGAGAAATTACTGCTGGAGGACTCCACTACAACCGTTCCCTTCATCCAATAGTGGTAAATGCAGCGGTACTCATACGTGCCCGGCTGTGTAAAAGTATAGTTCCATGTTTGACCCGGATTCAGGTTGCCCGAGTTGAACGCTTGGGCACCTGAAGGAATCCCGCCCGCCACAGAAGTCACAGTGTGAGGAACCGTGTCATTGTTGGTCCAAACCACAGTGTTGTTCACACCTATAACTACGCGTATAACGTCCGGAGAATAACCGAGTGAAGAAGTGTTTGTACCCGCGCCCAAAACGATTGTGACATGTACGGGAGCAGGATCGCCGCCATAAGAGGCTGCCGAAACAGCATTTTGGCCGGCGAGCACAACGATCAAACCCAACAAAAGAATAATGACGAAACATCCATATGCAACATGTTGGCGGTGCGAACAAAAACTTCCCGGGACAATATGCCGCATTTTCATGTAAGCGACACCGGTTCGGTGAAACATAAGGGTTTCTTACATCGTCAACGCACCCTATAGCCAAGACCCGAGCCAGAAAACGGTTCAATCAAAGGTCTATTTTTGGATGACGGCAAGCTCGATTGTTTCTCTTCTTTTTTTCGCCCCGAATTTTTCCCTTAGCCAGTCACGAACGTCGTAGAAATACATGTTACCGTATGGACACGCGCCAACGCAGTCCCCAACGCCGCAGCACTTCTGACTTCTGAACTCCCCTTTGGTTATAAAGTGACCCGGCATATCGGTTAGGCCTACTGGGCACGCCTTTGCACAATCCTTGGTCGGACACTTTCTGCACACCTCTTTGTCTCGCACTTTCAATCTGAAGAAGCCCAGCCTCCCCACAAGCCTGTTAAACGAACCCCAGTGGCAGTACCCAGTGGTTACGCAGGCATAGTTTCCAACAAAGGGCATCGATATGAAAATAATGTACCACAAAAAGTTAAAGTAAAAGTTGTAGAGAAAAACCGATGGGTCGGAGCCAAAAACCGTAAGGTTAAGGCGCCCAACCGAATCAAGATATGATACAAGGGACACCACTATAAGGGAAACCCATGTGAGCGTCGTTGTCACAAGATAGATGTTGTTCATTCGGCTGGTAAGAAGCTTTCTACCCAGCTTGGAGCTCCGATTGAATGTCTTCATGGAGTCGTAAGTCGTCCCCTGATACATGAGCGGAGCGGTGCAGAACACTGAGCACATCTGTCTACCTCCGAACAAAAACGAAAGAAACCCGCTGATCGCATAGGTCCCCCCTATCGCCAACATCAAAGCCGGTGCAAAAGCCCCGCCGGTTCCTATGCCCATGCTCCAGCCCATAAAGGGGATTTTTGACGTGTTTCCGCCGAAGTAGAAATAAGGGAAGAACACGGTGTAAAACGCGTAGGCAAGCACGAGAAGGATCAGTCGAATCTTGGTCTCCAACTCCCTTGTGCTACGCAGTTTGAACAGAACCAGGACACCCATTTCGGCACCCATCATAACGTAGAACCAGACAGAGTTTGTGACCGAGCTGAAGACTTGAACAAAATTGTAGAACGCAGCTCCCAGTTGGCTCAGAACAGAACCGGCAACCGGGGTTGTATGAATCGAATTCAAAAAGGCTTGTCCACCGGCCTGAACGTCCAGTAGTCCCCCCATGAAAAACTCCGCTATGAACATTGAGACGAGCAAGCCAAACGTCCAAATCGGGTCCAGCAGCCAAGACTTGGTTGGAGGCTTGTTGAATTTGGATGCGTTCAAATCACTGAATCTGGAATGGCTCAAAACCAACTCAAAGTATAACCCCATCTCCGCTATCACCGACAAGGCAAACAGGAATCCGTTGCTTGTTAGTTCCCACAGAAACAGACCCGCCATCATAGCACCGTACACAAAGAATAAACGTAGCAAGTAGTTTGCAACGTTGAGATTCAGGCTTTTGTGTCGATATAGATATTCAAAAATAAAAACGAATAGACCTATCATTACCACGCTGGAGGCCCAAACACTTGCAGTGTGCCAAACGCCACTGTTTATGGCTGTGGGAGACAGAAACATTATCAGAGACTGAGAAACAAGGATGGCGAATACTCCTTTGGAGAACCATTTTCTGAGCATGTAAACGGATAGACCCATTTCGAGCGACATAGAGAACAGAAACCAGTAGGAGTTGGTTACGTTTGAGAACGCACCCTCAATACTGCTACCCACTTGTACAACCGTTAGCCCCGTGTTTGAGGCTACGAGGAGAGCCCAGCCCATCAGGGACTCATTCAGAACCACAAGCGTGATCACGAATGCTTTGACCAACCATAGGCGTTGCTGAGATATGCTGAAATACTGCACGCCTTGATTCGGCTTATCCAACGCGGTTCTTATCACTATGTTGAATATGGGAATGGATCCAACACTCATCACACCCATGTTCATCCACACAGCTAGCTCCAAAGAATTTACGCCCGGCTTGTTCAGATAGATCAGGGCTCCGCCGAACATCGCGGCCATCATGGCCAACACAAACAGTGCTATGGCATAGTCAAGGGCTCTGTCGGCGTTGGCCACGTACTTTAGCACCCACGCGGTTACCAAAGCCATCGATGCAGCCAAAGCCCAGAGAAAGGGAAGCAGCATTGAATTTTATCACTTTGCCCCTCAAATAAGGGTTGGGACGACCCAAATCAGCTTTGCAAACAAAAACTCGAAGTCAAACAGCTTCAAGGAACTCAAGTAAAAAACCCGATGATTTAAGAAAACAGCGCCTCACCGACTAATACAAGCCAACAACTTAGGCCGACAGGGAATCGTATCAGACGATTCTCGAAATCAACACACCCACTGTGTCCAATGCGGCAACAAAGTTTGAAGGGTTGACAAGACTCCAGCTCTGAGCGATGGACGACTCGGAGAAAAGGTTGCTCGCCAGTATGGAGGCGGGCAACGCTGCGATTAGGGCCGAACTCGGAGAGGTGTTCGAATTGGAAGAAGAGCCAGATGGAGCCGACGAGGAGCCGCTACCGGCTTTCACGATAACAATGCCCTTCATCCATGGGTGGTAAATGCAATAGTAGTGGTAAACCCCAGTGACATTAAAAGTGAGTTTAAAGGTGTCACCGTCGTTGAGGTTGCCCGAGTTGAACGCTTGAACGTTTGAAGGAATCCCGCCCGCCACAGAAGTCACAGTGTGAGGAGCCGTGTTATCTTGGTCTATCCAAGTAACCGTATTGTTCACACCTATAACAACGGTTATGGTGGCGGGTTCATAGTTCAGGGCGCTGTTACTGCCGACTCCTTGAGGCAGGATCACCGTTGGACCACTGCTGGTTACACTTGACGCCGAAGTCGCTGGACCTATTCCTGGGGTCGCATGTAACACTAGGACAGCTCCAACTGAAACAGCGATTAAGACGCCAACTATAACCAGCGCCGTTAGAACGTACGGATTAGGTCTCGCCTCATAGACCGCCATGTCACACACCTAACGAACCACAGAAACAAGAACCCCTGTTATAAGAGCTGCTGTGATAAGCAGAGGTATGACCGCGATAACCAGAAGCGATTTCTGTTCGAACTTGAGATGCATGAAGTAGGCGCCTATCATGGCCACTTCGCTTGCCCCAAGCACCAAGATGATTGCATCTGTTCCCGCAACGCTGTATTGTCTAAGCTTGTATACACTGAATACCTCAATAAGAGTGCCAACTATCACATATAGCCATATGAATATGGGGTTGAATCTGGCCATTTTGCATCACAGTAGGAAGAAGAAGGCGAAGATGAAAACCCATATAGCGTCAACAAACGACCAGTAAATGCCGAATATTTCTATCGCTTCGTGGTGCTCCTTGTTATAACCTCCCTTCAAAGCTTTGGTTATCAGGTAGACCATAATCAAGAGGCCCGCCAACACGTGCATCGCGTGCACCCCGATCGTGAAGAAGTAGGTTGTGAGAGCTGCTCCAGAAGACGGACCCAAGTGAGACGCGAACAGTAAAGACCACTCGTAGAACTCCATCCCATCAAAAATTGTTCCCAAAGCCAGTGCAACACTAAGCCAAACCACCATGCGCTTTACGCTGCCCTTTCTAATGGCGTCCAAAGCCATGAATGCAGCGGGGCTGCTCGACAGCAGTATCACTGTACTCACCGTGCCCAGAAGTATTGGATGGAGAGTACCGGGCGCGGGCCAGTTGGGAGTGTTGATACGCATGTACGCATCCGATGTGAGAATCGCTCCGAACAGCAAAACATCCGAGAACAAAAGTGACCATATACCCAGTTTTAACCTTGACAATTGAGTGACTGGCCACTTCTCCACGTCCGGGGACTCTGGCACGCGGAACACGCCGTACAGGTCGTCCCATCCCCAGCCGATAAGCGAAGCAACGGATATAGCCGAACCAATGGCTATGAACGGCAACCCCAGATAATGGAAGTCCAGCAGGGCCACGCCAAACAAACCGACCGCCAAACCCAATGACAAGGTAAAGGGTCTCGTGCTTACATGGTGACGCACCACCGTGTTCGGCTCAACCACAGAGGTGACACCAGTTTCCAGCCTTTCCACTTGCCTTACGGAAGCGGTTTGACTCAATGATGCACCCTCTATTGAACCCTGACCCAAACCCAACCCCAACGCTGGTGAAAAGGCGACGGGAACGCTGATTCCTCCACCTTCGCCCTCAGCAAGGGGTTCGGGTTCCCACTCGGCCGTGACCGCGCCCCAAGGATTGGTCGGAGCTGGGGTTCCCCTCATAATACTCAGCACCAAGTTTGCTACGAAGAGCACTTGGATTCCTCCAAATATGTATGCCCCGATTGTGGCTATATAGTTGGGCATGGCCCAGCTCGGCACATCATAGGTAAAGATGCGCCTGGGCATGTCGTATAAGAAAAACATTGGGAAATAGGCTATGTTGAAGCCGATAAATGATATAATAAAGTGAATCTTTCCCAACGCCTCGTTATACATCCTTCCGGTCATGCGTGGAAACCAATAATAGAAGCCGGCAAAAAGCCCGAATACAGAAGCGCCCACCATTACGTAATGAAAGTGGGCAACCACAAAGTAGGAACCTCTGTATAACTCATCCAAGGGTATTGAAGCCAAGAAGACGCCTGAAATGCCTCCTATTATGAACACCACAATAGCGCCGAGCGCGAACAGCATGGGAGTCTTGAGCCTTATGCGGGCCCTACTCAAAGTTATGAGAAATGCCACAACAATAATATCGAATGGAAGAGAGATACCGATCGTTGTCACACTGAAAACTTCTTTCTCTAATTCCGGCAAAGTAGTCATAAACATGTGATGGGCCCATACGAGGAAGCTCAGCGGCACAACGAGAGCGAAGGTCGCCATCAGAATCGCGTTTCTTGCAAACAGTTTTCTACGCGCAAAGACGGGTAAAACTTCACCGATGGCTCCCAACGCTGGCATCAGGACAATGTACACTTCTGGGTGACCGAAGAACCAGAAAAGATTATCCCACAGCATAGCGCCTCCGGCTGGTGAGGTGAAGAACAGAGTTCCAGCCACTCTGTCTGAGATCAACATAAACAAGGCTCCCAGCAAAGCAGGGAATGCGAACAGCATCTGGATTATGGTGAATATGATGAACCATGTAAAAACCGGCATCTTTGAAATTGTGACGCCGGGTCCTCTTTCAGCTATTATCGTAACAACAAAATTGACGCTGCTTATCGTTATGGACCCCACTATAAGCATAAACGCTATAAAGCCCAGAGTGGGTCCGGGACCAGGCATGAAGCTTGGGGCGGTGAGTGGTGAGTAGAGTGTCCAACCACCGTTTATGTTTCCTCCGGGAACAAAGAACGCGGCTATCAACAAGAACCCGCTGAAAGCGTACGTCCAATAGCTGAGCGCGTTTAGCCTCGGAAAAGCCAAGTCTTTGGCCTTTATTTGGAGTGGAACAATATAGTTAGCAAAACCGAATGCGAAAGGCGAAAGAAACCAGAAAATCATAATTAGACCGTGGAGGCTCACCGCTTGGTTATAATCGTATGCCTGAAGAACATTGTTGTTGGGAACCATGAGCTGGGTGCGCATGAGTTCAGCCAGTGTTCCACCGATAAGCGCAAAAAAAAGAGAAGTCACGATATAAAGTATTCCCACTTCTTTGTGGTTGGTTGTGTAAAGCCACCTTTTGATCCAAGACTGAACCCTGCGCTCGGTGTTAACGCGGGTGATGAAAGGCCGGTTAAACAAGAAGTAAAGAAGTAATAAGGTTGCCCATATGATCACCACTTCAGACAGAGCGATTCTTTCCTCCGAGGTGCCGTAGTTCAGATCCACTAGGACGGCGGACGCTACCACCAAGACGCCGAGAACAGCATAAAACGCGCTCTGCGCGGACGGTCTGTCGCGGACTATTGGTGCAACCTCTTCCTCGCCCATATCGGTTAAACCACGGTTTTGGGTTACACGTACCCCAAATAAAAGCGTTTCACCCAATCAGAATGTTGTTCAAAAAATGTTTAACAGTGAACACGCCGCATCGAACATATCTGTGGCTGAGTCGGCGGCTCAATTCTTGGATTGGTCAAATTCTATTTGGAACAGTTTTTTTCGTTTCCAGCTAAAATAGGTTTGAGGATAAAACCTGTATTTGCCCCTATAATACCGCCATACCTCGCGGGTCAAATCATCGTCTTCAATAAAACGGGCTACCCCATAAAACGCTCTTCCAGCAAGATTAACTATTACCTTATTATTCTTTAACAAATTCTTCGCCCACCACGATTCCAGACCGTGGCGCGACAAAATATAGAAATTATCGTTCACGTATGCGAACCAGATTTGAACCACTCTTGGTTTGTTTGTCCTTCTTCCATAAGTGGTTAACCAAATGCTGTAATCCTTAAAATGATTGGTAAAATGCTCATTGGCTGAAACAGAGTAGGACACCCATTAACACCTGACAGCAAAGTGGGTCTACGCGGTTGGCAGACTCCGCAAAACGCACAAGTATTCAAACCAAGATTTTCCGCGGATTCCAAGAATTACGTATACGTTCCCATTAAAAGTATTCGACACGCCACTTCTTAGGACGAAGCCAATCAATCCTCTTCCCCGTCTTTGAAGACAACCTGTGAATTGTGTTTATGGTAGACTCTGACCAGACCAGCGAACAATAGAGCATCGAAGGCCAGTATAAAAGCCGCGATTCTTTGACCTGTGAGCGTTAAAGGATTAATCAGGCTCAAGGCGTAAGCAACCACTAGCTGAACCACCAAAATCACTATTAAAGCGAGAGTTGACGCCGTCTGGTTTGTCATTTCCACTCAAAAAAGGTTAAGGAGCGCTGAATATAAACCCGTTGATCGATGAGCCAGCCTAATTCAAACCCTTCTAATGGTGAGCTACTCCGCCTTTACGGATTAGGCTTTGTCACCTCGTGATAAGGATTTACTGCTTCTTCTGGAATACTTACTATACTCGCTCCGAAAAGAGAATGTATAGCAAAGACTCCTGATATACAGGCATTCGGAGCGGTTCCAACTCCACACCAAGCAAGAGCGTTCAGAAAGGCGTTGTGATCGCGACCAGTGATCCAACAGTTCTCTGGACAGACAAAAACACGGTTAAAGAAAGCCGGTTTTTCGTTGATTTTACCATGCGCATATAACACCTTTTAGACACGTTCCTAGGGTTCACCTTTGCCACCACACTTCCTTACCAGCTCTTTGGGGCTTGTAAGAAAGGCGGTGAACGAGCGGGTGGAGGGAGAAACCGGAGCAAAAGGTGTGTTTTCTGTGTTCTCCTGTGATGTTGCCCACCATGCCCATTAAAGTCTTCAACCGCGATTTCGGTTTTGTGGCCATCATCGTTGAAAAGAGTGTACCAACCTACGCTGACAGGCTCTGAACCAAACCTGTAGTTTTAGACGTGATTCGCCGCCTTCCAAAACAGAAATCATTTTTACGACTTCCTGCGTAAATAACGGCTAGGTACCAGATTCACAAGTGCTGGTGTCCGCTTTGCCGCCTATCTACCGGTCTGAATTTTCTGAACGCTGTTAATCAACCCAAGTATGTTTGCCCTAGCATGTAGGTACGCCAATTTATAGTTGATATCCTGGTTCTGGGCGAGATACCTCTTAAGTATGGTTTCCGCTGTCTCTTCGGGTGACAAACCTTCCTTTAGGAGCAAGTCTGTTTGGACTCTTAACCATTTAACGGAGTCTATTGCCTTAGTTATTGTGCCGGTAACGTCGTCGTGGACACCGTAGTGGGAAATGCAGAGTTTTTCTATGTTCAAACTCAAAATCGTGTCCAAGTCTTCAGTGTATTTGAGATAGTTGAAAGCCGGCGGAGCACTCGTAGGTAGAAATCTATCTCCCAACCGAATCTGCGTGCCCAATACATCGGCCCCCAAAAACAGCTTATCCAGTAGCAGGCATATCTGGTGATGAGCGTGCCCCGTGCAAGAGATCACTCTGGCGGTCTGAGAGCCCAGTTTGATTTCCACTGGGGCATTCATCAGTCTGTTTTGTGGTACAGGAGGAAACTCTCCTATATTTCTTCCGAACTCCTCAAAGAGCCCTACGAAAGCTTGATAGGATTTTGATGGGTCTACCAAATGGCGCATCCCCGAGGGCGCGACCACCACTTTTGCGTTGCGTGCCCACTCAGCGATTTTGGAAATGGCTCCAGCGTGGTCCACGTGTATATGAGAAACGAACAAGTACTCTATCTGAGAACCCCTATAACCAATCGATTCAACAGCAGCGGAAACTCTGTCCGCGGTAGACGAAGGACCTACGTCAAACAGTAATGGGTTCTCACCAGCGACAAAGTAAATAGAGAGGTAGCCTTTGACATCAAACACAGCTGGGTCTATCATATAAACGTCGTCCGAAACTTTTTGAACATAGGAATCCACATCGACCACTCAACTGTCTGCAATTATGCATTCAGGTCTTAGGTGTCGAGCATCGTTTAAAAACCTTTGCTTAGAATTTCCATTGCTGCATAAACCAAGTCAGACAAAAAAGCTACTCGAGTCTCCGTATCATTGTTCCGACTATTGAGCCCCAAACTTAGGGGTCCTAAGTCTATGCCTATCGCTAGTTGATATGACGGTTTTCTTGGATTGAATTTCCGCTAGATACAGAATATGCCTAGTTTGCCTCATTTTTGATAGCTCTGCAAGATTTCAAGAGCTTCCTTGCTTTGTGTACCTTAGCAAGCATTATTATGATATATAATCCTCATCTACGGCCGGTACTCTTGGGACGGTTGCGTCCCCGCCAAGTCGTGTTTTCCCACTAATGTGTACGGAGCTTAGCCTTTGAAGCGCGCCATTGAATGGTTGCAACGAAGGCCCAGACTGCTGAGGTGCCCAGACGTCCTTCTAACTCAATACACATAGCCCAGCTAGCCATCTCCGCCTTCTACCCGAGACTAGTATGCGTTCGCATCGCCGCCACCATCACAAGCCGCCAATTACCACAGGTGGCTCTGGCTAAGCTTTGGTCCACTTAAACGCTATTCGCCTGTTTGGCCCTTGATGCCCTGCGTGGAAAGAATGTGTTCGATGTCCTCGGTCTTATAACCGCTGGAAACTGCAAAGTAGAAGAAGACTACGGAGACCACGACCATGGCGACAGTGTCCCATGGAAAACCTATTGGAGTCGAACCGTTGACCACGTCGAGTCCAAATGCTCCATAGAACGATATGGCCATTATCACCAATGCGTACAGGATTAGCCACCAACCAGATTTGACTTGCACCCTAGTTTCCGGCTTGGCCATTGTTTGAATAAGCGCCGTGAACACAACCGACAGCGCTACCAGTCCAGCAAAGTATTCCAGAAAGCTGGTGTTCAGAACCGACGCTTGACTCGCTGTTAAGCCAAGCGAAGTGTGATTCACGTTATAGTATGAAATAAGATTGGTATAGCCAAAATAGCTGATGGCGATCAACACTATCCAGAACAATATTCCAAGAGCGGCGCCTGTACCCCTCGATATACCGAGCCCCTTCGGCGCGTAAAAAATGTAGTATAGCGGAATCCCCGCTAACGTAGCCGTGAAAACATAGAATAGAATCGTGAATCCAGACCAATAAACTATGAGCGACGCGGCTATGAAGGCGATGGGAGCTATTATGGGCGCAGCCGTAAGTCGATAGGGCCTGTGGAGGGTGGGAGCGGTCCTCCTGAAAACTTGCAGCGCTATGCCACCCGTTATATATGTGAAAACCGTCCCCGAAGAAATGAAGCCCACCAAAGAGTACCACGATGGAAATGGTGCCAAAAAGATCAATCCTATTATGAAAGCCGCTATCAGAGAGATGTAGGGTATACCAGTCTTTTCGTTTATCTTAAGAAAGCCTTTGTGAAGGTAACCATCAGTAGCCAAACCATAGAGGGTTCTGGTGCTTGTTCCGGTGTATATCCATCCTGTACCCGAGGGCGAAACATAAGCGTCAATCAAAAGAACCACGCCGAACGCTGCAAGAGCCGCTAAGCTACTTGAAGTAAGCGCTTTGTAAAATGGCGCGGAAGTCCAAGTACTCGAAGCTAAGCCCGACCAATCGCCTGGAGTAATGGGTCCAGTTATTTGTCCAGCGGAATTAACCAAGCTTATTTTCCCCCAGTTAATCCCTCCAATAAACGCCAGCTGAAGCAAACTGTATATCAATATTGCCAAGACAACCGACAATATGGTTGCGCGTGGAACATCCTTCTGAGGGTTCTTGGCTTCTCCGCCGTATTCAAGAGCTTGCCTGAAACCCAAATATGAAAAAACAATGCCGGTGGTGGGTATGGCAAGAAAAACCGGAGATATTCCTTCAGGGAACAACCCACCATAAGACGTAAAGTTGGAGGAGTTGAACACCGCGAATAACAACAAAAATGTTAGGGTAGGGATCACGAACTTCCAAACAGTAACGCCTGTGTTGGTTTTTCCTAACACTTTGATTCCAAGATAGTTAAGGAAAAAGAAGAACAGCATAAGTAGAAAGGCGGCTACGACTCCTTCTGGAATTGAGAGCACACCCGAAGAAGTGACCAAGGAGGGCACATAAGTGGAGGCATAGGTCACGACGGCTTCGGCCTCAATCGTGGGAACAGTTACTGCTGTAAGCAAATACGCCCAGCCCAGTATGAACCCTGTGTAACTTCCGTGACTGTAATGCGGGTACCTGACTATGGCCCCACTTCGGGGCAGCATACCCGAAACTTCTGCGAACGTAAGCGCTACAAAAATTAGAAGAATTCCGCCTATGATCCACGAGAATATAACACCGGGTCCAGCCGCTGCCGCTGCACCGTTAACCGCTAGCAACCAACCCGAACCAATGATTCCGCCCATTGACAGAAACAGTAGATCCCAAAAACTCAACTCTCTTTTTAGCTTCTTGTCGGCTTGCATAGCAGCAGATTCGGCGACATCCGTCCTGTTGGGATAGGACTTGTCTTCGGACACATCGCGCTAAGTCTTAAACAAACTTAAAAAGTTTTCGGTTAAACTTTACAAAATGTGCGTTGATATCACTAGTACAATTAGTTAATAGTTTGCGAGAGAGCAAAGGCTTTACCCGCTTCCAAGAGGTTTTCGCGGGCGGCTGGTTCCTGTCCAAATAAATGGGGCGGTTGAGCACACTTCTTATCTGAACGGACTCGGCGGTTGCAAAAAATGTTAAATCCATGCACAAAGTTGAGTGCGAGTCGAAGATGAGCACGAATCAAGTCACGGTGAGGTTGTGTCGGAATTTTCAATTCGTGGGTTTCGATGACAAGGGTCACGCGGTTGTTCTGGATGCGGATCCTCCCCACGGAGAAGGAACAGGTATGCGACCCATGGACATGTTAATCGTGTCGTTGGGCGTGTGCACTGGCATGGATGTAGTTCAAGGTTTAAGGAAGCTCGGACAAAAATTGTCGAATCTGGAAATCAAAGTATCGGGTGAAAAAAACGAAAAACTACCGCACTATTACAAAAAGATTTTTGTACACTATAAGGTGTGGGGAGAGAACATTGACAAGGAGAGTTTCGAGAAGGTGGTCAGAGACTCGGAAGAATTGTTCTGTTCTGTTGGCGCCACTTTAAAGGGAAAGGCCGAAATAGTCACTTCATATGAAATTTTGAATCCGTCGGAGAAAAACCAAAGATGAGTTCGTTAAATGAATTTTCGGACGTAAACGAGTATGTAATTTCGCTTAGAAGATATTTTCACGAAAACCCTGAGCTCAGCTTCAAAGAGTTCAGAACAGCCGAAAAAATTGAGGCGGAACTCAAATCTATGGGGCTTGAGCCAAAGCGACTGGCGGGCACAGGGGTAATAGCTGACATAGAAGGTGACTCCCCTGGAAAAACTGTAGCTGTGAGAGCTGACATAGACGCTTTACCCGTTGAAGAAGAAAACAAGTTCGAGTTTGTATCCAAAAACAAAGGGGTTATGCACGCTTGTGGCCACGACGCACACATCGCGATGGCGCTTGGACTCGCCAAAATCTTGAGCCAGAACAGGGAAAAGATTAGGGGGCGTGTTAGAATGCTTTTTCAGCCCGCCGAAGAACAGCCTCCCGGCGGTGCCGTTGAACTAATCAAGAACGGAGCTCTTGAGGGTGTGGATTATGTAATAGGTCAACACGTAATGTCCAGTTTACCAGCCGGCAAAGTCGCGGTGTACTATAACGTGTTGATGGCGAACTCCGACAAATTCACTGTAAGGATTCACGGAAAGGGGGGACACGGCTCCGCGCCTCATGAGGCTGTGGATGCTTTGATGGTGGCTTCGCACTTTGTGGTGGCAGTTCAAACAATAGTTTCCAGAAGAATTGATCCCCTCAAAGCGGCTGTGGTAACCGTTGGAACCATGCACTCAGGGTTCAGATTCAATATTATAGCTCCTCACGCGGAGCTGACCGGCACCGTCAGAACGCTGGATAATGACACAAAGGAGTTAGTGAAACAAGAGCTCAGAAAATTGCTTGAGGGTTTGTGCCTAGGGATGAACGCAACTTTCGAATTCGAATATGAGGAAGGTTATCCCTTGGTAGTGAACAATCCGGACGTGGCTAGAATAGTCGAGGAATCTGTGTCAGAAGTTATGGGAAAAGACGCAGTGTTGCACCCAGACCCAGTCATGGGAGGAGAGGACTTTGGATATTATATGAAGAAGGTTCCTGGAGCTTTTTATTTTTTGGGGGTTGGAAACCAGTCTAAAGGGATAACCAGTCCGCAGCACAGCCCAACCTATAACGTGGACGAGGACGCCCTTAAACATGGTACAGCAATACTTTATAGCGCAGTTATGAAGCTTCTCTCGTAGATTACACGCGGTCAAACAGTAACGGCTTCGCAACTTCCAAAACCGAACCCAAACAAATTTTAGTGGGCACACATGAAATCGTGTCTTTGGAAGAGGGTTTAAAGACCCAGCTGAGAGTGTTTTATCGACTAACACCACACGTCATGTAGTCTGATACATCCTTACCAGACATGAGCAAGAAAGCTCCGAGCTTTAGGGAGGAGATGAATCGCGAACATTTAAATATTTTAGCGGGAATACGGGAAGCGGCGAGTCGCCTACGATAGCCAAGAAAACCATCGTCGCAAAGGTTCTTTTTGATAAGCTGAGAACAAACAAGCGTGTTCTGCTCGAAACGGAGTATGAGTAATACCAGCGATACGTTAAGGGTGATAGGAGCGTTGAACTCTACTCGGCCACAAAGCAGCAGGCAGACAGGTTTCTTGCGAGGCTCAGGAAAGCAGGTGGCTCCATACACCCAGAAAAAGAGTACCCGCTCATCTTGAGAAACGACGTGTACAAGGCTGAGTCCAAGCTCACGCCCTACTGGGTAAAGATACCCGTGCACGGGGTTAGGGGTGGAATCAACGTGCCCATCGGGGTGTCCGAACCAGTGCCCGAAGGCGCAAGAACAAAGCAGGCCGAGCTCATACGGAGAAAAGGAGAGTTCTACGTTCACATCGTAGTAGAAAAAGATGTTCAGGAGCTCAAACCGGAAAACGTGATTGCAGTAGACCTCGGCATAAAGCACACAGCCACGGTCCTCGGAACACATGACACGCACCCAAAGTTCCACGGTAAGGAAGTCAGACGTATACGCGCCCACTTCTTCAGGCTCAGGCGCACGCTCCAAAAGAAGGGTGCCTACGGCGCGGTTAAGAAAATAGGAAACCATGAAAAGAGAACAGTGAAAAATTATCTTCATGCATACGCGAAGCGCATAGTGGAGGAAACCCTTAGGACGAACTCGCTGATAGTTGTGGGTAGGCTCAAAGGTATAAGGAAGCGTGGGGGCGGAAAAGGAAGAGTCTTCCAAGGAAAGCTCTCGGGTTTTCCGTTCTACAGATTCGTGGGATACCTGAAGTACAAGGCGGCGTGGCTCGGTGTAAAGATTATAGAAGTATCCGAGGCGTGGACGTCCCAAACCTGCCACAGCTGTGGCTCAAGGGGTCTGAGGCTTGGGGGCTACTTCCACTGTTCAGGGTGCAAGCACGAGTATAACGCCGACTATAACGGCGCATACAACATTTTGAAGCGGGGGATGGGGCAGGCTCTATCTCAGGGGCTGCTTCTGACACAGCCCGTTAAGAACCCAGTGGGATGAGGACCATGCATGATGGGTTTCGACAAACCGGGAACCCTACACCTTTTAAGGGTGGGAGGATTTCAGGCTCGCTTACACACATAAGACAAAGCGACCTTCCGCGCTCAAAGCATTTCCGTTGTTCAGTATACCCCTCGTCGTTTGACAAGACACAGACACCGTCGGCGAAGTGGTATTTCACGCACAGATTTGGGCACAACTCATTCAACACTGTGAACCCATAGGTGTAGCCGCGGACAGGCACTCAACGGCTGAACGCAACACAGTACTGTTTCAAAGGGATTGTTTGACAGTTGGTTATCCAGCGCACAGGTGGTCCTTCCAAACGTCTTAGTTTTCATGAAACCCTTCTTCCTTGACGATGAGATGTTTATCGGTCGTGAATGGGAAGATCCGCGTGATTTAGCTGTTGGAGGACGTCACCCAAATACACCGCTTAACAAAAACGTCAATTCGACGGTAAATGAACCATTAGACTATTCTACTTTTCTGGGTCATGCTTGTCAGATCAATCTTTTTTCTGAGACAGTTTATCAAGCTGTTCCTGAAGTTTCTTGGCTTTTCTGTCGAGGGCAAGCGCTCCATAGAGAACAAGTATTACCCCCAAAACCGCTTCAAAACCATCACCCAGCCTTGAACCGCCAATCGTGAACCATAGACCAATGAACACGTAAGTCCATCCAGAATGTATTATTTCGCTCAGAACGTTTGTGAAAGCCGATGACACAAACTATGCCTTATAACCCAAAATTTAAGGAACACGCGCAGCGTCGTCGCCGATAGCCAGATTAAGAGTGATGGGAGAAAAGCTGTTTTCTGAGGTTGTTTGGTTGTAACTCAAAACACGGGTTCAGCGTAAGCCTAATATCTTGTTTGGCTTGCTTCATTTTGAGCAACAAAAATGATTGAGGAGTTACCACTGTTCCCGCTTTCGACAGTGTTGTATCCCAGAACATTGTTGCCTCTTTTTGTCTTCGAAAACAGATACTTGAAATTGATTAATTATTGTATAAGCACAGGTTCTCCTTTCGGCGTTGTTCTAATCAAAGAAGGCGTGGAAGTGGGCGGACCAGCCATCCCCTATGAGATTGGAACCGAAGCTAGGATAGTTGGTGCACAGAAACTGCCCGGTGGTAAATACAAAATTGTTGTTCGCGGCGGAAGCAGATTTAAGGTGAACTGGTTGGATTACAGCCTACCATATCTGCAGGCTGAGGTGGAGCAGCTGGAGGAACAGGAAGGCGAACCAGGAGTTGAGGAAAAACTCAAGCACGATGTCGAAATCTACTTCAGAAAATACCTGAAGCTACTCGAGCAACTCGGCATAAACCCTCTTAAAGAAGAGGCTCACCACTGCAGCCCAGAAGAATATTCGTATATCGTGGCTGATACTTTGCAAATAGCGCCGCACGAAAAACAGCATTTACTTGTAATTTCGAGTGCAGCAGACAGATTGAGAACCGAACTGGAATTTTTGATAACCATCCTCGACCACAACGAGAATTGAGCCAAGTCTGTGGCGAACTCTCAGGACGATGTAAACCAAAAATCCGGTTTTTCAGTGTCTAGAACCAGCTTGGCCTCGCTGCCAACCAATTCCGGACCTCGTTGGGCTCCAATTTTGATTCTGCCCATGATGCGCAGTCCGTTTTCAAATTCAACCACGACAAGCCCATAGGGTTCTTCGCCTTTGTAACGCGACGGCGGATAATTCACCATTGTGGAGGCCACCACTTTTCCCTTTGAAGGTTTGAACTCAACAGTGTCAAGGCTCGTTGAGCCACATATGTTACAGTAGAGACGTGGGGGAAGATGTTTCTGAGAGCACTTGCGGCACAAGCTATAGACCAGACTGCCTTTTTTGAGTCCCTCAGAAAAGATTTTGACTGCGGCAAGGTCAGAATAAAGGCTTAGGTCCAAGGGTTTCACCTCGAATAAATCGTAACAAAGGAATACTGTCCCGTAAGACCCATGTTTTGGGCCAAACCCACCTCGGCGCCTTTTACAGACCTTCCTCTCTCCGCTTCTCCTCTCAGTTGCTTTGTAGCTTCGACCGCCATGCTCACCCCGGTTGCGCCGAGCGGATGCCCCTTGGCCTTCAGACCACCGGACATGTTAACGGGGATTCTTCCGCCCAGCTCGGTCTGGCCCTCTCGTATCAGGTCCACCCCATGGCCTCTTTCAGCAAACCCCAGCTCTTCATACGCTACGATTTCGGCGATGGTAAAACAATCGTGGACTTCCGCAAAATCTATTTTGTCGGGACCCACCCCGCTTTGAGCGTAGGCTCTTCTAGCAGCCAGACGAATAGACGGGATTGTTGAAAGGTCCTTTCTCTCAGAGAGGATATTACCAGTCGAAGCTATACCCATCCCTCTTATCCAAACTGGGGTATCGCTGAGCTTTTTCGCTTTATCTTCGCTCGTCAAAACCACGGCGGCTGCACCGTCGCTGACAGGAGAGCAGTCCAAGAGTTTCAGGGGATATGCCACCACCGTTGAGCGCATGACTTCGTCCACGGTTATCTCTCTGTGAAACTGAGCCACGGGGTTGTGAACCGCGTATTTGTGATTTTTAACAGCAACGCTCGCCAAATCTTCCTGTCTGGTGTGGTATTTCTTCATATGGGCCGAAGCAATAAGTGCAAAGAAAGCTGGAAAAGTTGCTCCTTGCACGTATTCCCACGTGGTGTCACCCATTTGAGCCAAATAATCTGTTGCCACCTCTGTTTCAACATGGGTCATTACCTCTGCGCCCACAACCAAAGCCGTGTCAACAAGTCCAGAAGCTATGTGAGCATAGGCTGTGCGCAACGCAGCGCTACCCGTTGCACACGCCGCTTCAGAGCGATAGACAGGTATTCCTACAAGACCCAAAGCGTCAGCCACAGAAGCTGCTGGACTAAGCTGACCGCTCATTGAGCCAGAGGCCACACCCACTGAAAGCATTTCGACTTCAGAAGAACTCAAACCGGCTTCGTTCATCGCCGCCAAACACGCTTCAGCTGCGAGTTCCTTCACAGAAGTGTTGGGAGACCTGCCAAACCTTGTGTGACCCACACCAACAATCGCCACCTTAGAAGCCAACTGTGATCACTGTTTATGGTAAGGATAAAAACAAATATAAGGCTCTTTGAACCCGCGGAGCCTTCGCCCATGAAAACCCAATCCCAAACAAGATAACAATTTTAAGCCGTCAACAAAACTCTTTGACATGGCCAATAAGAAGCTGGTTGTCAGTTTTCTCAGCGTCTTGGTACTTGTCGAATACGCGTTGGGGGGATTGGTATCGTTTGACGATACCTCCGATAAAGGATTTCAGCTAACGAGCCATGTTTTGACTTGGCCGGCGGTCTTACCGTTCGCTCACAGATTTTTTGCCGCGGTCTTGGTGATAGCATGGCTGATAGGTTCCAGCTTTCTACGCGGTTCAAAAAGTTTTAGGACGTCTCATGTGACACTGGGTCTTTTGATCCTGCAGTGCGCAATAGGAGCACTGATCCCGTACACCCTGTCAGACCCAATAATCAACGCCTACATTATAATAGCCCATTTCGGTGTGAGCGGCTTAGTAATAATTGGGACGGGTTTTACCTGGGTTCACGGATGGCGGGGGGAACAGGCTGCGCCGGCTTTGCCAGTGCGTATGCACCAAGAACGGAACAAACAAACAGCAACAAACCAGCATTCCCCTCATGAATGATTACGTATGGAGGATAATCGTAATTCCAGATTGTAATCGCGCCGAAAGACGCCTGTAACACAAACAAACCCAACACCAAAAGTGATAAGCGCATGATGGTTGCGTTGCGTTGCCCAGCTTTGCGTACGAAGAAAACGTTGAGAACCAAAATCACCGAGATGACCAGCGCCCACACCCTGTGAATCTCCTCCAACACACCCGGCCAGCTCAGAACTATTGTGGTGTAAGGAAATGTGTTATTGGTCGGATCCAGATACACAACTGAAGCCGCTGTTAAATACTGTATCCAGATTCCCACAACGCTCAAAGCAGCTGTAACTTTGTAGGCTTCCATACCTGTCTTTGTCAACGGCAACAAGTGTTTAATTTTAATGTTACGTGACTAAGCGTTGACAATATTGACGATGCAGCGGCTATACTTTATCTTAACGTTTGAATAGCGAGAAAGCCAAGTTTATATCTTTCTCGAAGCTAACACTATACAGGATGTTAACCCCTTACGAAATAGCGGTGAAATCGGTCATACCAGCAGTTCGTAGAATGGTGGCCAAACAACTGATTGAAATGCACAAATTCACTCAGCAAAGGGCCGCTTCACTGCTGGGCGTTTCACAGTCAGCAATAAGCCGCTACGACACACGTGAGAGAGGGGTTGCGATTGATTTAGAGGTTCATCCCGACGTCGTAAGATGTGTTAGTGAACTCGCAAACGATGTGGCAAAGGGTTACGTATCCACGCTTATGCTCGGCAAACGAATTGACATAATATGCGACTATATAATCAAGCATGGGTATATGTGTGACTTTCACAGGGAAATTGACCCATCTGTGTCGAAAGACGAATGCGTAGTGTGCTTGGAGAACGGCACCGCTGTAGCTTAAAGACTTCAGAACATCCCTAGTTGCCTCTTAGCATCTTCGCTCATTCTGTCCGGCGTCCACAGCGGTGTCCTAGCTATTTCTACGTCAACCCTTTTTATTTCGGGGATTTTACTAACTTCTTGAACCACTTCTTCCTGCAACAGGAAACCCACGGGACAACCAGGAGCCGTAAGACCTATTCTTAGGAAAGCCTCATTGTTCTCGTTGAGTTTCACATCGTAGACCAAACCCAAGTCGACGATGTTAATGGGTATTTCTGGATCGTAACAGTTCTTCAAAGCCTCCATTATTTTTTCCTTCAATTTTTCCTGTTCAGAAGACAGCTTTTCGCTTTCAGTGGACTCTGCTACCATGAGATATTTAGCCTAATACAAGAATATAAATCGAACGACCCTAGGGTTCCACCCCCCCGCACCCAAATGACCACTCATTGAATACAGAGGGTTCAGCGGTCAGAGTCGCCCTGTACTCTTTGACCTGATCAGGAAACTGGCTGCAAATTTGATACTCGCTTCAATTATTGCAGAGCCCATCTTTGCTCATTGTTTCCCCGAGCATTGTTGCTTACAAAACCACACGCTTGTTCACGCAGCCAGATAATTCAGCCCAGTTTTAGTGCAAATTCGGGTTTCTTTTTACAGTGGGTAGTAAGAATATTTGGGAGCTAAAATCGTTTTCGCCGTGGATTCGGACACTTTGTAAAGTTAATAACTAAGCGTTTGGTAGCAGCGTGCAGAGTTGCTTTGTGGAGTGTTGGAATAGAACTTGATTTTGCTGCCGCCCATCTTATACCCAACCACCCCAAATGCGGAAAATTACATGGTCACAATTACAGGACTGAGATACGTTTGCTCGGCGACGCTTTGAACTCCATGGGGTTTCTAATAGACTTCGGTGACCTCAAAGCGGCAGCCAGCAACGTTATTGCGGCGTTGGACCACTCCTTTCTTAACGAATCCATACCCAAAGAGTATCAGCCCACTTCGGCTGAACACATTGCCGCCTATATTCACCACAATCTTTCAGAAAGCCTGGGCAACAGAGTGAAGCTAGAAATGTTTGTTCGTGTGTGGGAGACTCAGAGCTCATGGGCCGAATACGGGCCGTGATGCCACAACAACATCTCCCTGTCTGAATAAGGAGAGCCTTCAACCGCATACTCTATGGTCTCTGCGAACCGTGATGTCCTCCCACGGTTAAAGCATGCGGGTCTTCACGTTCTCAAGCGATAAACGGCGGATGCCTAGCGCAATCCGCGACAGTTTTGTGTCCATGAAAACGGATGAGCGGACCTCTCGACTGACTGTTCGCAGTCCAAGATTTCACAACGCGTCGGCCAATTTGAATAGTTTGTCTAGGGTTTCCTTCGTATTACCCTTTGTTAGAGCTGCGAGTATGTAGGCTTTATCGGTATTTACCATGACAAGCGAATAAGAACCGTAGTTCACCGATACGTGTTTGACGACACCCAAATAACCTATTTGGCCGAGACGTTCAAGCGAGCCCATTATAACCGAGCATATCTTGGCAATCATGTCTCTGGAGGTTCCTTGAACATCAGCGGAAGCAAGGAGGATGCCGTATCTGTCCATTAACATGACCACTTCTACATTACTGTCCAAACCCGATTCAACAAGCTTTTTTAGACGCTTTATTGTGTCTGACAAGCCGGTATACGTTGTTGCCTCATAATTTAAGCATTTGCAAAGCTCGGTGAACAAGCGCCTGATTCGACCACATATCAACTCTTCGAAAATGCCTGTGCATCGCCACAGGACAGACGCGCTAAAAAAGTCGAAATCCGCGATTGCCCAGTCTGACATCCTCTCATCCCTGAAGGGACTGAGGTTCCTGCTTCAACGACACATGGCTAATACCTCTCCGAGAGAGGTATCCCGCCAGAGGCGTCTCCACAGGCGTATATTCGGGT
>Ga0080006_1134384_pt1 | contig 33414 bp, 22 predicted proteins | sample RS3BMetagenome_FD_69209 | JGI IMG/M metagenome (GOLD analysis project Ga0080006, IMG submission 69209) | Ferric oxide microbial mat and aquatic microbial communities from Rainbow Spring, Yellowstone National Park, USA - RS3B (SPADES... ...
ACCCGGACTCTCTTTAGCGACTGTACCCTAGAGTTTTCAGCACCACACGAACAAGCTGGTGGGAAACAGAGTCGCCCATGGTGGCTACTATCGTCGCTATTTCCTTCCAGAACAGGTGATCAAGGGGTGGTTTTCTACCATTGACCGCATCCAGTCTTCGAGAATATCGGCTTTTGGCGCGGAGCGCGTATTCTTGGTTGTTTCAGAGTTCCTCAGCCATCTGAGTCCTGTTGCATAACTGAGCTGAAGGAGGAATGCAGACCTCCATGCACTTTTCAGTGAAGAACAGATCCACCAGGCAGCTCGTCTATAGTCTGTACTCTACACTGCATCATGATTACGATCTCCGGCTATACATCGCAGCTCGGGTGAAAACAATTGATTTGAATGACTATAGCAACGTACAAGTGGTAATGCTTTCTCCTGCGCGCCATATGCCTATGATTCGCTGAGACTGAGCCAGTCAGAGCGGACAACACTACCGTCTTCTGTGCGTACTGCGCAAAAGCCTAGCGCTTCCCTGCAACCAGTTCGTGGACGACTACAAACCGTAGTGGCATTTTGCATATCCTCGGAAAAGGAAGGGAGGTGTACCTGCGGCGGCAATAAGCCCAACTGAGCGGTGCGTCTGGCGCAAGCAGAAAGCGCCCTAGACAACGCCTCCACTACCTTGAGCAAGCTAGGCTCTATTTCTTGAGGAAAAGAAGCTCAGCTGGTGGAAAAGATCGTCAAGAGTCGTTACTTCTTGCGATTCAATCGTCTGCGCACTTGCGATAGCTTTCTTCTTGTTTAGCGACGTTTTCGCTTCTAGCAAATATGACCCAACCAACTGTGCCTCGACCGCACCCTCCAAGAGGCGTGTTGCCATGGTTGCTTGTTGCGGGCTTGCTCCTGCTCACGGTAGGCTATTATAGTTTGTCAGCTCCACAGCCCAGCTCAGTCGCAGCTGGACGTTTTCGGACACTGAAACGCCTAGCTTCCTTCATCTGTATACGGACTCTCAGATCACCTGTTCTGGTTGGGACGGTTTTTTGGGGCGCCCTCATTGCGCACTTCATCGAGAGTATAGCTGCTTTTTCCTACATTCGTCGACGTTGTCGTTGGGATAGTGGCGCGGGACTCCGAGCAGCGGGATGGGCAGCTTTCGTTCTTCTCTTTGGCTTCCCCGCATTTCGAGAGCTTATCAGAACCATAAAAGAAAGCGAACTTTATCTCGCAGCGAAGAAATGGTAGCCTTGGTGCATAACACAAGCGGGTCACTTCCGCGCATGCTCACTAGACTTCTCTTCGCTGCTGTCTGGTCGAATCGGGTTTCCCAGGCAAACCACCGAAAACTCTCCATATTTGCCAGAAAGCGCACCATGATCCCGTTGCTGAAGCCTTGGTTAGTATGCACGGCAGCCGCCAGAGCATACGCAACCTGCCCTGGCTACGGCTGATTAGTTCGCAGTCCCAATGCAACAAGCACCTATCATAGTTGCATGAAAGCTCGTCACCAACACTCGCGGAGCTCTGCAAAAATGGAGTCAGCGGTGGTTTTGCAGCATCGTTGCCCGGAGCGCGGCGCCAGGCTACGGGTACTATACCACACTCTGATCTCAACAGCATCTGCGCATTCGACGGAGAAAGGGTGCATTCAGCGATTCGATCCTATCAAAGAAAAGGCAATACTCCTCCGCACAGTTACAAGAAGCGCTTTACATTGGCCTTCGACGGCGCGTTTCCATTCAGCGACGGTATGAGACGTGGACGCTGCCGGGCAACATGACATCACGGCTCCATAATGCGGTCTTGCGCGTATGAAGCGACGCTGCTCCTTGGATGTGCAAAACAAGTATACCACATCGCAAAGAGGGAACAGAGCTTCCCTAAGAAATAGATTCCCGATGTGCTGGAAAAGTCCCAGAATCTGAGCCGATATTTGAAGCAGTTTGCTCCGTCTAGAAGTACGTGCCATCAGCGACCGGAGTCAGGTATATTTCACTGCGCATTAGGTCAAATCCTAGCCTGAGTGTGAGTTGAAAGAAACCAGTCTCCTTCGTTGGGGCGGAATACGATCGGCGACTCCTACGATGCGATTTTCTCGGTTTCGCAACGCGAAATCTGTGCTGTACACCAGCAACAAGGTGCCACGGTGCATCCGAATTCGTAGGAATCCAAGAAGCGTGTAGGAACCAATGCGAGAGCTGGGCGTTAGAGTTCATCCATTTTCGATTTGCACTAGCAGCGCATCCTTGGAACGCTCCAAGACATCGCATGAAGTCCCATTCGAAGCCCCACCAGGTCGATGAACGTTCTCGTAGAGCTGTGGAATACAAACGCCGCCGATTTCGCTCTGCAGCACTTTCCCAAAGCATGAGACCCGGCAGGTCAATCGTTGTTCCTAGCTTCAAATACAGCCGCCCAGGCAGCCTAAATTGCTCCGTGTTTACTAAGGAGCTCTTGCGGTTGCTGTCCCAGTCTCCTCCTACAGACCTACGTTCGCCTGCACGGTGCCAGTTGAGAAAAGGCGGCAGCCATCTTTGTCTCCAAGTCTGTTTGCTTCCACTCCAACCAAAGTCGTTGCCACTGTCCTGATCCGCAGCCTCGCCATCGCAGGCACCTTCGGTGGGATGCAGCCGCAGGCGCGCAGAAAGTCGCAGTCGTGGCGTATCCGAGCTGTTCTGTCCCCAGAGCCGCCTAAGACTAAGAACCGCAGCTCCGCGAAGAGGCAAAACGTAGGGGTCCCGATTCATGTAAACATTCTGCAGTAAGAGTCTTGTTTGCCAGACTTGGAAGAAAGTAAGCGCCGGGGCGTGCCTCTGGTAGTCCCAGAGGCACAGCCGATCGCTCGCAGCTCGAACTAGTGTCTCGAGCGGAACAGTTCTCCAAGCTTCAAGAGCGGGTAGCGTAGGTCTAAGTTCACCCGCAGTTACCAAGGAGTTCTGAACAGAAACGCTCGTAGGCATGGGTTACAAGCAAGGCTTGCTCCCGTGAGCACGACTACTCGATAAAAAGATGCAGCACTACGTGCGCCTTCAAGGTTCCACACCGCTTATGGCAAAGCTGCCATGCAAGCAGCCTGCCGAATTCCATGATGACGATGAGACCCGGCTCCGTCTCAGTAAAACCACATTCGAACCGAATGCAGAACGTTTATGACAAGTTCTTTCTGTATCTATAGGGAAACCGATGTGTTTGGCGTATAATGCTTCGCAGCAAGCGCAAGCAGTAAGTACTGCACCGAGAGGGTCCGTACACTCGTGTCAGTTTAAAATGGATCACTGAACTGATTACCTGGTTCCTGCGTTTCTTTTCTTTGTCGGAACTTTCTTGTAATACCTCTATATTATAAGTGCATCAAAACGGCTTACGCATTCATAAGTACTTTTAGGATTCTGGGTCGTCTTCTCAAAATGGCTCTTTCGACTCCCAGCGGGTGCAAATCGTAACATGCCCGGAACCCAGATGATTTTTTCATGCCGTAAAAAATAGTTTTGGAAACTAACCGATAACAGTATCCGTTCCATAAGTAAGTACAAGCATCTATTAGTCTCCGTTCTTTACGTGTACCATGCTCAAATCACGCATTCTTCATGTTCACGATCTTCGTGCTTCTTGGCAACGCCTGTACGCGGCACCTCGCTTCGTTGGATCGATGAACAAAACTACTCGAAATCTTCCCCTGGCAAATTCTTCACAAGCGCATACCGGAAGCTAACAGAAATTTTCACGTCAATCAAGTACCGTTGACGTTCGAAAGATAAGTTCTTCTCTCTTCCTGGTTATCCATAAAATAAGATTCGACAGCAGCATCGTGATTGCTGCAACGCAGTATGCTTCCAGAGGCTCCCGATGCTTCTGTTTATACAGAAAAGAGCCTTGGAGTCGGGACTAAGTCATCGCAGGGATCGATTCCATTGCAAAGAACGCCACAGCTTTCCACGATGTGCGAGTCGATGGATCCAGAGTTCACGACTTGATCTCCAAGCTAGATTTTCCTTGCGGTGTTTGATTCATCGCCTGCAAAATCCCGTTGACCGAGCCTTTGATCGAATGGGAAAGCGTGCACTCGAGTTTGCGGTGGGCGGAGTACTCGCCAAGGCGTGTCCGAGAAGAAGAACATGGTTCTAGAGTACGGTGCCTGTCACGGGAACGAAGGATGATGTCGTGGCCAGCCTTCCGATGCACCGGTGACAGGCATATGTCGAGCGATGCAGCATGCGTGCATGCGTCACACGACGGACCTCTGAGAACGAGATGTGGTATACCTAGGGGATTAGACAACCACAACCAAGTGCCTCTACTACGACGAACGCAACGAGGTTGTATACAAAGTACATGAGCATCATAAGCGAAGCGTGGATCGCAAACACTAGCTATACATGAGATGCGTCGACAACAGCCGGAAGCAGCGAAATCGAGACTTTCACGCTGCCATCAACTCCTTCGCTTGCTGACAACGGATCTGAAAGGAGTCTGGCATATTTAAAGCCGCTGAGGTGACGGGTAAAAGGCATCAGGCACAGAAAAAGCCGTCGAATGCAGCTGTTTGTGACGCGCATAACAAACTGAAGCTTCAGCAGACACGCCTGCGCGCGGGGACCCGTCATATTTTAATCTGATATGGGTGTAGTCATCGCCGCCGAACTGCGGACGGACATAAAATGTTTCTCGCAATGTGTTTGGTCATACCACTCTTTCCAAAGCGAAGTTTCGTGTGTCAGGGTATTCGTGAGAGGATTTTCAGACAAGCAATCTGTGCCACGCATAGGCCAAAGTCGTTGACTGGTCCAATAAGTCGCTCGTGGTGGAAGGAAGGCGTCTCCCGAGCTGAGGCATTCTAGTAGACAGTACCGACGCCCCGCTGCTTCCATGTTCGTTCTTTCCCCTCTTGCCTGCCCTGGGCGGCCTGCAGCAGCGGCGACAGCAACAGACTACCGAGTTCCTCTCCACAGAAATGGAAGATCGCTTCCGGGGAAGCTGGTTTGCGCTCGTGAGTTGTTCATGGGTCTCGGCAACTCTTTTGGGAGGATATTTCGAATAACGACTTTTGGTGAATCCCACGGTGGTGGAGTCGGAGTTGTCATTGATGGTTGCCCACCACGGCTGCCACTTACTATAGAGGACGTTCAGATTGAGTTAAACAGGCGTAGACCGGGACAGTCTAGGCTCACGACACCACGGAACGAAGCAGATGAAGCGGAGATCCTCTCTGGCGTCGTCGACGGTGTCACTATGGGTACACCTATAGCTATCGTTGTTCGAAACACAGACCAAAGGTCTCAGGATTATGAGGCAATGAAGGTAAGCTATCGACCATCGCACGCGGATGCAACCTATGATGCAAAGTACGGCATACGCGCCGTCGCTGGCGGTGGACGTTCATCAGCTCGGGAAACAATAGGACGTGTTGCTGCAGGCGCCATTGCCAAAAAGATCCTTCGGACATATGCGGGAACACAAATTCTTGCCTACGTGAAAAGCGTGAAGCATATCGAGGCAGCGAATATTGATCCCAACGTGGTTTCGTACGAGCAAATCGAATCGAACATCGTTCGCTGCCCTGATTCAGAGGCAGCATCTCAAATGATCCAGCTTATCGATGAAATTCGCCGAACAGGTAACAGTGTCGGCGGTGTTGTTGAATGCGTTGCAAGGAACGTCCCTGCCGGGCTAGGATCACCGGTGTTTGACAAGCTCGAAGCTGAACTCGCAAAAGCCCTCATGTCGCTTCCAGCATCGAAAGGCTTTGAAGTAGGCTCGGGTTTCAGGGGCACTTTGCTAACGGGTGTAGAGCACAACGATCCCTTCTATATAGATAGCAATGGTAGGACGCGAGCGAGGGAGAACCGTTCCGGAGGTATTCAAGGAGGCATCTCGAACGGAGAGAACATTGTATGTCGCGTCGCCTTCAAACCGACCTCTACGATATCACGCGAACAGAATACAGTGACGCGTGCCGGTGAGCAAGTAGTCCTTCGCGCGAAGGGCAGACACGATCCCTGTGTGTTGCCTCGTGCTGTTCCGATGGTAGAAGCCATGGTCGCGCTCGTTCTTGTTGATCACTTGCTTCAACAGATTGCCCAGTGTTCGCTGCTTCCTATTGATCCATCAACGGCACCGAACCCTCTGGGACCTCCGGCTCCGGCCGGAACAGTTCTTCACGATCTCGGAAAAGATGGCCAACGATGGTGGCCAAGCGCCTGAGTAATTTCATTCAGAAATTCGAATCCAGGATTGGAGTTAAATTGAAGATGCGCTTCATTTTCAGAGCCTCTCTGCATTCCGCGTGCCGCCCTGAGTCTCCGCTTGAACGTTTTGGTATATGTGCGGCGTTAGATACAGAACAGAGAATTCTAGAACACATGCACCAACACGCACCCGTTTGGTTTTTGTTTTTTCAGGCATTCGGCATAAGGTGTACATCCTGCAGATAGGGGAACGGTTACGGAAGGGCTTTATACACTCAATGCAAGCTTGAAAGAAACGGATTCACATGTGCAGTTCAGTGATTCTTCGGTCAGCAGGTTGAAGAACCACCCTTCTCGCAGTAAGAATCCTCAACATGGTGCTCCCAAAACAGAAATTATTGAACTCTGTGTTCGCAGCAGTCTCCTCGTCACTCCATTCCTTTCTATACGTTCTCTGAGAAGTGCTATCAAAGGAGCCACTGGATGCGAAATTTCCTTACCGTTGATACGAATAGTGATGAAGAGCCACGGACAGAGGAGAAATGGCAGACTTCAATGGGAGACCGTCACGCACTGAACAACACGTATAATCAATTTCGTACTGAAACGTGAACGCATGTTACTTGAGGCACAATTGTGCGTTTCAGTTGATGGGAATTTGTGTTGGAGAAGTTGTTGGGCAATATATGGATGGTCAAAGAAGAGCAAATCGCTGTTCGGTATAACAAGACAAGCGAGCTTTGCGACGAATGCAGCCATGGCGGCGATTCAATCATACGTTCGCCTACTGCTCGCCAAACAGACAGCATTGTTCTATACCAAATTCTTCTTCGAAGAAATTCGTGGCTTTTCTTTTAAAATTCCTCTTTTCTGCTCCCAGTCAACGCAAGCTCCAACAGCACTCAAGCGCTCATCAAGTGCGCAGGTGGGATGCGCAAGGGGCTGCTCTTCGTGCCAGCCTCTCTTACGCAGCTCCATCCAGGCGAAGGATTCGCCTCCGTTGTCTAAAGCCAGTTTCACGCTCACGGATCAAAAGACGAGTCGTTTGCACCCTTTTCACCAAACGTTTTCCACAAATCTTTCGTCGACCGGTTGCTCTTAACGTTTGCCAGCCGTGGACTGATGTGTTGCTTCTCTATCCGCGCGCAACAGAGACCGGAAAAGCGTGCTTCGGTCCATGCGCGTGCTCTTAACCGAGATCACGACGAACAGGTGCATGAGAAATATTATGCACATGTGTAGAACAGGCGAGATGCAGTCCGAGCGTCCACCGAGTATGATCTAGTCTCGAGATGAAAACGGATATGGGGTACAGTTACAAAATCCTTGAAGCAACCCAAAGGAAAAGGGAAGAAGAAGAATCTCCCGGACCAATATGAGAAAGATACTTCCGAAAAGAGGACGACGAAGGACAGGAATGAGGTACTCGCGGAGCGGAAAGGTAATGCTGGGACCGTTTTCATGGGCTACCTACTGGAACACATTATCGGGGAGACTGTTCTTAAAAGTGAGATACAGCGCCTACTGGATGGGGTCCACGCACGTCACGTAAAGACCCAGTATACCACGGTGGACACTTATTTACTAAATTGCATGGCCCGAGTAGTTAGTTGCTGCTGGTCTCTGTAAGCAAGAAGCATTCAAATGACTTCGAGAAGAGCGCTGGCCGAGCTCGTTCAAGGTTTCTCGTCTACAGGGAAAATGTACGCAAGTTTACTGTGACAATGGAGACTCCCTGAATATTCGCTTGCATGTACTTCAAGATACCTTTGCCGGAACTGACCAAGTTGCCCCATTCTCAACCGTTCAAGACAAATGATGAGAAAGACTTCGTGGTAAGCTTTGTTCCCTGTTTGAAGGGTGTCATGGCCATAGCCGTTTCTCCAATTCAAGAGGAGGCAACCAAAGACCTCAAAAGGAACACAAGCGCCCCTGCTAAGCTTCCTCAAGGCTCGATATTATCTGGAGTCAGGTATGAAGGTCACCAGGAGACGCGATTAAGTACAAGAATGGCGCCAAGACCCACATAGACGCAGTGGTGGCAGCCTCGAATAGAGGCGGATGCTTTGTGCGCTGCATCCAGATATTACTCATCCATAAAATGGCTCATGCGAAAGAGCTTTCGCAGGTTTACATGAGACCGTGTCGGGATCACCAACATTTTCGTGTCTACAGAAGGAATAATCGCGCTTTCGAGAAACTCTTCATCGAAATGGTCAAGGAAATGAACCATAGGTAGAGTTGCTGGGCGCAAGCCGATAGCGCTGGACATGCTATGCATGGAAAGACTGCACACCTGCGCCTTCGATGAGCGCGTAGAACGAGTACAGGAATGGATTCTGTGCGAGTCCTACCGATGCGCTCAGGGCGACACACGTGCATGGCGAGCACGGGTGCACGCTGATACTGGTAGAGAAGTAAAGCGTGAAACAGAGCCGGGCGCTCGAGATGGTGTACGGGAAGCTGACCGAGCATCAGATGGCGGGGATATCGAGGCGGGTAGGCTCGCGATGGAGTCTTTCCTCGAGCAAAAATGCACGCGAGCTCTTTATGCCCCGCGGCATTAACGCCACGGTCGTTTACCGGAAATGGCACGTGCTTCGGGAGGTTTCAGCGGCTTTTGTGGCGGACGAGGTTTCGACGTAATCGTTTCGTACTCAGAGCGAGCATCGTGCTGATACGCAGAAGAATTCCGGTAAAAACATCAGTATGCAGAAGAGAGAGTATTGGATACTCACCTGGGGCAAGGCATTTTTACGCTAATGCTCATCGACACAGCAAGATTCACGCATCGTATATACACACTGCGGATGATTATTCTTGGCAATTGAAAAACAAGATTGGAGTTCCATTAGTCAATATTATTAAGTATATACTCGCTCGCTTCCACATCTCAGCTCGCAATAGGCGTCACAGCGATATATTAGAATACAGCAAGTCTCAAGAGAAACTCGAGCTCTGAAGGGCTCTATGAGGAGCTCGCGATCGTCTCAAGAACAATCATATTCTCGCTAGAATCTGCGAAGCTGCATCGCCTCAACGAGTGCACACGATGCCGTTCTTTGTTCTTCGCAGCAGGGATGAGGCATTTAAGATGGGTCCACTTCCCGTGCATCTTAATACAGCATTAAAAGTCACCTGCAAGAGTACAGCGGACTGCTTTTTGCAACTCCAAAGACTGTATTGCCCGAACAGCACGTCATCTGGCTACAAACCGCGCCCGCAACCAGCACTGCATCCTGCCGGTCTCCATGGAAAGAAGGGGCCAACATTGGTGCTCTCGCGACTCGCAGCGGTTTCACTTCTCTGAGAGCTGCTGCACTGACGGCCCTCTCGCAAGCAAACGGCGACCGTTGAACCTCACGCCGTCCACCACCTTTGCTGCATAGCTCGCATCCTCCGTTGAAAAAAACTCGACAAAGGCATAGTTTCCTAGAATTTTGCCTGTAATGCGATCTCTGGGAATCGACACTCGACGCACTGGCGCAAACTGAGTAAAAAGTTCTGCTAGAAGCCGTTCGGGTGAATCCGTGACAGCAGCACCTTCTCCGCTATTAAGCGACTCGTCGGCTGCAACAAAGCCAGAGACGAAAACAGTCTGATCTGGGTTGTTGAGGCTTCGAGTTGCAAGAGAGTGTGCTGCAATACCGTCCGCCTCTGGAACTGTTGGAGCGCGCCTCAGCCCAAAGCCGTTCATAAGTTGTGCGGCAGGTCGGAGGACCACCCCGATCGCTCTGGAAGAGTACGATCGGCGAATTTGTTCAGTCTCACCGCAGCCTGCGAGTGCTGCCGGTGACCAGGAACGAGACTTTAGTTCCTCAAAAAATGGTCCTGCGTACTTCAACCCCCTCTTATCTCTCGATTTCCCCGCAGACTCGCTATCCGCAGAAGCGGGAATACGAACAGTAGCCGCATGATGGCCGGTTGCGTTGGCGCGGCGCCCAGACACTACTTGCCGGCAGGCAGCGCAAGGCACCGAGAAAGGTCTCTCGAGAGCCGTTTTCGCCTACTTGACTAGGATGGAGCCCGTTGAGAGCTCGAGTTCCGATCGTTTTGGCGGCTTCAAGAGGTTAAGCAAAGAGTTCTATCAATCATCCTTTCGGATAAAACCTATAGACCAGCTTAATGCGGAGACGAGTCGCTGTCACCCTGAAAGCGCACGTGTGCTTACGCTAGCTGACCTCGTTGTTGTCGGCGTTTCCGGTACATTGGGTGCTGGCCTTTTTTTTCTTCTTGGAAGGGCTGCGCGCACTGCTGTTGGGCCAGGAGTGAGCATCTCCTTCCTTCTTGCTGCAGGAGTCTGCGCGCTTGTAGGGTTATCGTATGCGGAGATGTCTTCACGTATACCATCGTGCGGTGGCGCTTACTCTTTTGCCTATGCAACCTTGGGGGAGCTGGCAGCGTTTCTCGTAGGCTGGTGCCTCTCTCTGGAGTATGGCGTGGCTAGTGCTGCGATAGCGCGCTCATGGGCTGCCTATGTAAGGCACGGGTTCTCGCAAACAGCATCGATAGAAGTTGGTGAGCACAACATATCATTGCTGGCTCCGCTTTTGATACTTGTGCTTACCCTTTTGCTTGCCTCTGGTCTTCGCGAGGGGCGCTACATCGTTGGGTTCTCAACGCTGGTTTTCGGTGGAGTGCTGCTCGCAGTCTTCTTCTTCGGATTGCACCTTATCCGTCCGCGGAATTGGGCTCCATTTCTGCCTTACGGGTGGCGTTCGGTTTTAACCGGATCAGCATCCTTGTTTTTCGCATATGTGGGCTTTGACGAGGTAGCTACTGTGGCGGAAGAATTGCACGCTCCCACTCGCAATGTACCGTTCGCCATGTTGGCTAGTCTTGGCATCGTGGCTAGTGTTTGTATAATCGCCTCAATCATTGTGACCGGAATACAACCGTATTCACAATTATCCGATACTGCGCCGTTTGCAGGCGCTTTTGAGTACGCTGGGAGCACATTCTTCGCGAAAATCGTCGCAATTGGGACAGTTATTGGTCTTCAAAATACAGCGATGATTGCCCTGTTAGCTCAACCACGACTCTTCATGGCAATGTCCAGAGATGGACTTCTTCCGGAAATTTTTGGAGAACTCAGTGGATCCGGGAATACACCACGAGCGGCCACGATTCTGTGTGGAGTAGGATTGGCGATTATTGCGCTGCTATTCCCGCTTCACAGCCTATCCGATATGATCAGCGCCGGTACCCTTGTTGCCTATGCGGCGGTCTGCCTTGCGTTGATTCGCACTCGACTTATCGTCAGTGGTCACGGCCGCGACTCTGGTGGCCTCCTAACTCTTTTATCTGTGAGCTTCGTTTTGTGCGCATTGATCTGGAGAATGGGAAACGAAAGCGCGGCATCGATGCTCGGTGGCGGCTTCATTGCGGGAGTCCCGCTTTTGCTGCTCGCCCGAGTACCTTTGGCCAGCGAATCGGACCCTCCACGTTTTCTTTGCCCACTTATGCCATGGACGCCGGCATTAGGTGCATTCTTTTCGATTGTGCTTCTGTTTCAGCTCAGTCGTACTGGGCTGTTGCTACTCTTGTTTTGGACCCTTATCGGCTTATGCATTTATATTTTCTACGGATTCCGGCACTCGCACGCGCGAAACTCGCAGGCCACCGATTTCGGGGCAAGTGTACGCAGTGGTCGCCGACTAACGAATGCTCCAGACACATTTGTGGAAGCCGCAACCCGTCGATCGATGCGAGTGCTGAGCAAGAAGCAGGACCCCGCCACCGCTGCAGGTAGCGATCGAACGGAAGAGGTTCAGCTGTTTCAGCGCGACATCGACCTATTAGCGGATGCAATAATCGACTTGGAGGATGAAGAAGACTCTCTAGACCATGAAGATGCCAATGAAGATGACATGGAGCCAGATTTTGTGCAGATTGAGCCGGCTAGAGACAAAAATGAAACGAAGCAGTGAAACACCTCCATATCCGAAGCGATGTACTCATGGACGCAGTTGGAGTCGGCTACGGAGAGCAGCAAACGGCAAAAGCGCGCTCTGTTCAGCAATGGCTGATAATTATTTAGTCCCAAGAGGCAGCTCAGCATGAAATTTGCATGCATTCGAGTGAGGACACACGTTTAGCGCCGAATTCACTAATGTAATGGCGGATGGTCGCGCACGGGCAGCAAAGAGGACGTTTGGTTCAGCACATATCTGGTCTGCGGACTTCACCATTTCAGCACTGTTAAGGTCGATATTGGAATTGAGGCGAGGGGCTCAGGTTACCGAGAGAACATGACGTATTCTAGGGTCAGTCGCTGCGAGTCTTCGGAATACCGGTTTCGAATAAGGCGCCCAGGGCGATCCTAGCGAAGGTTGCTGCCAATAGGGCTGGGCCCATTCTGAAACGCCCCCGTCGTGTGAAGCACTAGTATACTAAGGCTTTGATAGAAGGCGAATTTTCTTTGTTTTTCTTCAGTGGACAATATAGCTGCTCTACCAAGAAGCGCCCACATCCGAATCCTTTACTCGTGGTGGCCTCTCAACGTGTGCGCGGAGGAAACCGTCTCCAAGAATCGCCAGTTATACAACAGCGGATGCACATCTCACTCGTTTGATGCCCCGCTTAGATTCAAACATCCTTCGAACTCTTCACTTCCTCTGCTCCTCCAGATTAAGCTGCTTTGTGACGGACTGAAGCAGCCCCTCACATGCATCTTCAAGAATATCGAGCACGAGGCGCATGCTGTCACCTCCATGATACCAGGGGTCGGGAACCTCCCGGATATCTTTCCTGTGCCGGCAGTACTTGGTAATTTGTTCCACTTTGCTTTTTGCAAGTTCGACATATTTCTTCCCCCAGTACGCAGCAGCTTTGCGGACCTCCCTCTCGTTTTCAGCATCCATGACAACGATAAGGTCGAATTTTTCTAGATCATCCGGTTTCATGGGCCGGGATATCGAATCAACCTTGATATTTCTTTCTGAAGCGATTCGAACCATTCGCGGATCAGCTCGGTCACCTTCGTGGTAGCTCCAGCCGTTCTCTATGTACCAGTCGGGGTTCCCGCCGCCCGTGCCACAGGAGTCCACATAGAACAAGTTTTCGAGCCCCTGTTCCGCGATCTTCTTTTTTAGAATGGCCTCTGCTGCAGGCGAACGGCAAAGGTTTCCCAGGCAGACGGTTAAGATACAAAACTTTTTTTGTGTTCCAGGTTCGTTTTTATTGGCGTTTACTTTGTGCGAAGTCATAAGGACACCTGCAACAGCTGAAATCTCGTGCAACCTGCTTTCCACTCGATTAAACTTTTGTGGAAACAACACAAAGTGTTTGATCGCTGTTCTCGTTCGCTCTGATACTGCTAGTCCTGACCTGTAAGTTCTTCTGGTCCCTGCAAGTGTCTGGACAAAACAAACGACTTTCCTCCTGTGATAATCCATAGATAAGCTCTATGGCACGCGTGTATGTTCACGGCCGATCCGCGCAGCAATTGTTTTTTGACAAAACCTTTAGATTGACAATGGATCCCAGATTGCGGGATGGATATTCGCTTCGGGGAAAGCGTCCATCATGATGCACCTTACCTTCAAGTTCCATTCCCCGTACTAACTCTCGGATGTACTGGTCGTTTCGTTGTTCTATCGTGCGCCGAGCATGCCATGAGCACCCGCCTTAGCGGCTATAGCGCGGGTGCGGATGCAACATAGAGGCAGAACAGCATTGCCATACCGTTAAGGGCGTCGGCTCGAGGCGTGGTGCATCTGACACGGACTCGAAGTGCGTATTCATTCTGGGAGTCTGAGAGCTGTGCAGACAGACGTACTGTCTGCGGCAGCGGAAAGCGATATACTAGGAGTCCACTGCGGCCAGGCCGCCGCTCAGACATATCATATCCTCTCCTAGTCCCAAAATAAACTGCGTATCGGACTAGCTGGTTAGATCTCATTAAAGCACCTGCCACCAGGGAGAGCTTGAAGCATTCGCCGGCATACTCGTCGGGCTTGCGGGGCCATGTGCCTGGAGGGCAAACTTTCGAAAATATGGAAACTTTTTCCCCCTTTCAACTCTTAACATACAGGTCGAACGGCATTGTTATGGAGTTGCTAATAAGCGGTTAGATTTGGTTCTTGCAGTCCAGCGTAAATTAATATCCACCTGCAGACGCCTCCCAGTCTGTTTCGAACGGCTCTCTTCTATCGGCTTCAGCTTCTCCTTACACTTCGAGCCTGAGAAACTGCCCCACAAAGTTGGATTGCGTCAGCTCGCCGAATCTCATGTCCAGCACCGCACATCGTCTGATATTGATGACGGCGTTGACGTCTCGGCCTATGAGCTCACTGTGTGCATTGTCGTTGTTGGGATGCAGGACTCGTAGGAATCCTAGAAATCGTGCCTTCTGTACCACCACAGTCTCGTCATCGTCCCGTCAGGCGTAACCTTTTCTCGCCTATCTCCTTCCTCTTCTTCGTCGCTTGATCTTCTTCGCTCGATGGTCCGCGCGAAGAGATTTTTCTTCTCCCGGCAGCTGGCGATGACCGGGCTCCAGGATCCTCGACTTCAATGTCCACACCTTTCCCTTGGACTTTTTCTTTCTTCAAATGAACGCAATTGTTGATGCCCTTAGGTCAGGACCTTCTCTGAGCGACACGGATTTGCCAATGAGAGATGAAATATGTCCCTGTGTGTCACCGCGCTGAAGACTTCAGCGATTCACCCAGTGGAGCGCTCATTACTTTTCACGATAGAAATCACTTCTTTCTGTGAGGTTGAACCACGGAGTGTACGCAGGAATGAACGGTAGTTCTCCCCGATAGACTTGGCAAAAGCTCGGATGCAAACGAAAAGGCCTTCAACGATTCGACAAAGTGGTAGGTGCTGTTGTATGAGCCTTCGCGACGAGCGAAACTGAGGCCGCCAAATGTGTCCAAGACAGCTAGAACAGATGATGTTGTCGTTCTCTTCGTGTTCGATCGTGCATACAATGGGAGTCCTGCTCGGCGAATACCTATATACGGTCCGAACATCTGGTCAGATCAAAGTTACATCGAGTGAACCAAACCGATGTCCCTGCGCTTCCCACCGATAGCGACGTTCCAGGAACGCTGTCGTTGCGATTCCAGTGGAAGATAGCTTTGGTTGAACTAGGACTCTTCTTGGCGAGCGAATCTCAGTGTTATCAGGCGCACACGAATAAGCGGTTGAGAAAAAGAGACGCCCATTGAGGCTGCTATCGTCGCGTTTGCGTCCCATAAGGTTACCAACGGGTCTTGTTCTAAAATTGACTTTAAGTACGCTTTGTGAATATCGATTTTTAGCGTCGAGCGCATCTACTTGTTTCTTTCAGTGTTCCTCAACCATCTAGGTACTGTGGTATCGCTGACCTGAAGGAGGAATACAGTTATCCTTGCACTTTTCATTAAAACATATATCCTACAGGCAATTCGCCTTCGATCCAGAGGATGGATCGCATATTGATTTCGACTACTTGGTACACAGCGCAATCAAATGTAAAGGATTGAATTTCGCTTGTTGAATCGAAGCAATGTCTATAGCTTTTCAGATATTGTATTGGCTCATAAGTTTCACGCTTACGGTTGGGATTTTGTTCATAAATATTATGTTTTTGATTCTTTGCAAAGATTTGGAACAAGACTATGTAAATCCGATAGAGTTTACAGAAAACTTGAACAAGCTCGTTGTCCCTGAATATTCTGCAGAGGGACTACTGTGCGCGGTCTTGCTGGTTGGCGGCCACTGGATCGTAGGTTTAACGCTAGCCCCTCTGGTGTACCTTAACGTCAAACGTTGGATGCAGCATCGACACGTTTTCGAAAGCACGAGTGCGTTCAATGTGCTTCCGCTGGCGAGGAGGCAAAGCCAAGTGAAACTGGGCTGCTTCGCGCTCTTGTTCTTCTACCTGCTTTATAGTTTCGTTTATTTTCTCGTTCATTTCTCAACAAACGGAAGCAAGCTCAGTGCCGATTTCCGTTTCGATATAGCGGAAGGCACCACTGTATGAAGCGGTCCTCAAGAAGATCGTACGAGGCTGCTATCGCCCGCGGAACAGACAAGCTCTGCTTGAAGCCCTCCCAGGCAAGCTCCAAGTCAATTTGTCAACGTCTTCCAGGGCCGGAAATTGTATCGCCTGCATCATCTCCACGATATACGACAAGAATGGAATGTAAGTATGCATGGACGCTCTCGGACGAGATGTCCGCTATGCGTGGTACACCAAAGAACTCCGTTTTCAGGCATCTTGTATCATTCCGCATGCGAGTGCGACTTCCGACCAGGGGAAATTTGCATGCGCAGCTCTGCACCGAGAGCCCGTATGTTTTTTTTCACGACCATGCTGTTCTGATTCGCTGAACAATCCGTATCAGAATGGAGAATCCCAATCGATGACGCGGTAATTGCATTCGGGGTACCTTCGCGCGCGATGTCTGTAGGGGATCACGATCCGACACGCTTAGGCGCTGTACCCGATTTAGAGCATACGCAAGATCAGCGGAACAAAAAATGTCCGACGACCATGCAGGGTAAATTAATACCCATGCGCAGACGCTGTCCAGCCTTTTTTGACCGACCGACTGCTATGGGCTTCAACTTCTCCTTCACACTTCGAGCCTGAAAGGCTGTCCCACAATGATAGATTGCGCGAGCTCCTCGGGTCTTTTCCTCAGCGCAACACATCGTTCAATATTGATGGCGGCGTCGAAGTCTCGGTTCACGAACGCCATGTGTTTATTGCTTCTGGTTGATCTCATAAGTGCGAGGATTCCTCGAACCCGCGCCCTCTGTGTCGTTACAGTCTCGTCGTCGTCCCGTTGGGCAAAACTTTTTTCTCGCTTATATCCTCTCGTCTTCATCGTGGTCACTACTTGCTCTTGTTCGGTTCATGGTCGACGAGAAGAGGATTGTTTCGTTTCGTCTTCGAACCTGGCGATGACGGCGGTTCAGGACCTCCGAATTTCACGTCCATACCTTTCCCTTGGATTTTTTTTTGTTTTCGAAAATGAACGCACTTCTAACCCATCTGCCATACAACGCGAAAACCCATGTGGTTACACGCATCTGATTGTGGAACACGATTGAGGCGAAAGGCGTCATCACCTGCATCAAGCCGTCTTTCGATCCGGGGATCCAGACTGCGCGAGCACGTGCTCCTCATTCCGAACCGGTTTCATATCACTGTGGAACACAATACTACTCGCACTGCACCTGCCTTTTGATCGTTTTTCCAAAATTTTGGTAAGTGAATAGCCCCGACATTCGACGGCCAGCAATGAGGGGGCACGGATTCATACGTATTCGTAGGATTCTTGGTCGTAGGCTCGGAGGCGCTCCATCGGCGCTCTGCCTCTGGATTTCGGTATGTCACAGGAATCAAGGTGATTCGTAGCACCTTCGACTAATGGCTCGTAAAGCTTCCGATACAGTTACCCGATTTGTACTTTCAAGCATCCACGATTCTGTTTTCCTCACTTGTGGCATGCGCGAATCATGCGGTCTTCAAGTTTTCGATCTTTCTGTTCCAAGGCGACTCCCGGGCGCCGCAGCGTGCGCCGCTGGATTGAAGAGGAATCATGCTCGACAATAGCCCCAAAGGCCTTCTTCACAATCCTATGTCGGAAGTTCACTGAAAACGTCACTTCAGATGATCTCTTTTTCTCTCGGGAGGCAAAATTTCCTCTCCTTGCGGCCATTGACGAAGAGGTAATCGATGGCAGCATGATCCCTCGAACAGAACATGGATGCAGAGGCTCGCGTCGTCTCTGTATCCATGGATAATGATCTTGGACTCCGACTTCAGGCATTGCAGCTATCGATTCCCACGGAGAGTGCGTCGCCGCTACGCAGGAGGGCAGCGAAGACGGACCGAATTTTCTCGAGCTGCTCTCCAGCCGAGATGTTTCTGTAGGAACTTGTTCCATCATACACAGCCACGCGTTAGATAAATCCCCGATCGAACTGACCAGCGTGCGCTTGCGTGTGCAGCGGACAGGTTTATCACTGAAAGGATAGCTCAGAAGAAACCGTGATCGAAGGATACCGTACCGGCCGCGGAATCGGAGGAGTGCAACGCGGGAATACTTCTGCGCTCGTCAAAGCCATGTACTGAGCGATGAAGGAAGCCTTCTCGCGCCATGCTGCGGCACTCGATGAAGGAAATGTGAGTAGCACATCGGACCATCTGATCGCAATCAAATGTCACGGCTGCGAAAACGCAGCGAGACTGTATACAAAGAAGATGCAATTAGCAAGAGATGCGTAGATCGCAACTTTCGCATGTGCATCAATGCGTCGACAGAAGCGGGAAACTGCGAAATCGAGACTTGAATACTGCCAACCTCAAATTTCGACCGCTTATAACAAAGCGGGAGGGACGGGGGAGACTAGCGTATCTTAAACCAGAATTAATAGAGATGAAAAGGGCTGCGTCCCAGAACGTTCACATAGCCAGGTTTCGGTGACAGTTGGAAATGACTCTAACTTGACGCCCAGGTCAGCAAAGCAGGCCGTTTTCATTTGACTCCGATATGAATGTAAGTGCTTGCAGCGGTTGCTAGGACCATGTTCGTTTCCTCGATGGCTCCTGTGCGTGGTATCGGGCAGTAGTACGCTTCTGCATCCTCTCTTGCCAAGCGAGTCTCGCATTTCATGTTCTCCTCACGTTCAATAGTTTTAAACAAGACCTAAGTAAGCGCAGTGAGTCGAATGCCCGCATCTGCAGACGAACTCCGTGCAGAGCGCCGCTCTGTTCAGGCCTTGGAACTGTTAACAGGTTGGCTCGCAAAAGCGTTCGCCTTGACTATGATCTTTGATCAGATCCACCCTTTGTGAGTCCGGCCATAGTGGCCAGAGCTGCTAAAGTCCGGCAGTCAAGCACAACTGATGAGTCTGCCGCTTGGACCGCAACGAACTGTTGCCGGCGCCTGAACACGGGGCAGCCCAAGCCCACCAGCAGCAAGACCTTTCCAGGCTGCGTCTGTTTCGAGCTCCAAAAACACCAGTTCAGCCACTCTCACTGAGATGCGTTTTCTCGAAGAACAAAATCACCTTGTCGAGGAGCGAAAGCGTGCCAGCCATGTACGACTTCCGGGGGCATGCCGAGCTGATGAGGTTGCACAGGACATTTGCAGCAGCCGACAACCGGCATGAAATGGCGATATTCGATACACGAGTTGTACTACATTCCTGTCTAGACTCGTACAACGCAAAGATCCTCCATAGAATGCGTTTCCGCGATTATGAGGAAGAAAAGAAGTACATTCGAAAAGTTTCAGAGACACGGTACGAAATCGAAAAGGGTTTTGTGCCGAACATGAGAGTCGACGGGGCGTTTTACGTGAATGAAAGTTTAGAAGAACTCGTTTTCGAGGAGCTCCGGGTTGCGTGCGGAAGAGGCAGTGCGGGCAGTTTCCTTCCGGCCGTTAAACAAGTCGCTAACGTAGCTAGCCTCCCCGGAATAGTTGGCTACTCCCTTGCGATGCCGGACTTGCACAGTGGCTATGGATTCGCCATTGGCAACGTCGCTGCGTTTCGCACTGATGATCCTGAGGCAGTCGTTTCTCCCGGCGGCGTCGGGTTCGATATCAACTGCGGAGTGAGGCTTCTGCGCACGAATCTCTTCGAGAACGATCTACAACCTGTGCGAGAGCAAGTAGCTCAGGCACTTTTCGATCACCTTCCAGTGGGTGTCGGCTCTCGTGGTATTATTCCAACAACGTCTCGAGACCTCGAGGAGGCGCTGGCCAGCGGCATGGATTGGTCACTACGCGAAGGCTATTCATGGGCGGAAGACAAAGAGCACTGCGAGGAGTATGGGCGTATGCTTCGGGCAAATCCGGAAAAGGTAAGCGCTCGGGCGAAAAAGAGAGGCTTGCCCCAACTCGGCACTCTTGGAGCAGGAAATCACTATGCAGAAATACAGATTGTTGATGAAATTTTTGATCAGGCTGCTGCGAAAAAAATGGGAATTGAAGAGCTTTGTCAGGTTGTGGTAATGATACATTCGGGGAGCCGCGGGCTTGGCCACCAGGTGGCAACTGATGCTCTAGTTGAAATGGAACGAGCGATGAATCGTGATCGGATACAGGTGAATGACCGGCAACTGGCTTGCGCTCGAATTAATTCAAGAGAAGGTCAGGATTATATCGCTGCTATGGCGGCAGCAGCGAACTTTGCGTGGGTGAATCGATCCTCAATGACGTTCCTTGCTCGCCAAGCCTTCGCAAAAACGTTTAACTCATCTCCTGATGATCTGGATATGCATGTTGTATATGACGTTTCTCACAACATCGCGAAATTTGAGGAGCATCTAGTTGATGGACGCCCAGTGGAGCTGCTTGTTCACCGCAAGGGAGCAACGCGTGCCTTTCCTCCATATCACCCGTTGATGCCGATCTCCTACCAGGAAACTGGACAACCCGTGTTAGTGGGTGGAACGATGGGCACTTGCAGTTACGTACTCACGGGAACGGAGCGAGCGATGGCTGAGACGTTCGGTTCCACCTGTCACGGTGCAGGGCGCGCACGATCGAGGAACGAGAGCCGTCGAAAACTCGACTATCACCAAGTGCTTGAAAACCTGGAGCGGAAAGGCATCAGCATTCGAGTTGCTTCACCAAAGCTCGTTTCAGAAGAGGCGCCGGAGAGTTACAAGGACGTCACAGAAGTTGTCAATACGTGCCATGCAGCGGGAATAAGCTGCAAATGTGTGAAATTGCGACCTGTGGCTGTCATTAAGGGCTAATAACTCCGCGGACGCAAAATTTTTCCATCGTTCATAAAAATGTCTCTCTAAACAAAATAGGCATCTGGTGACATTTATCCGATTTCCATTAATAGCAAGACGTCGCGCTGAACCTTCTGTGCTGGGAGTGCTGAAAGTGCTGGGGGTGCTGCTGTGTTGGTTGCAATCAAGTCGACGAGTTGCGGCGAGCGCGGAAGATTCTCCGGCAATAGTACGGCGAAGAAAGTGTACCCTATGGAAAAATGGAAGCAGGCAGCCCCTCTAAGCTGTGCACCTTTAGAGTTGAAACATCTCAAAGGGGCTATTGAAGCGGAAGTTTGGGGCCGAAGTAAAGCGTCACATTACAATCAACGACTCCGTACCTGTCACGATCAAACAACTATTTGCGGACACTGTTCTATACATGCAAGCAGAACAACTCATTGGCAACAGATATGACGATCATTAACTGTCTGCAAAGAGGGCTTTCCTTCGGTGGTATCGAGTAAGCAAGGCAGTACGAGGTCCCTGTCTGCTTCAACGGTATGTGAAGCATCGGGTTTCTCTTGGGAGGGATTCTATGCGGATTCCGCAACACGCTCCTCAGAATTAAGCAAGCGAATAGAAAGCCACATTGACTAGATGTGCGCCGCGGAATATACTCGAAACGAGTCGGTTTTCGCGCAAACCTGCCATCGTTCAGCGATGTCAGAACAAATGCTAAAGGGATTACCGAGCGGGTAAATGGCGCGCAGCTTGCACTTGTAGTCTTTTAAATCCATTTTGTACCACCGCTACAGCGGTGGATAACTGGAGATCGAACTATTGATGCAGTGTACCGCATATCTCGTAGAAGAATTGCCTGTAGGATATATATCTTGACTGTACAGTGCACAGAGCACTGCAATCCTCCTTCGGGCCAGTCATGGCACAGTATTCAGATTATTGAGGAACACTGAAAGAAAGAAATAGATGCGCTGCTCTCCAAAAACAGATACCCTCAAAGCGTGCTTGCGGTCGATGGTAGAAAACGACCCGCTGACCACCTGATGGAGAGCAAAAGCGACGATGGAAGGCTCCCAGGGGCGTCACTGTTTCTCACCAGCTTATTTGTGTGGCCGTGGAAACACTGGAATGCAGTCGCAACAAAAGTCCTAGTCAACGCACGGCCATCTTCCATCAAAATCGCAACGACAGCTTTCTCGGAACTCGGCGATCGATATGAAGCAGAGGGACGATGGTTTGTTTTTCCAGTCGATAAGGCTTCTTCAGACGGAACGGTGAGAGCGTTTTTGGTTATTCGCGGAGATGGAGTCCGTTCGGTGTACGAGCGAGCTCGTAGAGAACGAGCTTACCAACTGTTCTAGCTGCAGTGGATTCATTTGGCGCTATCAGCTTCGCTCGTAGAGAAAGCTCATACGAAAGCGCCCAATTCCTTGAATCATTCAAGACTTTCCCCTGACGTCTGGCGATGTCTTTCTACTGGAAACATGGCATTTCACCATTCACCTTGCGTTTTGTCTTTTGCCGATGCTATCGGGGAGAAGAGCTGGTTGAGTCCTACGTACGCTCTATGGTTCAAGCCTATCGGAGAAAGATTTTCGGTCGCGTAACGTAATGATCGCTCCACCGGGCAAATCACTGAGGCGTTCAGCACACGATGACACCGTGGCAATTCCCGTCTTCCTTGTGCAAGTGCTTCTCCCTCCGGAAATGTCCGTTTATAAGGTCAGAAACAACTGTGTTCGTTTTAAAAATCGAGGGGATGCTCTGTGGTGTACGCTTCAGAAGGTCGAGATGGAGAGAACCCAGCGGAGCGCTTCGGCGATAGAAAAGCACGGAGAGCTGACAGAGCAGGAAGTAGCACTGACGGCGCGAGTTCGAAGAATCCTTCAGTGAATGACTTCCATCAGAGGTAGAGCAAGCTTGGAGTTCGTGAGCAGGGACTCCAATGCCGCTAGCAGCATCAGACGATGTGCGGTGCTGAAGACGAGACCCAAGGAGCTGAAGCGACCAAACCACGTGGGATAGCCTCTTAGGGTTTACATGTGCAAGGAGAAGCTGGAATCGGTAGTAGGGGAGCGACCAAAAAAGGGCGGGAGGCGTCCGCGGGTGGATATTAGTCTATCCTAGAAAGAACAGAAACTATTTCGCTCCACCAGTGATCTGTAAATGCAGTCTCAGTCTGAAATTTGATGGCGCCGTTTGGCGTCCCGATAGCAGTCGGTGTCCTCGAACGCTATGGTCCCAGATAGTGTTCAACTTCGTTTCTATGACGTCTCCGGGGTGGCAAAGTATGCGCATGCTGATGGGCTGGAGATAAGAGTCCCTGTCTCTTTCGGACGCAAGGGTTTAGAGAACATTCTTAGAGAGCTTTTTGGTATTCCGGTGTTAGAGAGCGGCGATGACAGGCTCCTTTTCGATTTCGTTGTTTACGGGGAGCCACCAGTACGACAGCGTGTACAGAGGGAGTCTAGCTTGAGCTCCAGGCTGACAGGGAGCCTACTAAGGGCCCCGTTGGGGAAGTTTTGCGAACGCAGAGGTATCCCGCTTGAGACAACGCTACACGTAGAATACTTTCTCTGCCACGCGGAACCCCGACAAGAAGAAACTTTAGCCGAAATAGACGGCAATAATAACTGGGTTTGGAGCATGTCATGCTTGAAAAGACAGGGTTCCCGCTCGGATGACGTTGAAATCGTCGCCTACTACGGCCTCGGTGGAAAAGGTGGCCTCCTGGAGCTCTTCGGCCCCTCAGTTGAGGTCATGCGGCGACTGACGCTTGACGAGTCGCACTTGCAAGAACAGGTTCGAGCGCTCGCATGGTTCACCCGACCCGAGGTGGCCTTTGCTTGGGAGGATCCGGAAGCAAAGCCGGATCCGAAACAGCGAAACATGTCAAGGCATTTGACTGTGGCATCCATGAAACCCGTTGACAAAGATGAATCGAAACGAACGAGTCCTTCCAGAGGCGAAGCTGACGAAAGGGCAGGGCTCGCGAGCAAGGATTCACGGACAATCGGTTTTTCCGAACGGATGACACACGCGACTGGTGGGCGCTTGAAGCAGCCAGCGGGTCTCGTTTCTTCCGACTATCCAAGGCTACAACAGAAAGGCTCATTTCTAACAGGTTCGGAATATCTCGCAGCAGGGACCCTGTCAGGAAATATCGTAATCTTTTCGTTCGAGCAAGAGGCGGCACAGTGCACGCCTCTAGCCTTTTCGCAAACTCTCCTTCGGGATTCGAGCACCTCCGCTCTAGTGCGTCAGAGAGCCTCAATCGAATCCATTGATGTGGAGACTGCAGGTAGCTGGGTCACCTATGGAGATTCTAGAGGCAGCGTCGCTGCATTCCGCTGGGATATCACTGCGTCAACCGACGCCGCTGAGACGATAATTCTGGCAAAAGGCCCTGCCAACGGTTTTGAGAGCCGAGGTGCGAAAGCAACCGTTACATCGATCGTCGGCTTACAAGGCCATGGGTCTGGCAGCCCTATACGTTGTGTACGCTGGTTATCGTCGAGCCAGGGGAGCGCTGCTTTAGTCTGCAGCGCCTCCTGGGATGGTTCCGTTCGTATCTGGGACGTAGAGCAGTGCGCTTGCGTGCACGAGATGCTCCTTGCTGGAACTAGGCCAAATTGTTTCGTATCATGGAAAGCCGCAAATGCTGAAAACTCTTACGATAACTTGCTTATCGTTGGTTGCGTAGACGGAAGCATACGTTTGCTGGATCCAAGAGAAGCCCCTGTGGGAAAAACGAAGGGCGCGACTCTTAGAGCAGCTCACGGGAAAACATTCATTTCAGATGTTGCTTTGCTTACCCGGATTCCAGAGTCTGGGCATTACCAGGGAACGGAGGCGATTTTTTCGGTTGGTTACGATGGCGCAGTTCGGGCATGGGACCTGCGGTGCATACCAACAGAGTCCCAGTTTCAGAATCGTGCTGCGGCTATGCTTTGGGAAAAGCCCGATGCTCATGCAGGGAAAGCAGTCCTTAGATGTTCTCCGTTAGAAAAGAATGGGTCCCTTCTAACAGGAGGAGCAGATGGAACCGTCCAGAGAATTGCCTGGTGATTTTGCAGTCTCTATCTTTTTTGGTCATGTGAATATGCCAAGTCGTTTAAAAAGCTGTGTCCGCTGCTCACGCCGAATTCTCGTCAAAGGGCCCATCGATAATAAAATTCCCACCTCGGCTGCTGCTGCAAGCATTTCGTCGAGATCGACTCCGTACTCTGTGGCATACTCCTCAAGAGTCTCATCTGTATACCAGTCAAGAACATCTTCGCGGCTCACTCCATGCAATCGATTGATAAGCTCTTGGATATCGTCGTCTGAGGCGCCCAAGTCAGTAAGAGTATCAGAGAGCCGTATTGGAAGATCAAGACCAATATCCACAAGGACTTCGATCAGCCACTCGGGTGGCACATGATAGTCCTCCGCGAGTTCTGCGATGGAATACAACGAAATGTCAAATTGCCTCGTGTCAGGCGGTCGAGACTTGGGTTTCAAAATAGCTTTCATATCAAGATTCTTTTCTGTTAAGTCTAGGTTTCGTTTCGCTTCTGAGTTTGTGAAATCGACATATTCCCGTAGCGTTGGTGGCAGAAAGTCTCGGATTTCCGCCAATTGACTCTCTGGCTTCGGGTCCTCCTCCGACGAGCGAAGGTAACCAAAAGAGAATTTTTCCTCACTATCTCGGTTGGGTTTCTCATCTGCAACTTCACTCAATAGAAACAAGAGAGAACCTTTATGAGGTGCTTTCGTCCCGTATGGGCGTCTAAGCAGCAGCTTTTCCGGCCTCCCGCGCTCGATCTGTGCGTGACCTTTGACAAAAACTCTTGAAGATACGAGTAAGTTAGTAAACATCTCCGCCGACTCACCGACGGTATTCAAGTATGCTTCGCTACAGTTCGAAGGCTTTGCAATTCCAACCCCAACGGAGTCTCGACAGAAAGTTCGAAAGTGCAGAAACTTGGTGCGTCCGAAAGTATATAGGAGAGGCCTCACGGCTTCAGAACAACAAATAACCGCCGTAAATTTAGGAACGAAATTCACAAACCAGTAGCGCCCTCTCTGGATTTTGAGGATTCAAGCCATCGCGGAAAAATTCTAAACAGTATAGAGGTCAGCTGAGTTTTTGGGCACCAAGAAAGGAATATACGAAGCACGATGTCCAAGCAAATCTTGCACGAATAATCGAACTGCTAGAACTCGTGCAATCCGTAAACAGGGTCCTCAAAAGGCTTCAGAGAAGAGAAAACTTAAAAATCCACAAAATACGAGTAAATGCGCTAAACAAGCAGCTGCGAAACATGGAAAACCTTTCGCAAAAGTAAAAAAGACCTGTTTGCTTTCCACTCCAAAGATCACAGAAGATTTGAGAAGCGCCATCGCGACATTTGGTAAACCATTTAAGGGATAGGCATTCTGTCTAATGTTCACTTGTTACTTGCATGATTCCCTATATATTCGATAGCCAGCGACTCTGTTCAATACATGGAAATCACCCGGATGGTAACTGTAAAAATCGAAAAACTCGCCTAGTTTTCTCGCAGCGCGCACAATTTAATTCGTACCGTGTATTAGACTTTTGGATCGCGCAAATAATTGTGTTCTTTTAGACCCGGACACGAAATCGATGAGCTGGCAGCAAGATTCGTTCTCTACTCCGCATGATTATGCATGAGACACGTTGAGGCGGTCGGAATTGATTTTGCTTGCTCAATATCTAAAAAGTGCTCTGTACCGAAAGAGCGCTCACAAGTTTGGCGACTTTCACGGACGGGCACAGCGTTCTCTCTTTCTAGAACCGCCATGGATGTCACATCGTCTGCGCATGATTTCATGCAACCCCTTGCCAATGATGCTACCAAGTGCTGACTGAGTTCATCACAAACTGCCATGGAAACAGCTGCCTCCCAGTGCCCCTCTAAGTTACGCCAGAGGAGCGCGCTAATGATTCTACGGCACCCCGGAAGTGCTGCGACACGCTTGATCGCTATTTCAAGTCTCGTGGTTCGTTTTGAAGGGACTACCATGAGAATCGGCAGCATATTAAACCACATGACAGCAAAACCGAGAATCGCTGATATCATTCCATGTAATAGGACTCGTTTTGTTGCTAGTTCGCATCCGGCGAAAAACTCGACACTGTTTGCTTGTTGCGCAGTGCAAGCCAATTCCAATGAGATGCGATTGACATAGATAACAATCAGCGCTGTGAAAAAGTTCACAAAAGTAACATCACTCGATAAAACTCCCCATTTCTTCCAGAATGAAGTGAAGATGTATACTAAACATACAGCTATACATGCTAGGTGAATATAAACAGCGTGCGGGTCATTCGCGGGTTGAACGGGCCTCGCTAGGCGTCGTTTCTGAAAAATACTCCCTTCCAAGTGCTCGAAAATGAACCTTGTAGAATCCACGAAAACGAAAAGACCAAGAGAGAAGCTCGCGACGGAGGATCTGTGAAAGTTGCCGCGATCTGTGTAGCTCGAGGAGCTCAACGTGGCAGCAAGCGCGGTACAAGTCCAAAAGACGAGATTCATAAAGAAAGGCAGCTCATATGTGGCCAGGCGAAGAATTCGAAGCAGTAGGTCACCTTCACTCTGCCGAAATGAGCGAAAAGTTGTCAGCAGCTGCAAACCTACGCAGAGTGTGACCGGTCCTGTCAGCACGAGCTTTTCCCAAAGTCGCGAGAGCAGCAAGTGAAAATCAACCATGAGAAACGCTGGTAGGTTTAAAGACACTAAAAGTAAAGGTTTTCTAAAAACTTTTCGAAAACCCGTATCCTAAAGCCGAGCAGAGATACTAAAAATTTGTTGGAACTGTGGCGTAATTTACATCATGTCAGATAAAAATCGGACAGGTTCCCTACCGTTGGTGTTACCTCTTTGCTTTGGCTTCCTTCTCACTGTTATACACAGTGGCCTGACGGGTACTTCGTGCGACCGCTTCCTTTTCTTCTCTCATATTTCTTGTTTCGAATACGCCGGTCTCTATTGTACCTCCAGCTCTCTTGTCAGCTGTCTGAGAACGTTGATGGCAGCGTTAAACTCCTGATTTCGCTGCTTCCGACTATTCGCCAGGGAATTCATGCTCATGCAGGCCATGCGACCAACGAGTGCTTCGCGTTATTCATCTTCTGCGCATATACCAGAGATGCACTTTTCATTGCTGTGACACGTAGCCGTGATGCTATAGTGCCTTACAAACCCCACACTAACTCCTCTGCGTCTCATACCTCAATTCGTGAACGTGAACTTCATTGCTCAAAACATACTCTCAACATGTACAGGAAGGTCCCACTTGTGCATTCCTCCGTATTCGCGCCTGGCGACGTATCTTAAGACCATGTTTCTTTTCATCGACCGCTTCGGAGAGCACTCTGTTCGCCACAAGTGCAAGTGCTCGTTGTTGCATTCGATAGAATATTTGTGGAATGCGATAAAGTACTGTGCGGAACCCCCAGGTAAGATATCAATACGAGAAATCGCGATCCGTCAACGCTCCCCTCGTGCAAAACGCTGACCCGCTCACCACTTAACGATATCCCCCGGATGACTCAAGTCTGCATCCAATAGACTTTTCCACGTAAACAACACAGAAAAGAGTTGAGTCCGCGGAGTATGTTTCTTCATAGGTATTAGCTTAATTTTGTTCCACCCGAGCTGAGTGTAACAGAATGCTATTTGACAGAAAAGAGAAAGAAACAGAAATCAGTATCCAGTAGGCCGTAAATTTCGTAAACGAATTGCGTGTAGGGTATACATACTGTACTGAACGGTGCAAGGCGGGCTGTACTCGTCTTACTGGTCAGGTATACCGCAGTACGCAGATAGTTGAGGAACACTGAAAGAAACAAGTAGATGCGCTCCGCGCCAATAGCAGATATTTCTAAAAACTGATCTCGGTCTATAGTACAAAAACGGTACGTTTATCAGCTTACGGAACGCAAAAGCTATGATAGTAGCCAGAATGGGCATCTCTCTTTCTCGACAGCTAGCTCGTGAGCTCCTGTGAACATTGGAATACAATTGAAAAAAGGTCCTAGTTCAAGTGCGGCGATTTTCCACCGAAATCACAATGAAAGCTTTGCAGGAAATACGCGATCATTATGACGTCCACGCACGTCGGTTCGTTTGTTGTAGTCGATGAGACTTTCTTTGGGCGAAACTATCGAAGCGTGTGTGAGTATTCGCAGTGCACGGCGCCCGATGTACATATGATCGAACTCGAAGAGAACGACGACATCATCTGTTCCAGCTGCAGTGGATTCGTTTGGCGGTATCAGTTTCGCACCTATAGAAGACTCATACAACAGCACCCAATTCAATGAGCCATTGAAGGCTTTTCCCAACGTCTGGCGATATCTTTTTTACTGGAAATTGTGGTATTTTTCCATTCTCCTTGCGTTTGGGCTTTTGCGGATGCTATAGGGGCAGACCTGCTTTTCATTCCTCCATACGCTCCGTGGTTCAAGCCCATCGTAGGAATGTGTTTCCTATCGTGAAACGTGGAGATCGCTCCACTCGGGGAATCGCTGAAGCTTGCAGCACACGGTTGTACCGGGGCACATTATGCCTTCCTTGAGCAAGTGCTCTTCCCTGAGAAATGGTTTTCACTTGAGGGCATGAAGAAGTGCGATCATTTTGAAGAAATAAAATATCCATGGCAAAGGTATGGAAATGGAATTCGACGATCCCGGAGGACCGTCGTGGCCAGCTGTCGGAGAAACAACGAAAATATCCTCTTCTCGCCGACCATAGAGCGGAGAAGAGCGATTGACGAAGAAGAAGGGATATGGGCGAGAGAGGGTGTCTAGTCTAGGGGACAATGACGTGACTGTAGTGGCACAGAGGCACGAGTTCTAGCAATCCTTGCATTGATGAGTCCAATCAGAGGCAACAAACGCAAGGAGTTTGTGAAGCAAGATTTCGACGCCGTCGTCAATATCAGATGGTGTGTGTTGTTGAAGACGAGACACGAGGAGCTGACGCAATCCTGCTTCGTGGGGCAGCCTTTGACGCTCGAGGTGTACAAGAAGAAGCTGAAACCGATAACAGGGGGCCAGTCAAAAAAGACTGGGAGGCGTCTGCGGGTAGATATATAATTACCCATCGGTCGCGAAACTTTCTCGCTCCATTGAGCGTGGAATACAATTTTTCCAGCTTACACGATCACCAGTATGGGCTGCAGACTCGGTGGGCTCATATTCATCATGCGCATGCCCCTGCTTCTGTTATTTTGAGTGCCACATCAATTCGGCATTGACCTGTTCATAACCAGGATTTCACCAGGATCTGACGCTCTGGCGTTCAGTCGACAGTCTTATCAGAGTCATTTTATTGGTCTCGGCAAGGCAATCTCGCACAAGATTTGTGACTCTCATGCAAGCTCTGGCATAAGTCCGGGCGGAATCCCATCAGAATTGTCTGGGTGATCTTCCCTGTCAGGGTTCGTTGAACCATGGGAGGTAGGGCCAGATCCGTCTCTGCTGTCATTACTGACCGACGGACTCCTGTTATGATCTGTTCCTGTCGGAGCTCGCTGTGCTCGAGCTTTCTCAAACGCAGAAACGATAGAATCGTAATCCACTGCCTTTCTAAACGGCTTTGACCCCAAGATTTGGATCAGATCATCCTCACGGACAACTTCTTTCTCAAGAAGCAGCCTTGCCAACGCCTTCAACTCATTCAAATGTGCTTGAAGAAGTTCTTCACAGCGCGAATAGGCCTTGTCCACCATCGTTCGGGCTTCTGTATCGATGATTTCTGCCGTTTCTTCAGAGAAGGGTTTCTGAAACTGTGCATCGCTATCCATCTCTGTGTTGAACGATATCGTGCCCACTCTTTTGGACATACCGAAGCGAGTAATGGCAGCGTAGACCAGCCGCGTGACCCTTTCAAGATCATCTTGAGCGCCAGTCGTAATTCGGCCAAAGACCAATTTTTCCGCCGCTCTCCCGCCGAGGGCGACAACCAGAAAATCTTCAAGCTCTTCACGGGTTTGCAGAAACCGATCCCTTGGAAGATATTGCGCAAAACCCAGCGCTGCGGATCCTCTGGGCACAATCGACACCTTCAACAATGGATCAGCGTGCTTCGTGAACCAAGATGCGACTGCGTGTCCCGCCTCGTGGTGAGCAACTATCTCTCGCTCCTCAGGAAGAACTACTAAATTTTTCTTCTCGAGACCGCCAATGACTCGGTCGATAGCGGACTCAAAGTCAGCAAGTTCCACACTGTCTTTGTTCGCTCTAGCGGCGATTAATGCAGCCTCATTGCACGAATTCGCAATATCTGCACCGGAGAAGCCAGGTGTCAAGGCTGCGAGTCTCTTAGCAACGTTTTCGACACCGCCAGCACTGGATGCGATGCGGATCTTCCGCAGGTGTACCTTGTAAATTTCGAAGCGACCTTTGATGTCGGGTTTGTCTATATTGATACGACGATCGAAGCGCCCCGGGCGCAGCAGTGCTTTGTCGAGGATATCGACCCGATTTGTCCCCGCGAGAACGACGATGCCCTCCTGCGAAGAAAAGCCGTCCATCTCGACTAGAAGCGCATTTAACGTGTTCTCCCGTTCATCATTGCCACCACCGAAACCACCGCGACCGCGCGCTCTTCCCACTGCGTCTATCTCGTCTATAAAGACGATGCAGGGTGCGTTCTGTCGAGCCTGCGCAAACAAATCACGCACACGCGACGGCCCTATGCCGACAAACATCTCAATGAAATCTGAACCGGACATAGAGAAGAACGGTACATCTGCCTCACCGGCAACCGCCTTTGCTAAAAGCGTCTTACCTGTTCCAGGTGGGCCCACCAGAAGCGCACCTTTCGGAATCTTTGCTCCCAGATCCTTGTACTTCTTGGGATCCCGCAGAAAATCGACAAGCTCCATGACCTCCATCTTAGCCTCATCAAGGCCAGCAACTTCTGCAAAGGTTACACGCTCGCTGCCTTTGGCACCTTTTTTGATCACAGTGGGATTCGCTTTCCCTACTTGGAAGATGTTTCTTGCAGCACCTCCGGGTCCCGATAACGCTGAGAAAGAGTTGCGAAACAGCGCATATCCAAGTCCCAGAATGATCAGCGTTGGTAGTAATCTCAGTAGCTCTCCGAACATGCCCGCATTTTCGGACCGATACACGACTGGTATTGGATCGATTCCTAGGGATTTCTCCGCCTGTTCCAACTTTCTTTCAAACGATTCCACAGAACCTAACGTGAAGTAATACATGACAGTTGGCCTGTTGAGTCTCTTGGAGTCGCTAACTCCATCTCCTCGTGGCCGGCGGATGGCAGCTGGTGGTGATTCTGAGCCAGAGTAATCCTCGCCAGTGAGCTGTGGTTGCGCGCTTGTCTCCCATAGGGCGTCTCGCTGGGGTTGATCCACCCCGGTATCAAGCACAACATCTTCAGCTGTTTGTCGACTTCCGGCACTACGCTTCGACGGTTCGCCTTGATAAGTTTGTTTCACGTAAACGTATGCTGTCTGGCGATTCACGATTTCCAAGTGATCGACAAGACCAGGCTCTAACAAATCTCGCACAAACTGCTGAAAGTTAATCTCACGTCGCATACCTGTGCCGCTGCCTGACGAATCGTTTCCCTCGCCCGAGTTGAGTGCGTAAAAGATTCCACCCGCCAGCAGCAACTGGAACAGCCAACCGATATCGAAAGGTTGCTGTGGCTCGCCGCCGTTTGACTCTGGCTTTCTACCCTTCCAGTTTTCACCTTGAGCATTAGTTTGGGATTTTGAATCTGAGGTGCTTCCTGAACTAGAGGACGAGCTCTTTGTGGACTGCTTGCCGGGATGAATATCTTCCTCTGGTGCGTTGCGACTCGGAGTAGTTCCTCGCTCAAAGCGACCGAAGCCCCGATACCCGAGCATTCCAGACAGAATTCCAGCATTTTGTTGCAAGTGCTCGCTGCATGCTACACTTCTGATCAGTCCACGGTAAGTACTGAGCAACGCCACGCAGGAAGGCAAAGATTTCCGGCCCAGCACTGGGGTCTGAACCGCGGAACCAGGCGTCAACAACGCTTTCCATTCCCAGTTACAGAATCGCCTCCCAGTCGATCCTCCGACACGACCTACGATGTAATGAAGAAATCGGTAGCTCGAAGGCGCGTAACCTTTCATGAGGTAATCATTGGTCAGTCCGCTGTATCAGCTTGTGGGCGCAAGTACGCCGCTTCTCAGCAGTGTACGATGAATGGCAGACCAGCGCAACAGAACAAAGCGGTGTCCGGACTTTCACAACACGCCCTCAGAGATCGAACGGATTGATTCAGCAGCTGTGCGCATCGGAACCAGGAACAATGGTTCGTAATTCCACCACACCTGTTTCATATCACTGTGGAACACAATACTACTCGCACTGCACCTGCCTTTTGATCGTTTTCCCAAAATTTTGGTGAGTGAATAGCCCCGACATTCGACGGCCAGCAATGAGGGGGCACGGATTCATACGTATTCGTAGGATTCTTGGTCGTAGGCTCGGAGGCGCTCCATCGGCGCTCTGCCTCTGGATTTCGG
>Ga0080006_1137400_pt1 | contig 33403 bp, 26 predicted proteins | sample RS3BMetagenome_FD_69209 | JGI IMG/M metagenome (GOLD analysis project Ga0080006, IMG submission 69209) | Ferric oxide microbial mat and aquatic microbial communities from Rainbow Spring, Yellowstone National Park, USA - RS3B (SPADES... ...
TACGCACCAGGCTTACCAGGCTCTGGATGCGACCATCCCAATAGCGCGTGCGATGATTCGCCAGATGATTATTTTCTGACCATATACTCATGTACGGATCAAATGTCACCAGCGGCACCGCTGGCGGACGAAATGCCGGTGCGGACGAGGCCGTTGATACAGCACAGAATTGTCCCAGCACAAAAAGCACGGCCAGAACGGAAAGGATGATATTTTGGATCCGTAAACGCATGAAATAACTCCAAAGGGAACAATATACTTTCAACACCAATTTTCTTGCCGCATCATTATCGATTAATCGGTAATGATCAACACTTCCACCTGACCGGCGAAACCTTTACCTTGGTCTTTCGCACCAGCAACATGGCCATTGCACCCAACCCAAAGAGCAGAAATGCTCCGGGATCCGGCACGGAACCAGGCACAAACGTTTGGTAGTCATTCAACACCTGCCCGGCCGTTAAAGCTGATCCATAAATCCGGAAATCTAACGTGGTACCGGCAAATGCGGGATCACCGAAAGCGTCGAAGCCGCCAATACCATTGTTCAACGCCGCCGTACCTGCCAATTGAGAAAGATTCAGGCCGCCAGTGACAAATGCTGTTCCTTGTAATACTCCGTTGACGTAATAGCTTAACGTATCAGTCGTGGAATCAAATGCCATGACTTCCACAGTTGGCTGTCCCGGAACCGCCGCACCGCCCTTCCAGTTCAGTTCAATCGGCCCGGTGCCGCCGCTTTGCAGTGAGCCGTTGTACAACTCTCCCGTCAGGGTCTGATTATCTGGCCGGGACGGATGGGAGAGCAAAAACTCGGAGGTACTCTGCCCGAAAGAAAACAGCGTGCTGTAACCTGTATCCGCCGCACTGCGCGTAAACACATCTTCAACGCTGAAACTACCCGAAATATTGCTTACCGCCGCGTAGGGAATAATCATTCCCTGCTGGCCGGTATTCGTAGTCAGTAATGCCCCATTGGAGACGCTGGCACCACCCGTGAGTGTACCGGACGTCGCACTGGAACTGCCGCTGCCGATATCAACAACGGAATTCCCGCTGACATTTGGAGCAATAAAATTCCATTCGTGCAGCGGCATCGGACTCGCCGAGGCTGTTACAGGAATTGTAGTAAACGGCGTTACCCCGGCAACTGCGGCGGCCGTGGAATAATAGCCAACCTGTGCGGCTCCAACCGGGCTGGTAACGGAAAACTGCATATTTGCAGCCCCCACCTGCTGATAGTTCATAATTTCAATCGGGTAATATCCCGCACTGCTGAACGCCACTTGCGCCGAGTTTTCCGTGGCCGGAATCTGCGTTGAATTATAGCCGGCGGCGGAGACATCCGTACCGGTGCCGGCCACGTTGATCGTGCCACCCACCATCACATTGGCGGCATCATCAGCCGAGTTGATCTGAAAATTGTAGGTTCCGGCCTGCGGAATTTTGATATACCCCAACTGGTCAATGATCGACTGCGACCAAGGATTGCCGTCTACCGTAGCAGCGCCGGCGGCATCTTTGCCCAGGTAATAATACGTTGCGGTATAGCCGCCGTTGCCGGCCGTTCCATTGGCACCGTTGCCGGGATAATTAAAAGTATCCGCCGTATTAAGAAAGCTGTAAGCCGGTGCCGGCAGATTGTAGGTAAATCCACCATAACTGGCCGAGCCGGTGGCAATATACGATTCAACATTATTTATATCCGCCATGGTCGGAACAGGGGCTGACGGCAATTGCGCCGCCCCGACATGCCATACCGTCGCCACCAGACCCGGAGTCAATCCGCTGACGCTGTCCGGACTCGTGGTGATGCTGATATTACCCCCCTGTCCGAAGGCGGCCGCAGTACTGGCAACCACGGCGCATGCACTGATCAAAAGTACCCGCCGCTTTAAGTTCCCGCCAATTAAATTATTCGTCATATCAATCGCCTTTATATTTCAGCGTTCCCCCCGGCCAAGCCGGAGACTGTGTGAACTTTCCACAATTATTGCGACGCCCGCGTCCAACGCGACGCGTCACCGTGTTTCCGGGCCACGGTTTTAATTATTCGGCACATACCATTGCGCCAGGCCGACATCTACAAACTGCCCGCCCACGGTCTGATGCACATGCACCGCCATGACATTCTGTCCTGCGTGCAATGCCGCAAGGCCCGCAGGGGTTATGGTCAGCGGCACATAGGTGGTCGAGTATCCCGGCGCTGATGCCGCCAATACGCCGTTAATATATACTTCGATATCTTCATCGTGATAACAGTAAACTACCAGATTGGGAAAATTTCCCGTGGGCATGGTAAACGTCCGCCGCAGCCAGATATCCGAGGTGGTCCAACTGGTGCTCGGCGTCACGTTAGGATCAGGCGTTCCGAAACCCGCCGGGCCGGTGCTCCAACTGCTGTCATCAAATGTAGTGGCATACCAGTTAGCCGCCGGCTGTGTCGTGGTGTAGCTCCAGATAATCGGCGTCGTGCTGTCTTGTGCGGTGGGCACAATTTGATTCACCACCGGGGCCGGCGGAAGTGGTGCCCAGTTATCGGCAAACGTTGCCCCTTGGGATGCCCATTTCTTCCACATGGGCATGTTATTGAGCATGGGCATGAACGTGGCACCAACCACTGGCCGTGCATGCATACCGCTCCAACCCGCAACGGTGTCATACTGATCCGTCATCGGCACGCGCATGGAAGACTGATCCATGAAATTATAAATATCATCGATGATGTCATTAAATACCGTGCTGGAACACATTGTTGCGGTCCAGATTTCAAAATCGGTTTTGGTCTGCGTTACGGTGCTGCGATCCGGCAGGCCCCATTGATTCAGTTGCGTGGCGTAGAATGCGGATTCCTCCTTGCGCACGGAAATGGGGAACAGCCCCAGCCCCAACGCTTGATCCCATTGCATGTTATATAACATGCTCCAGGTCCCCGGCTGGTCAAAGGCCATGTTATAATGCGTCCCGTCGTTATCCACCACCATCCAATCTTTCACCCATTCCTTGGCTGTCGCCTGATATTCATTGGCCTCGGTAAGAAACGCATTTGCCTGAGCCTGATTCCCGTCGGCCAGATACGCCTGCCCGCGCATGCGGCAGAGCATGGCATAGGCCCCCATGGCAACAATGGCTTTGACCGATAAATTGGCATTGTGTGCCATGAAACCCAGGAAATCATTGGTGCTTAACTGCAAACCCGGATCATAACCTGATTGCTTAAGATACAACGCCCAACTGCTGAACAGATTCCAATACTTGGCGGCGAAGTCCGCATTGCCTTCTGCCTTGGCAATGGCGGCAGCCATGATAATCATGTTGCCGCTCTCTTCGATGGGCATATTCTCTCCGCCCGTAGCGTAATGACCGACGCATATTGGATACGTGCCCAGATCATGCGGTGCCCATGGAAATGTCCACAGAGGCGTGTTGGCGGAATTCAGCACCGGCACCAGCGATGCCGCTTCTAATTGCGGACAAAACGTCAGCAGCAGTGGCGATGCCGGCGCAATGACATCCACCGTCGCAATATCACCATTGCTGGTTTCCTCCTTGGTGTAGACCATCGGCATGCCGTTACGATCCGCGGCAATTCCCATCGCCGCCAAAGACTGCCGATACGCCAATGACACCAGTGCGGCATATTGATAGCCACCAATTTTGTTCGCGTCCGCGAGAACGGCCGCATCAAACGTCTGGCACTGTGTCATCAGCGAAGGATAATTGGCATCCGCCCACTGCAACATGCTCGAAGCATCCGTGAATTCCTGCCGCCAATAGGGTGGCTCATTGACATTGAAATAATCAATGGCATAAACTTCATCATACGCCACCAAGACATGCCGACTTACCGTGGCCTGCCCCACCGAGCCGAGATTAAAACTCACCGCCTCCACCGGGTTTCCAACATCCACCGCAACGGGCATCGCGCTGGAGACTGTTGAAGAAACGCTCCCGTTGGACATGAAGCTGTTGATGCAATTGCTGTCCGAGTCCACTGTGGCGGTACACACAGTGGCCGGGGCGGCGGTATAAATATATCCCCAGTCAATGCCGACCGGATCGCCCGATACATCAAAATAGTTCTGCGTGGGTGTGCCGCATTGTAAAGCCGTCAAAGAACCAAACGCCTGCCGACTCCATTGTACCTGCTCGTCGGTCGTATTGACCGCAACCGCAGCGCTGGTGCTGTAATAAATTTGAACATTGTGTGACTGGCCATCCACGGATTGCACCGTCCAGGATATGTACGTCACCGGCAGGGTCATGGCTTTGAGGTTTGAAGGCAAACGCGGCGTGGTAAAGGTCAGCACGACATTGATCTGAGAATTGCCGAACGTATAAATGGTTTGCACCGGTAATACTTTAACGCTTAACTGCGGCAAAGCCGGCACGGTGCTCGGATCATTACCCATAAGACGATACGTCGTGCCGTCAATTTGAATCAAGCTTACCAAGCTCTGCGCATTACCATCCCAATAGCGTGTGGTATCATCCGTAAGGTTATTGGCTTCTGACCAGATGCTCATGTAGGGATCAAACGTTACCAGCGGCACGGCCGGCGGACGAAATGCCGGAACAGCGACCGCCGCGCGCAATTGTGACACCATCGCCAGGGGCAACAGCGCCAGAATGCACACGGTTAAAACCATTCTTACTTCGCGAATCATGTTTAATCCTCCAGTGTCACGCCGGATTTCAAAAAAATACGCTCCAGCCTCTGTCACCCGTCCACAGTGTCGGCGATGTTAATTCACCTTCCACTGCATAATTCCGCCGGAAAAATGCGGCTTAAGTTGCACCACCAGCCGCAACGCACCGGTTGCCACCGGCGTAAATCGCACCACATTATATTGATTGATCCCATCGCCGTAGGAACTGGGATTGCTTACCGGAACCCAATGCCCATGGCGACGATAGTACAGTTTCCAGCTTTCCGGTGTGCGACAATTGCCATGCACCGCTCGATCATCAAACCAGTACACCCGGCATTGAGAGACATCCCTGGCTTTGGAAAAAGTCAGTTGCGCCCACTCCCGTGTGCCTTCATGGGGCCACCAGGTAAAGCGCGGAACATTCTCAACATCTGCCGAGGAAGTGGGCGTTATACCATCAATCATCGCCGGTACCGAATCACCCGGATTACACCAGGAAGCTGATGCCACCGATTTACGATGTGCTCTCCAATGGTGGGCGTCCGGCCCGACGCCGATCACCGGGAACATCGACACCCGCAGCCTCGCTGCCCCCATGGGAATTAATGTCACAGTCTGTGTCGGCTGATGGGATATCACCGGACTTTCATGTAGCTTGCCGATCATGCCATATTTGTTGATCTTCCATGCCGGTATTTGCCTGGCTTGGATACGCAGGGCAATGGGCACGGAATTTTGAGTCCATGGCTGTAAGGGAACCGGACCGGGCTTTCGAATGATCTGAAACTCTCTGGCCGGATTTTGGGAATCCAGCAGTAATCCATAATTCCACGCTGAGGCCGGATAAACCGCCCAGTGCGGCCACAGCGATACCCCCGGATACATTTTCCACGTTTCCTTAATTTTCAGGGAGAAGGCCAGCGGGCCATAGCTGATGGATACGGCATTACGGGCCTGCGGATTGCTGGTCCATCGATGAACTGTGACATGCATGGGTAATGTGAGTTTGACGGTATCACCATTCTTCCATGTACGGTTGATCCGGATATAGGAACAGGGAACTGCTCTTACCGCCACCGACTTGCCGTTGATTTGTAAAGATGCACCCTGACACCAGTCCGGCACGCGGACATACAACGGAAACTTTACAGATTGTGACGTCTTGACGATGAAGTCGGCAGTCTGGCCGAAGGGATAGCGTGTGGTTTCCCGGAGGTGGACAGTCTGCCCATTGCCAACCTTGGCCGTCACCGTTGAATTGCTGTAAAAATTGGCCAGCAGGCCATTGTCGCTCGTGGCCAGCCAGACACTTTCGTTGTAATAAGGCCAGCCTTGACCAAAATTGTGCTCACAGCAGCGGAACACTGGCCCGGCGCTGTAGGAAAACATCGTGCCACTGTCATCAATATCCGGATGTTTATTGCCGGGATCTAATTGTATCTGATTGGGCGCGGTTAAATAATGCAAGGCTTTCATATTGGCGGTGGCGGCCGCGGGCAGCATGTTCATGGCCAGGCGGTCACACCGATCCGCCCAGAATGGATTACCGGAAATGCGCGTGAGAATTTCATCACTGAGCATGTTTTCCACAATGGCGCAGGTCTCTATGCCCTGCCTTGGGCCAAAGTAACCAAAGCGGGCATTTTCATCGGCACCATATCCGCCGCCCGCCACCTGGCCATACAGACCGAACATGGTTTTCCAGTCATTGCGGGTATCTTGCAGATCGCGTTTGTTATGTGAAAGTTCATAATATTCCGCCGGCTCCCGGAAGCCTTCACCAAAGTTCACACCATGATACGACGCCACACCGCCCGCCCAGTTTGCGCTATGGGCATTAATCGTCTTGACCAGTTTAAGCAGCGATTTATCGCCCGTGCGGTTGTACAACCAATATATATCGTGAATGCCCTCACTCCAGCGCACCGCTCCCCACCCGAGGCTGAAAACTTTGGGCGGCAGCTTGGAAAGATAATGAAAATAGCGCGTTTCAAGCGTTAAGACTTTATTATCCCCGGTATCGGAGTAATATTCCTGCAACACTTCCAGCATGATTTGATTGGGCCAAAGCGATGGCAGGCCATGATGGGCGGTTTTCAGCCGCAGCGGTCCAAAATATCCATCCGGCAACTGCGTGGACATAATGCCATGTATCCAATGCGTGGCATCCGCCATCATGCGTCTATTTTTCAGCAGATATACCATGGGAACATAACCGCGCAGCCAATAGGGCAATTCCTCCCAGCCATTGGCGCTCATCGAGCCGCGATGCGTCCAGGCCGTTTTGTTGTAGTCGCACCAGTCTGCTGGGCCATCGACAACATCGTTGCCATTTCGTACTTCATCCATGCGGCCAATCATGCCGTGCGATTCGATCACCAGCATGTGATGCACCCACCCATGCACCTGTACGGCACCATAAGGCAAACGCAACACCGCTTCGGGTAATAATGGCGCGCGGTTACAGGGATAAAAGCGGTTACGCTGCGATGCGGGCAGACGCGGTAAATCACGCACGCCGGCGCAGGCAACCGTTGTAAAAAATACGATTGCCGCAACCGCCAGCAATCCGGCACACCAAGCTGGCCTGCCAATTTCTTTTCCCGGCACGGTCGCGCCGGTATTACGCGTCCAATTCATCGCCAAAGCAGTTTGTAATAATGACATTGTTTGATCCCCTGTTCAGGCGGGACACACATGGGGCGCACCAAAAAACGGCGGCGTTGCGGAACTCCAGTAACCTGCTTGGGCCGGATTCTGCGGGCAGGAACATTTTTTCAGCCACCGGCCCACGCGTTTTGGGTAAAAAATTTCCGGCATCTCCATTATCACGCAAAAAACCTCCTCCGGGAGCACAAGGAGTAAAAAGCTCCCGGAGGAGGTGCATTCAGGAGAGTTTTCCCGCCGGGCTATTAAGCAGCCCGACGCGGAGAAGGAGTCCATTAAGCGCGAGCCTTGCGCCGACGGCTGATCAGCAGCATGCCCATGGCACCAAGGCCCAGAAGGGCAACCGCAGTCGGTTCCGGCACAGCAGCGGTGCTATACAAACCTGCCACCTGTCCGGCCGTCAGTGCGGAAGTCCAAGTGGAAAGGTCGTAGTAGCTCGCCAGAGTTGCGGGATCCTTATAGGGATCCAAACCACCGAGGCCGTCACTGGCCACCACCCCCGTCCCGGTCGGGTCAGCAAGCGTTGCAAGGCTGAAGCTCTTGTTCCCAGCCGCGAGTACCGGTTGGCCGAATGTTTGCAGCACACCGTTGATATACAGTGACAGCGTGTTAGTGGTCGAGTTGTAAACCAGCACTTCTTGTGTAAGCTGACCAGCCGGATTAGGCTGCTTATTATTGGCGATCAGCATCGTGCCATTGCCATTGGTCTGAACCAGATCTGAAGACCAATTTGTGCCATTCTGCCGGTGCGGCTGCATGATAATAAAGTTATTATTGGAGTTGCCCTGAGTGCCCATGGCAAACAGACTTCCCCAGTTAGCCGGATCGCTTGCGGAGCGGTTGAACGTAACCGAAATGGTGAAGTCCCCGGTGTAATTGGCAAACGTTGAGCCAGGTACGGACATGCCAGTATTGTAGCTGCTGTTGGTAACAACCAAAGCACCGTTGGCAACACTGTTGCCGGTGCCGACAATGGTTCCAGTTGTACTGGCTGAACCGGCGGTGCCGATATCTGAAACCGTGCTGCCGCTGATCGCGGATTTGGCAAAGTTCCATTCATCTGTTGGTGTCGGAGGAGTTGCCGGCGTAGGCGTGGCGAAGCTCGTCACAGCCGATGCAGCCGCAGTGGTGGTGTAGTAGCCTACCGCCGAGCCACCGGTTGGAGCGGTCACCGAGAAATTAAACCCGGCTCCACCACCCTGCTGATAATTCATCACTTCGATGGGATAATAACCAGCGTTGCTGAACGCGACACTCGCTGTGCTGTCAGTTGTTGGAATATAGCCGCCACCGCTGGGGTTAGCGCTGCCGGCAGTGTTGGCGTAGCCGTTGGCGACTACCAGCGTACCGGTGCCAGCGTTGCCAGTCGGCGTAATACCTGTGCCACCAATATAAACAGCACCTGCATCATCCGCCGAACTCATATTAAAGTTATAGGTGCCAGCCTGAGCTATTTTGATATAACCCATCTGATCCACGGCCGAAGCCGTCCACGCGCTGGCATCAAGGCTGGCCGCACCGGACGCGTCGGAACCCAAAAATTGCCAAGTCGGGCTCCCGCCGCCGTTATATGTGAAAGTGTTCGAAGTATTAAGGAACGTTTCCGACGGAGCGGGCAGGGTGTAGTCTGTAGTGGTGCCCTGTGTGGCATTGCTCATGGAATACGTGCCCCCCGATTTCAGGTAGTTTTCGACCACCGTTATATCCTGGAGGCTCGGTGATGGGCCGAAGCCGGTCCCGGGAATACCGTAACCGGTGTACGCACCCGTACTCGCGTTCGGCGTCGAGCTCTGGTAGGTAATGCCCGGATGCCAGACCGTCCCGACCAAGCCCTGCGTCAGGCCGGCGGACCCCAGCGAGAGTGCCGGGCTGCTGGAAATACTGATCGTGCCGCCCGGACCCGCACCAAACGCCGCCGCCGCTCCGAAGAGCGATACCCCGGCTGACAATAGCGCCAGCCGCCGTGTTGAAAGAATGTTGGAATTCATAGTGAAAACCTCCCTTAAAAAGGAACCCCTTGACATCTGGTGCGAAGGCCGACATACGACCGCTCTAAAATTTCACCCGATACCATCTCGCCCATTCGGGCGAGGTTGCAGTTGTTAAAACCTTAATACACGGCTTTCCAAATGCGGCAACAAACAGTCCGCATCGCCGATTCCATCACCTCCCACTCAACTGAACCTTGCGGCGGCTAATCAGCAGCATGCCCATGGCACCTAATCCTAGCAGAGCTAAATCACCTGGTTCCGGTACGGCGGCAGTGGCGCTATACAAGCCGGCTATTTGCCCGGAGGTCAAAGCTGAGTTCCATGTCGAAAGATCGTTATAGCTGCCCATCATCGATGGATCGTTAAATGGATCAATTCCGCCAAGACCACCGTAATTGGCATATTTAGCCAAGTCAAACGATGTAACACCAGCAGGCAACTGGATGTATGTCGTTTCCTGCAGCACGCCGTTGTAATAGAGCAAGGATTGATCGGTGGCGGCATTATAAACCATGACTTCCTGCGTGAGCGAACCGGTTGGAATAGGTTTTCCACTGGCATTAATGACGCCCGATGCGCCACCAGTAGAAGGTTGCATGTAGAACGAGGCGTAGCCCGAACCGTCATTGCGGTGCGGCTGAAAAAGGATGAAACCCGCGCCTGGATTATTCTGTGTACCCAACGCAAAGGCGCTTCCCCAATTTGCCGTGGGATCATTGGCGTTACGGGTGAAGGTTACGGCAACGGTAAAACTGCCCGCGTAATTTGTGAAGGTAGAACCCGGTACGGTCATCCCATTACCGCTATTGTTGCTGGTGACTACTAACTGGCCGCCGGTGACGCTGGCGGCGCTTCCGATTACCGTTCCGGCTGTGGCGGCGGACCCGGCAGTGCCTATATCTGATACGGTGCTGCCGCTGATGGTGGATTTGGCAAAATTCCACTCATCCGTCGGTGTCGGCGGTGCGCTGGCGACCGGCGGCGTCGGAGTGGGGGTTACGCTGCTGGCCAAAGCGGAAGTCGTCCAATAGCTCGGCGCGGTTCCACCAGATGGAGCCGTAACAGCAAGATTCATCCCCGCACCGCCACCCTCCTGGTAATTCATAATCTCAATCGGGTAATAACCGGCGGAGCTGAAACTCACATTGGCGGTTCCATACGTCGAGGGAATGGCACCAGTGGGAACCGGATTGAAGTTACTGTCGTACCCGAGAGCTACAACTGGCGTGCCAGTTCCGGCATTTCCGGACGGAGTGATGCCGGTGCCTCCCACAAATACCTCAGCGGCGTCGTCTGCTGCGCTCATCTTGAACGTATACGTGCCTGCTGATGCCACCTTAATATACCCCATCTGATCGATAATGGAATTGGTCCACGCGCTTTGATCGACCGCAGCGGCACCCGCGGCGTCGGCCTGCAGGAACGCGGAGGTGGGAAGAAAACTTGATTCCGCATACGGCGATACGTAGTTAAATGTATCTTTGGTATTCAAAAAGGTTTCCGACGGTGACGGAAGTGTGTAAGTCACCCCCGACGTTGAATTGTACGACGAGCCGCTGTTGATGTAACTCTCCATCGTTGTCGCGTCCGCGAGGGTGGGATCTCCCGCCGCCGGTAACCCGTATTGACCCGACCCCGAGCCATCGTTGGGTTGGACATGCCAGATAGTCCCCACCAAACCCTGCGTCAGGCCGGTTGCCCCCAGCGAAAGCGCTGGCGAACTGGAAATAGCGATTGCACCGCCCGGACCCGCACCGAACGCCGCCGCCGCTCCGAAGAGCGATACCCCGGCTGACAATAGCGCCAGCCGCCGTGTTGAAAGAATGTTGGAATTCATAGTGAAAACCTCCCTTAAAAAGGAACTCGGTATCATCCGGCGGGAAGACCGACATACGACCTTTCTAAAATTCCACCGGATACGTTTTCGCCCATCAGAGCGAAGTCACAATTGTTGATCTTCAATACACGCCGCTCCCGTTAGGTTTATGAACCGCGTGGTCATTATTCCACATCATATTCATGCGTGAACCACCCTGGTTCGGATTAATCTGTGTTAAGTCTTTTTGTGAATAGGGTGCCACATGACCATCAGCAAATAGCACGTTGGAATCACCTTCATGAATTGAACTTGGCCACTCAGCCCACTGCACGATACCAGGAATACTAGTGTCCGGAAGAAAAACGCTGGTGCGAGTTGGATCAGAATTGTAGATAAATTCGTAGTTTGCGAGCCCATGCGTGGCGTCGTCAATTCGATCAGTGATGGCGATCATCTGCGTGGGATTCTGCACCGCAGATTGCGGGACCTGCGGATAGAATTCCGGAGGATTGTTAACCGCGTCTATGTCTCCGCCCAGTCCCTGTCCATAGGGCAACTGTCCCTGAAGCGGAAACGCTCCCAGTGTACCCCAATCGTTATAACCGTAAGAAAATGCCGGCAATGCGATCTGCCGTCCCGTCGAGTCCGTTTGTACAGGCCAAGACCCGCCCAGATAAAGCAACTGCTGTCCCTTGGTATAACCAAATCCCAACTCAACTGTTCCCTTGGCGTAGCCTGCGGGGGGCACGGTACCCGTCGGCCACAGATAACCTTGGTATTCCATATCAATAGGACGAGCCGGGCAATAAAAAAGCTTGGCCGATCCGCTGCCCATCATGGTCATGAGCCGCGGCACCCATACGCAGAAATTATTGGCAATTCCCGGGCCGTTGACCACTTCATTGCCCGGATAAAACCCTTTCCACGTTTGCAGATATTCCTGCATGGCAAGGCCCATCTCCGATTCATTAGATTCGCACGCCACCGCTTCGGCGCGTGCTTTGGCCTGCGCCAATGCCGGCAACAGCAATGCAATCAACAAGGCGATAATGGAAATAACCACGAGCAACTCAATAAGCGTAAAGCCCCAACTCCGCTTCGCCTTCAACGATCTGCTTTTTCTGCTACTTTTTAACGGCAACATAGCAATCTCCTTATTCTCAAAAACGTGTTTCGCCAAATATCTGCTAAAGTCCCAACTGCGATTTACTCAATGCGTCGAACCCGACCGTTCGCCGGACAATTACCGATACGCCACTGGCGTCAACAAAAAACTCAAAATTTCCTTTGCAGTCGAACATGTCGCAAAACCCTCGCTGAGCCGGAAAGCCGTGCCAATTCAGGTGAAACCATTATTTTCCTCTACCACAGATTCAACTTGCCTCAAGAATCCGTTTCATCTGACGTCACTTAGTATACTCCACCAATTTTAGAATGCAAGAGAAAAATATCATTTTTTCTAAAGTTTTTATTATCGGGCCATTATTCATGGATTTTGTTGTTTTATTGGGCTTTTTTATCGGGGTAGACAGCGAGCTTCGCCCACACCGAGGGAATAAGTATCACGAAATATTTTCGTATTTGAAAAAATAGTTAATATACTATATTGGATAAAAAAAATTGACGCTTGCAACGAAACACCTTGATTTATCAGTGTATTTCAACTTCAATCAACTGCCGAACAGGGTCTGCGGACATTTGGCACTATATTTTGATTTCTTCAGCCAAGGGATTCAGGCCGTTCGAAATGCAATCAAATTTCACGTAAATGCGTACTACCGCCAACAATTAGAGAATTAATTCCTCTTGCAAAATGTGCACATCATCAACCAGCACGCAGCGAGGCATTAAATCGCTCGGACAGCAGGGCTAGAATAGATGCGACTTGCTGATCTACCTGTTGTGATCGCAGCGTGGATTCTGGATCACGGAATACCAGTTTCACCGTAACGCTTTTTTTGCCCGAACCGATTTGTCCGTTCCGGAAGGTGCCTACAAATTCAACATCTTCCAGAAATTCTATTTCACTGCCTTGAATCGCCGCGCAAATATCCGCCCAGCGCACAGAATTGGCTACCACAATTGATAAATCTCGTTCAATGGAAGGAAAGCGCGGCAATGCTGTCGCCCGGCGAACCGGGTTGAACACGGCGATTAGTTTTTCCAAATCCAATTCCGCCGCCGCTACGCCATGCCGCAGATCATAAAATTTCATCACATCAGGCGCAATCATGCCCACCGAACCAATATCTGTTGGCGTCGCATTGACTGACATCATGCAGCGACCACCGATCCCCGGCGAAAAACCCGGGCCATCCTCGGGCTTGATAATCAGGCGGACGGCAGGGTTTAAGCGTTGTAAAAGTTCCCGTACCGTACCAAGTACCAGAGATAGTTCATCGGCAATCAGCGCAATGTGGCGTTGTTCCGTTGGGGCCTCAGCCGCTGAAACTTCCTGCCAGAATACACTGCAATATTCAAAAAGCATGGCACTGGCTGTACCGTTATTCTGGTTTAACGCCCGTGCCCGTAACAGCCCGGCCAATATCGACGGGCGCAGAGCATTCTCCGCCTTGCGCACCAGTTCGCTTACCTGTACCGCAGCGGCACCATGGGGTAAAAATTGCCGCCCTTCGGCTTGATCGACAAAACTGTGCGTAATGGCTTGAGAAAATCCGCAGGCGCACAGCGTATGACGGATGGCACCAATGGCCGCGGCCCGCGTATCGATCGGCGGAACACGATGAGAAATAATACTTTGCACCGGCACATTGCCATAGCCCCAAAGTCGCGCCACTTCCTCAATTAAATCAATTTCTCGGGAAATATCAGTCCGGAAACTCGGCACGCAACAGGCAATGACACCATCTTTGACTTCCGGCGACAATTCAAGGCGGCGAAGAATATCCAGCACTTCATCCAGTGGCACCTGCACGCCGAGAATTTTCTCAATGCGTGCTGGCCGCAATGTAACCGGGAGGGAATTGACATTAACGCTTCCCGCCGCAACGCAGCCGGGCGCTAATTCTCCGCCGGCCACCTCCAGAATCAATGCCGCAGCCCGACGTGAAGCATATTCCGCCATGGCCGGATCAATGCCGCGTTCAAACCGGAACGAAGAATCACTGAACAGTGTCAGCGCCCGGGCGGTAGCTCGGATGGATAAGGGATTGAATCGGGCCGATTCGAGAATAATATCCACAGTGGATTGCGTAACTTCGCTGGATTGCCCCCCCATCACGCCCGCAATGGCCAACGGGCCGACGGCATCACCAACGGTCATCATCGAATCGTTGAGTTTATAAACGCGGCCATCAATGGCTGTAATGGTTTCGCCATCGGCGGCGGTATCCACCAAAATGCGCCGGTCATTAATTTTCAGGGCGTTAAACGCGTGCAGCGGCTGGCCCGTTTCCATCAGAACAAAATTGGTGACATCGACAACATTGTTGACACTGCGCAGGCCGATAGATTCTATAGCATCGCGCAACCATTGCGGGGACGGGCCAACTTTTACTTTGCGGATCAAGCGGGCGGAATAATAGGAACACATTTCCGGAACAAGAATTTTCACGGCAAGCGTATTGGCCGCCGGCTCACCGGTTTCGACCAGCGATATTTCCGGCATGGTGAACGTGAGTTTGAACAATGCGGCTAATTCCCTAGCCACGCCAATATGGCTCAAGCAATCCGTGCGGTTGCTGGTAACTTCCACGTCCAGCACATCGGTGCCGTGGCAGTGAGATACATTCTCAACCACCAGTCCGGCATGAATCAGCGCTTCTTGAGCGGCGGCGGCAGAGGGAACGGAATCGAGATATCGGGAAATCCAGTTCAGGGAAATTTTCATGAGCCATCCCAAGAGTGGTTATGAGGATTGACGGGAAATGACCGGATAATTTTCGCGCTCACCCAAACCGGTAACCGGGTAATCCTTGCGCAAAGGATTGGACTGAAAGCTGTCCCATGTCAGAATACGCCGCAAATCCGGATGACCGGTAAACCTGATGCCAAACATATCAAATGCTTCCCGCTCCAGCCACTCCGCACCGGCGTAAAGCGGAACCAGTGAAGGAATAATTAATTCACTTTCATCGACAAACAGGCGCACAATCAACCGGGGTGTACATTTTTCCACACTGTTAAATACGTAGACCAAACCAAAGCGAGGCTTATCCCAACCCGGGTAGTTCAGGTAATCCACACAGGTGATATCGGCGAGCATGTCATACCGCAGGGCCGGATCATCCCGCAAAAATGTAATCACATCGATAAACGCTTCACGCGGGACGGAAATTTGCGTTTGTCCGCGAAAACTTGCGCCTTTCAAGCCGAGATTTGGGAATTTTTCTTTCAGCCGGATAGCTGCCGGATGATCCATTGCCATAATATTCAACTCCGTGAGTTCCTACGAACACCCATAAACCATGGAGTATAGCGGCGGCAGGGCTGATTATCCATCGAATCATCCCATCTGATGCGATTCAAAGCCGGTAGGCTTCCACCGCGGTACCGCCCATCATTCGATCCTGCTGCGCAACGGAAAGCGGAGCTATAAAATCTTTAACGGTTTTCACCCACTTCTCATAGCCCGTTGCCAGAAGGCACACCGGCCAATCTGTACCGAACATGAGCCGCTGCGGGCCAAAGGCTTGAAGCACCACATCAAGATAAGGCTTGATATTCTCCGGCGTCCAATGGGCGTGATCCGCTTCCGTCACAACACCGGAAAGCTTGCAGTAAACATTCCGTCGCTGTGCCAGTTCTGTAATAAGCTTATCCCAAGGAGCTATGACACGGTCTTTGATGAGCGGTTTAGCAATGTGATCCACTACAAATATCTGCCCCGGATGCCGATCCACAAATTCAATGGTCTGCGGTAAATGCTTCTCAAAAATCAGAATGTCATAGACCAGATTAAACTGCCGCAATTTCTCAATACCATGGTTAAAATCCGCGCGCAGCATATACATGTCATCCGGCTCATCATGGAGAACATGGCGAACGGCCTTGAGCTTCGCATACCCACTCCAGCGTTCAAGCTCCGCTTCGATATCCGTTGCGGTCAGTGGCAGCCAGCCGACAACCCCCTTTATAAATTCATGCTGTGCCGCCAATTCCAGCAGCCAACGGGTTTCTTCGACCGTTTGCCGGGCCTGCACGCTGACAACACCATCGATTCCGACGGCGGCGATTTGGGCCGCAAGATCAGCCGGCAGAAAATTTTTCCGCAGGGCCTTCATATCGCTATTAATCCAGCCATATTCTTCCGGGTTGTAGTGCCAAAAGTGGTGATGAGCATCAATTTTCAAAGCAATACTCCAGACCAGCGCTTGATAATTTAAGATGCATGCGTAGCAGCGGTTCCCAGAAAAGGCGTCAGCGGGGCAATATCCGGATGCGGGCGGGCACCTTGTTCAATGAGATGTTCAACGGCTATTTTTGCCAGTGTACGCGAAATGCGGTCCCACCGCGTTTTGGGGTTATTTAAAAATGTATGGTAATGCTGCAACGACGCATAAAGCGTGCGATCACGCAGTATTCCCCAGGGCAGCGCCGAGCCGGCGTCATGCAGCAATTTTGCCACATCATAATCCGCATGGGGATTTTCCGGTGCCGAAGCCAGAAGGTTTTGAATTTGCGCCGGCACGCTTTTGGGCCAGCGGCGGATAATCTGCCGACGTACCAGCGGCTCATTCTGAATAACCAACGCATAGAGATATATCGGCGTTGCTGCTGAAACATCGCCCTTGATAAGCAGATGATACTGCTGATCCAGATAGTCCATCATCGCAACGCTTTGACTCGTTAGCGCACGGGTATTGCTGATTTGCCCCATGAGCACCGCATTGCGCCGCACCGGCAGCGTTTCTTCAATGACCAGCAGACGAACCGTCCGCGCGGCGGCGGCCACCTGGCCGCAGCGCAGAAGTTTGATGGTCAGTTGCACATCGGCCCGTTCAGCCAGAGCTGCAAAGTGTTCCCGATCCTGCGGCGGTGTTGCCCCCAGATACGCCAGAAGTTGGCTCATCGTCCATATTGGTCCTATTTCGACGATATTATCAGGGGAAACCAGCGTCATATACTGTGCCAGCGCCCGCTGGGCCACCGGAGAGCCCACACGGGACCGGTAAGTTAACGCGAAGGCTTTAATATCCAGCAGACGCCCCAGCCCGTGGTGGCGGGTTTGTTTCGCTTTATCCAGCAGCGAATTGGCCAGCGCGATCTTATCAGTAACCCGATGCCGCATGGCGGAGAGAATTTGTGGGGCGTATTTTTTTTCGTAGCGCCGCCAGTCATTGGCGGAATACAGCGGCGGAAAGCGCCCGGGGGCAATCGATGGCACGCTTTGGTTCAGCGTCAAATCTGGCCATAGATCTGAAACGGCAATCGCGGGAGGTAACAGCGGATTGTCCGCCAGCGAATCGCCGGTTCCAGTGGTCGGCATGGCAGCCGCGAAAATGGTTCCAGCCCAACCGATGCAGGCCAATATCACAGAAACTCTTACGCATTGACAAAATCTCATAAAGCCCTGATTTTCGCACCAGCCGGACAATCCACTGTTATTATCCGATTGCCGCCACGGATAGCAAGGCCACGTAAAAATCAGTCTGTTCAGTATTGGGCAGCAGATTCAATATTGTAAGCCCGTCCCGAGGCATCGGGGTATTGGGCGAGGCATTGTTCTTCATACCTCGAACCGTGCGCATTGTCATCCCCGATGTGCCCCACCACGTTACCCAGCGCGGCAACAACCATCAGGCGGTATTCTTCGCCGATCGTGATCAAGACGACATCACCACCCTTCGCCGAGCCACGCAAACCGGCAGGCCACTGGCGGGCGACAGCACCATGAGCGAATTCGAGAAACTTGCCGGACGACGCCTCCGGGCACTACCCCCGGAAGGCCACGAAAAGACACAACAACCTGATCCGCAAGGACGCAGCGCGCCGCACACCCCGTATTTAATAGGCGGTAACTAAATTGTGTCCCCGTTTCACCCTTCTTGGCTATTTAATTCTAGTCACGTCCACGTTTCGCGCCACCTGGGGCTGGGACTACCCGCTGATGGCAATGACCGCAGCACGCCTCGGCCTCGGTGAGCAGGCCGTTGATATTCTTTTAATGAACGAAGAAAAAAACGCATTTCTTCCCAATGGCCACAATTTCCAACAAAGCAGATTGCCTTGCTACCTGCCGGGAAATGGCGGCCTACTTTACGCCACCGCCCTGATGGCCGCAGGCTGGCCCGGTGCCCCGAAGCGCAGCGCCCCCGGCTTTCCTGACAATGGCCAGTGGACCGTGCGCCATGAAGGGCTTTGGCCAGCACTGTAATCTCCCCACTTTTCACAGCAGTCACACAATCCACGCAAGAAGTTTACCCCGTGCGCGCCGGGACGGCCCCATCCCCCTATTGAATCTACTGACCAATACTGCAATTACTGACCAATACTGATAATACTATATTTGCTCCCCGTTGAGGCTGGAAGCCGAAATCTCGATACCGCAGGAGCCAGCTAATCGGGGCTCAACGATCACCCCCTCTGCGGCGGCAGCCGCCCGCCCCGGCACCCCGAAAACCGAATTCCCTCATGGCCGTGCTTATCTGCAATTCCGCCCGGACCAAGAATCACACCGCTTGGCATCACCGCTTGGCATCGGCGTTGATGCTATCCGCCAATTATGATTTCTCACCGATGGCCAACAGGCTTAGACCGTTGCCTATATTCATGGCATCCACAGCTTTAACCACAGGAAGTGACCATTGGAAGAGTTTAATCTGTCGGGCCGTCAGTGCCGCGCGGCCCCGCCATTTATTAAATCGCCACGCCCAGGCCCCCACGGTGTTGTACTGGGACATGTGACTGATCTTAAATCCGGCTTGGGTGATAACCGCACGCAATGATTCCTGGCTGTAACGCCGCCGATGCCCCAGCGCCTGATCGCATGGACTCATCAACGCCGGATTGGCCGGCACCAGCACAATGAGTTTCCCCCCCGGCTCAAGGAGGTCATAAAACCGCTTGAGTGCCACGGACTCATCAGGAACGTGTTCGAGCATGTTCAGGCAGACGACTGTATCGATGCGTTCATCACGCACATTAAATTCCGCATTGGGATCGGCGACATCCGCCTTGATTATGCGGATATTTTCCAGATGACCGAAACGACGGCGGGTCATTTCGACAAAAAATTCATTTCCATCTGTACATATAAGCCGGGGGCGATCCAGCAATAATTCCGCAAAATTTCCGATTCCGCATCCCGTTTCAAGAACGCGCGAACCGATAAACGGGCGGAACTTATCAAAATCCCACCGGCTGACACGGCGCGTGCGGCGAAAGGTCTGCAGGAGAAAATATTCCTCATTGGTCGTAAAACGTGTATCGAGAAAGCAACACCGCATCAGCGTGGTCAAGGCTTCAATCGCATCTTTAAAGCCGATTTTTTTTCCTTCCGCGGCGGTGCGACCATGATAGCTGATCGGCACTTCATATATACGTATGCCCCACTGGGCCAAGCGGGCGGTTATTTCAGGCTCAATACCGAAGCGCTGTGCCCGCAAGGGAGTTTGCAGGAGAATATCCGCCCGCACGGCTTTATAACATGTTTCCATATCTGTTAAATTCAAATCCAGAAACATATTGGTTAACAGCGTAAGAATTCTATTGGCCACGGCATGCCAGAACAGCAGCACACGCCGCTGGCCGGAAAAAGCGAATCGCGAGCCAAATACCGCATCCGCCTTGCCTTCAACAATGGGAGCCAGAAGCACCGCAAAATCCCGCGGATCATATTCCAAATCCGCGTCCTGAATCAGCACGATATCGCCGGTGACATGTGTTATTGCCGTATGGATTGCCGCCGCCTTGCCGGCATTTTTTTCATGCCGGAAAATCCGAACCCGCGGATCAGCCGCCGCAAGTTCCTGAAGGATGTCCCAGGAATTATCCCGGCTGCAATCATCCACACAAATTAATTCAATGGGAACGGGGCAGGGTGCGGAGAGAACCCGCCCCACAATGGTGCGCAGCGTACGCGATTCATTGTAAATGGGCATTAACACACTTAAAAGGCGATAACTTGTCGTCAAGTAAGGCTCCAATATCGCCAGCGAAAGAATCTTCGCCGATATGCCGGTAATTTAGTCGCAATCACCGATAAATTCCACCGGGGGAACGGCAATCGGCTCCAACGGGCAATCTCGATAGCCATCGGGATTAGGCGTTTGATAAGCAGCCAAGAGATTAGCGGAGATAGCGGGGACGATCATGAACACCATACCGTCCAGCCGGTTTTGATGGTCGTGGGATTTGCCGATGATGGGAAAGATTCATATCAACGAGTATCTTCATGATACCTGTTTGGCCAGCGCGATGTCGAACTCCTCGCTGCGCCACGCCGCATACGCCAACGCGGCCCTGACATCCGATTCCTCAAGATAGGGGTACGCGAGAAGAATTTCCGGAACCGAGCGTCCCGTCGCCAAAAGTCCGACGACCATTCCAACGGTGACGCGCAGCCCGCGAATACACGGCTTTCCTCCCATCACCGCAGGATTCCGCGTAATGCGTTCCCGATTGTCTAAGTCGCCAATATACATGTAACATATTATAACGAACCGCAAAACGATAACAACACGGCCAGCATAGCGCGTAGCAAGCTTCAACGATCAATTCAATAAAAAAAGCCGGAAGAAAGCTTCCGGCTTTTTGAATATCCCAATTGGCATATAAAATATCAGCGTTTGCTGAACTGATACGCCCTACGGGCACCACGCAGACCATATTTCTTACGTTCTTTCATACGGCTGTCACGGGTAAGGAACCCACCGTCCTGCATGGACTTGCGTAAGGTGGCATCATAGAGTGTCAACGCTCTTCCCAGCCCCTGTAAAATTGCACCGGACTGACCCGTGTGGCCACCGCCATGGACATTGACCAGTACATCCATCGAGCCAGCCAAATTAGCTGACACCAACGGTGCATTGACCATGGTGCGGTCGCGTGATTCGGTAAAAAAGGAATCCAACGGGCGATCGTTCACAATGAATTTACCCTGACCGGCTACGAGTCGAACACGGGCGACTGACTTCTTTCGTCGGCCTGTGCCAAGATAATAGGTTTTGCCGCCGGCTGTGATAACGCCACGGGGCTTGATAGTCGGCGCTGCTGATGATGTTGTGGTTTCAGTCATTTCTGTTTGCCTCTGCCTTTATGTTACCCCGGCAAGCCGGGAATGGTAGTCTGTTATTTCATGAAAACTTGAGCACTTCAGGCCGTTGCGCCGCGTGCGGGTGCTTGTCATCCTTAAAGCATTTCAGTTTGGTGAACATCTTCACGCCCATGGTGGTCTTGGGAAGCATGCGACGGACGGCCAATTCAAACACCGTTTCGGGGTGCCGATTCAGCAAATCCCGCAGAGGCTTGACCTTGTGGCCACCGGGATAATAGGTGTAATAATCATATTCGCGTTGATCCAGCTTACGGCCTGAAACCTTAATTTTGCTGGTATTGATGACGATAATGTAATCGCCGACATCAACAGTTGGCGTATAGGTCGCTTTATGCTTGCCCATCAGGTGTGTGGCAACTTTGGTAGCCAGCCGCCCGAGGGTTTGATCAGCGGCATCCACAATATACCAGCGGTTATCGGTGTGGCCGACACGGGCTAAAGTTGTGCGGCCTGCCGGCTTGGCGATGCGGTGACGGGTTGGATTGGCGGTTGTTGTCATATTCTACTCAATATCTAGAAAATACTACTCATCACTCGGCGGCGGCTGGGATTCTAACACTTAGTACCCCGGGGTTCCGCCATGCCCGAAAACTTCAAATTGTAAAGTTTTCCCCGAATATGTCAATGCCTCAGGGATAGGCGCAAGAGTTTATATACAAATTCTCGCAGTCATGATCGGGGGGCCGCCGTTTCACTGGGCCGACTTTCCCGGTATATTGTGGGTTTTGCCACGGCGGCCAGAAAATCGCGTGGCTGGATGTTTTTCAGATTTAGGTTGAAACGAGCCAGATGACAACAGAACAATCACCGGATGTATCGCCCAAACCGCCTACGGATTATCGCACCACGCTGAATCTGCCCAAGACCAGCTTTGATATGAAGGCCAATTTAACCCAGCGCGAGCCGGGAATTCTGGCCCGCTGGCAAACGGAAAACCTGTATCAGCGCATTCGCTCGCGCCCGCATACGCGAGGCAAATGGGTACTGCATGATGGCCCGCCCTACGCCAATGGCGATATTCACATGGGCCACCTGATCAACAAAGTATTAAAGGATATGGTCGTAAAGTACCGCACCATGCAGGGGCATGATGCGCCTTATATCCCCGGCTGGGATTGCCATGGCCTGCCGATTGAAAGTGCCATTCAGAAGGAACTTGGGCCGAAAATGCGCGAATTATCTGTGGGGGATATCCGCCAGCGTTGCCGCGATTATGCAATGAAATATGTCAAATTGCAGTCTGATTCCTTTGAACGCCTGGGAATTATGGGGCAGTTTGATAAGCCCTACCTCACGCTTGATCCCGCTTATGAAGGCGGCGTACTGGATGTGCTGGGAAGTCTGCTGCAACGCGAATTGGTATTCCGCCAGCGCAAGCCCGTGCATTGGTGTACCTTTGATCAGACCGCCCTGGCGGAAGCCGAACTGGAATATGCCAACAAAAAAGATACGTCTATATTTGTCAGATTTTCCATGGATTTAACCACCGGCTCCTGGCCGGCCACTTGGGGCACCAAGCCCCCCCACGCCCATTTGCTGATCTGGACCACCACCCCCTGGACCATCCCCGCCAATCGGGCGGTCGCCGTGCATCCGGAACATCACTATGCCGTGGCAAGCTATGAGCATAACGGTCCGCAGGTTCTTATACTGGCGGCCAAGCGGATTCCGGCCACCATGCTGCAGGCGGGCATTGCTCATTACAAAATTTCCGAGTCCATTACCGGCGCTGATCTGATCGCCGCGGGCATCGGGTACCGCCATCCGTTGGACAGCACTCGCCTGCAATCCATTATTGCGGCGGATTATGTCACGCTGGATGATGGAACGGGGTTGGTCCATATTGCCCCTGGCCACGGCACGGAGGATTATCAAACCGGTCGTAAGGCCGCCCTGGAAGTCTATTGCCCGGTGCTCCCTGATGGCCGATATGACCAGAGCGTGCCGGATTTCCTGCGGGGGCAGAGCATCTGGCAATCCAATGAATTGGTCGTGCAGCGCCTGGCGGATACCGGACTGCTGTTTCATCGTCAGGAAATTGAACACAGCTATCCACACTGCTGGCGGTGCCGCAAGGCCACGATTCTGCGCGCCACCGAGCAATGGTTTGTCCGAGCCAGCGGTAACAGCCCGCTTTTGCAAACCGCGAAGAAATTTATTGATGAGGTGCAATGGATTCCCGCCTGGGGCAAAAACCGCATTGCCGGCATGCTGGAAACCCGGCCCGACTGGTGCATTTCACGGCAGCGGTCATGGGGCGTGCCGATCCCGGCATTTTTCGCCGCCGATGGTGAAATTTTGCTGACGGAAAAATCCCTTCGGCGGGTCGCGGAATATGTGCGCCAACATGGTGCCGATTGCTGGTATACACATTCGCCCGAACAAATCCTGGGCACCACTCAATGGGTGGATACCGCACTGACCGCCGAGGGAACAACGCGGACTGAGCATCGATTTAATACCCGTGAACTGCGCAAGGGCAATGATATTCTGGATGTCTGGTTTGAATCCGGTGCTTCCCATCATGCGGTTTTGGAAAGCACGCATCCGGAACTGGGTTATCCGGCCAATATGTATCTGGAAGGATCAGACCAGCACCGCGGCTGGTTTCAGGCGTCGCTGCTGGAAGCGGCGGGATATCGCGATACGCCGCCGTTTAAGCAGATTCTTACGCATGGCTTTATTGTGGACAGCCACGGGCATAAAATGTCGAAAAGCCAGGGCAATGACATTAAGGTTTCCGATGCGTTAAAACAAAATGGCGCCGATGTCTTGCGCCTTTGGGTGGCCAGTGTGGATTATCAGGATGATATGCCATGCTCCCGCGAATTGCTGGAACGCACCAGTGATGCGTATCGTAAAATCCGCAACACCATCCGCTATCTGTTGGGGAATTTATATGATTTCGATATGCGGAACAATATCACCGCGCCGGAACCATACAGCATCGACACATGGATGCTGGGCCGATTGGCGGCCATGACCCGCGAAGTTCATGCGGCATTTGATCAATATGAATTTCACAAAGTTTTCCGCGCTTTGTATGATTTTTGTAATGTGGATATCTCGACCATTTATGCCAAAGCCATTAAAGATCGGCTGTACTGCGAACTTCCGGATAATCCGCGGCGGCGGGCGTCGCAAAGTGTCTGTGCCAAGTTACTGGTTTATCTGGTGGAACTCTGCGCGCCCATCCTGGTCTTTACCGCCGATGAAGTGTGCCAGATCACCCACGAATTGCCGGGGCTGACAAATATATTCGGCGATTGCATTCATACTCATTTGTTCACAACTCTGCCGGAAGCACCGAAGCCGGAGTTGCTGGCCCATTGGGAAACGCTTATGCCGCTGGTGCACGACGGCCTTAAGCATCTCGACATGCTGAAAAAATCCGTGGGCTTGGGAAATCCGTTGGACAGCGAAGCGGTGATTACCGTTCCGGCCAACCATCCGATGGCGGCGCTGATGAATCAGTACGGGCAGGAACTCGAAGATGTATTGGGAGCCGGGTTCCATCGGATCATTGCCGGCGAGAAATTATCCGTGGAGATTATTGACACCCGTGAAAAATATCCGAGTTGCGCACGCTCCTGGAAGCGCCGCCCGGATGTCGGCAGCAATTCCGAATATCCGGATTTATCAGCGCGTGACGCAGCGGTGGTCAAGACATTGACCAAGTAATGCCATTGCGCAACGGTCTTTGAATTGGCACCGCAAGCCAGATGCCCACGTGATTCCAAGCGATTGGCATATTCAGATGCGCAGCTTGCCACGGTGCTGAATTTGCAGGCTCAAAGAGATCCACCGGTCAGTTAACCCTTTAAGTTTTTTATTTGCGCCTTGATTTGTTCAATTTGCTTTTGAATTTCGGCTTTCTGCAATTTCAGGGCGGCAATATGTTTGGCGCTGGCGAAGCCCTCGTCGTTGGTGATATGGAACTCCACATTTACCAGGGCCACGTTCTGCTTGGCCAACGATACGCGCAAAATGGCCGTAAGATACTGATGTTGCGCTTTTTCGGATGCACCGGATTTCATCGCGGCGGCATACGCTAAACCTGACCGCCCCATCGCAATGTGCGCCTCGGCCAGTGCGTACTGCGCATGAACATCCCGAATCCATATTTTCCGGGGATCATTGGGTTTGAGGTGGCGCTTTTTCTGGCCCCAGAATTGCATATTTTGCGCATTGGAATCCAACAGTGCCTGCGACCGCGCGGCAAGTTCGTCCGCTTGCAGTTGCCGAATCTTGGTGACATTTGTGGTTTTGGATGCCTGCTTTAATTCATGCAACTCATCGAAAGCCTGCGTGGCCAGCCATAGCTGATGGGCACTTTTTGCCTCCTGTAGCAGATGCGATAAAAACAATTTTGCCTGCTGCCTGACTTGTGCTGCCGTCAAATTATTGGCGGCACGGAATTGGGCATGGGCAACATCCCAGGTTACCCACGCGGCATCGAGGCGGGCGTATGCGTATTGCAATTTCGCTACGCAGCGTTCCACCCGCCAATTCGTCCAGGCGGCATGTTTCGCATGGACCAGTTGCCACAACCGCCGCCGGGCGGAATCAATGTTCCGGGCGACCGGCAACTCTGGGCGTATGTATGCGGCAAAACCTGGATCATGCCAATATTTTTCCGCCGCTTGCAGATATTGCAGCTCGGAAACGCGCCGGATTACCAACGTAGCGGGAACTTTTCCGTTACTGTTAAAAACTTTCATTGAAAGTACGGCAGAATTGCGGTGATACCGAATGTTGGGGTATATCCAATTATCAAAACACAGAGGAAAATCCAGCAGGGATTGCGAGGCATGCTGAATACCGCGAAATTGCATGGCTATCTGCGGATCATCAGCCAAAATATCCGCCGGGTCAACACGCTGTCCCGGCTGCGGCTGTGGTCCTGCCGCCACCGAGTGATAAGGGTCATGCGTGCCGAGATATAACCAGCCAAACGGGCCGACGGAAACATGCCAGGCCCGGAATTCAATTAATTCATCGAGCAGAAAAGTCTGTGGCTTACCATGGAGTTTGAACCGCACGAGAATCAACACCGGTTCTCCGCGAATGGAACCAAAATCAGTAAGGTCAGGCGACCATTTGGTCGCGGAATGATAACCGATTGCGCTGAAGGCTTGTTTGAGAATATGGCGGGTGGTTTGAACACTAAGTACCGTTTCATGAAGAAAATTACTGGGCCGGCCACATACGGCCACATCCAGCCAATCGGTGAGATGTTGATTCCAAAACGCGGCCGGGATCGTCAATTCATGCTTTTGCGTGTTAATTCTTGGTGCGGCCAACACCACGGTATTAGCGGCTGCGATTGCGGTGGGTTTGGCGGATGCCGGGGCTGAAGCACCTATAAAAGCCGCTGTTAAAACTGTGCCGATGAAAAGTTGATGGTGCATGGCCATATAGAATTCCCATTTATCCGCCTGGATCAGGATTTATGCCCCGATCAAAATCGATTATAACGTGTACCGGCAAAAAGCCGTGCGCAACTCGCAGCCCGATCAGTGAAGATCAACCGGGCCGAGATGCAGCATAACGGGTTGGAACGGTTAACAAAAGGATTTCCTGGATGCGTTTTGCAGTGATTATGGCTGGTGGTTCCGGCACGCGGCTTTGGCCGATGTCTACACGGTTGCGTCCTAAACAGTTGTTACGTTTTATTGGCGGGCAATCGCTTTTGTCCATTGCGGTGAGCCGTCTGCGCGGGCTTATCGAACCGGCCGGCGTTTATATATGCACTTCAGCAAGCTATGCCGATCAGGTGCTATCGGATTTGGCCATGCTGCCGACGAACCAGCTTATCGGTGAACCCATGGGACGCGATACGGCCAATGCGGTGGCACTTTCGGCGGCGGTACTGGCGCGCGTGCAGCCGGAGTCGTCGATGGCCATTCTCACAGCGGATCATATTATCGAACCATTGGACATTTTTCAGAATTGCCTGCGCACCGGATTTGAAACGGTGGAAAAATATCCGGAACATCTGGTGACGTTTGGCATTAAGCCAACCTATGCCGCCACGGGGTATGGTTATGTGGAGCAAGGCGAAGCACTGGGGACTGGCACATCGGCATTTCGGGTGACTGCGTTTAAGGAAAAGCCCGCAGAATTGGTAGCCCGGGAATATGTACAATCCGGCAAGTTTTTCTGGAACAGCGGCATGTTCGTATGGAAAACGCAGACCATTCTTAAGCAACTTCAAACACAATTGCCGGTGTCTTATGCCGGCGTGACAAAAATTGCCGCAGCATGGGGAACGCCGGATTTCAAGCGTATATTGGCAGACGTTTATCCCACACTGCCAAAAATCAGCATTGATTACGCCGTGATGGAAAAAGCACCATGCGTGGCCATGGTACCTATGCCGGTAAATTGGCTGGATGTGGGCAACTGGAACTCGGTTGCCGCGACGGTATCACCGGACGTATCAGGAAATCGAGCCATCGGTTGCGAACTAGCCACGCTGGATTCTTCTGATTTATTGGCGGTTTCGGAGAAAAAACATCTTGTGGCAACGATCGGATTAAAAGATATGGTGATTATTCACACGCCCGACGCCACGCTGATCTGCCCGGCGAATAAAACCGAACAGATTAAGGAACTTGTAGGCCGGATTCAAGAGCAATATCCGGACCAATACACATAAAGCACGCCTGGGGCAAGGGGATGTGGTATGTCACAGCGAATCATGGCCATTGATTTTGGGGATAAACGGACTGGTCTGGCCATTGCCGATACCGATACCCGCCTGGCTTGCCCATTTGAGGTATTGGAGAACCTCAATGAGATCCAATTAGTGGCGGCAATCAAACGCATTGTCGAAGAAGAGCGTATTGATATCTTAATTTTCGGCCTGCCGCTGAATATGGATGGAACATCGGGGCCACGCGTCAAGCTTACGCAGAAAATCATAGCACTGATTGAAGCGGCTACCGGCAAGAAAATTGTCCCTGTGGATGAACGGCTCAGCACGTTCGAGGCAGAATCCCGAATTGCCGGGCAGTACACCCGCATGCAAAAGCGCCGGCGGATTGACGCCATCGCCGCAGCGCAGATTCTTACGGATTATCTGGCCGCTGGCAACGGGCCTGCGAGAGACGACATTCACGGTGATACAGTTGCTTAAAATTCTCGCATCCGTTAATTTAGTGGCAGTACCGGGGACGTCGTTCAATGGGAGGACGGCGCGTTCGCAATGCGCAGATGAGGGTTCGATTCCCTTCGTCTCCAGTCGGTTGATTCACCTTGATTATCGCCGCTTTCCCGTATGGGCAGCGGTTTTTCTTCATCTTGGCCCTGCTTGGTCAAGAATCCGGCAGGCTCCAGCCATCCAAGGCTTTGGGGGTATGGTGCGGCAGGGCCTCCATGCACGCAGCGGTATCTTGCGGCAGGGTATCACCCGTTACCCGGCAATCAATCCGGCGTTGCATGTGGCGGTCAAGGGATTTGGTCAGGCTTTAATTCTGAAAGCCCGGCAATCGGACTACCGGGCCATCATTGGTATGCAGTTCAGCGTAAAACTTCGCGGATTCCTTGGTAATGCGTTGGCGATCTATCAATGTTGGCTTGTAAATTCGCACTTTTCACCTGCCTTTTTAGAATCCCCGGTAAACTTCCCGGCGGTGGCCAATGGCCAGAACGTATAACGTTATCTCCCGGTCGTGAATTTCATACACCAGGCGGTAATCGCCCACGCGGATACGCCATTGGTTTTCAGCCCCCTGCATTTTTACAACGCCAACCGGCCTTGGATTTGCAGCCAGCGCACGCATGGCGGCCACAAGGCGGCTTTGTGCATTCAACGGCAGCTTGCGCAGCGCCTTATCCACTGATGGTTTAACGATTACGCGGCAATCAGCCACGGGCCTTTTCCTTTGCTAACCGCGCTTCAATTTCCTCCAGTGGTATTCCGCCTTTTTCCTTGCGTGCTTTCAGCGCCGCTTTCAGGTCGGCCCGATTTTCCAGTTCCTCCAGCAGCTTCAAGTCACTGATGCTTACCAGCGCCACGGTGGGCTTGCCATCGCGGGCCAAGATGATACGCTCGCCACCGTAAGCGGCCCGGTTCATTGTGTCGGCCATATTGCCACGAAAAGCCGCGATGCTTAGTTCCATAATAAGATACTCCTGTAATTCACATTTACCATTATGTACATCGATACCATATTGTCAAGTACAATCTGGAATTATTCCTGCCTTGTTTACACTCCCGGCGGCTTGATTAAACGGCGTTTACGGCACTGCGGGCAATCCGGACGGTTGTCGGTCATCCGAATTCGCAGCCTCGCAGCAATGCCCGGCGGTTCAAGCGGTGCGGCGACTCTGGATAGGCGCTGCACGTTGCGGCCACCCGTGATATTTACATTATATTGCTACTTGTGTGGTACTACCCTCCCACGGCCGAGCCTATCCCATCGGCATCACCGACGTCCACCCGCACGTGGAAGCCGAAACACATGACCGCCGCGGCGTGGCCCGGCATCAACAGCCAGGAGGCGGAGTAAGATCGAACTTAGGTTCTACCCCCCCCGCACCGCGGGGTTTGACAACACGGTTGTCTTGGCCGTAGGCTCTGCAACGCTTGAAAGGCAGGAAATTACAATGACTGATGCTCATAGACTCCCGCGTACCGTTGAAGAATTAGCTGCCCATGTCGGCGGTACGGTCATAGGTGATAAAAACCGACGTATTGCCCGATGCAACGGATTATCTTCCGCAGGTTCAGAGGACATCAGCTTTCTATCCAATCATAAATATGCCATCCATCTCAATACGACACAGGCCGGATGTGTGGTGGTTGGGAACGATATCTCGACCATGCAGCGCGCTGATGCCTGGGAACCAGCGCTGATTCAGACCGCTGATCCGTATTACAGCTTTCAGCAAATACTGGTTTTACTCCACGGTTTTCGGTCTCATGCTCCAATCGGCATTTCGCCGCTGGCAGTGGTCGCCAAAACCGCACGGATCGGAAAGGGTGTCAATATTCATCCCTTCGCCGTGATCGGGGAAAACGCCCAAGTCGGCGATAATACCAACATATATCCACATGTTACCATTATGTCGGGAGCGCAAATTGGTCAGGATTGTATTATTTATCCTTCGGCGGTGATTTATGACCAATGCGTGCTGGGGAATCGCGTGATTTTGCAATCCGGCGCTGTGGTGGGTTGTGATGGCTACGGCTTTGCCACGCACAAGGGCATTCATAATAAAATTCCGCAGATTGGAAATGTGGTGCTCGACGATGATGTGGAAGTGGGCAGCAATACGGTTATTGAGCGAGCTGCCATGGAAAGCACGGTGATTCGTAAGGGAACCAAGCTCGGCAACAGCGTTGTGATCGGTCATAACTGCCGCATCGGGGAACACAACCTCCTGGTAAGTCAGGTGGGAATTGCCGGGTCGGCCAGCACAGGGCACCATGTGGTACTCGCGGGGCAAGTCGGTGTAGCCGGTCATTTACACATTGGAGATATGGTACGGGCGGCGGCGCAATCGGGTATTGCTCAGGATATTGAACCCAATAAAGATATCGGCGGCACACCGTCCATGGACCTGAAACATGCTCGAAGGGTATATCTTAATTTTATCCAGCTTCCGGATATTGTTAAACGCCTGCGTGAAGTCGAATCCGCACTGGAAGCATTGAAAGACAAGCCGCAGCCTTGAACTTTGACGGCCAATCGGAGTGGTTTTAAATCATGACAATTGCAAACCGGACAGCATTAATTACCGGCGGATCACGTGGAATCGGCAAAGCCATTGCCACAGCTTTAGGATCTGCCGGGTGGAATGTGGTGGTAAATTACGCTTCAAGCATGGCCGCGGCACAGGAAACGGTGGAACAGATAAAAACGCGCGGCGGTCACGCGCATGCCATACGCGCCGATATCGGCAACCGTCTGGATCGACAATTGCTGATGACGGAAACGGTGGATCATTTTGGAAAATTAGATCTGCTGGTGAACAATGCTGGAATAGCACCCGACAAGCGTATGGATATTCTTGAGGCCACGGAAGAAAGCTTTGACAAGCTGATGGAAGTAAACCTCAAAGGCCCCTATTTTCTTTCCCAGCTCGCCGCCAATGCCATGAAATCAAACTCGGCCGGGCCGGATCAACGCGTGGGCAATATTGTCACGATTTCCAGCATCAGTGCGTATACCGCAAGCGTTAATCGCGGCGATTACTGCGTAGCCAAGGCCGGATTGGCGATGATGACCAAACTTTTTGCGGCACGACTTGCGGAATTGAACATCGGGGTATTTGAAATTCGTCCCGGTATAATCGCCACAGACATGACTTCTGGTGTGAAGGAAAAATATGACACCCTGATCGCCAATGGCCTGACCCCGATTCGCCGCTGGGGACAGCCCGCCGATGTAGCCAAAGCAGTTCTTGCCATTGCCGATGGGCTGCTGCCATTTTCGACCGGGCAGATTATTGATGTCGATGGCGGCTTTCATTTGCGGACACTGTAAGAAATATTTTTCCCGGTGGACGACCTTGACTGGAACTGGGTGGCAAAGAAGGACAAAAGCCGTTGGGCGGGGGTGTGCCCGTTTTTATCGGGAAGTCGTTAAGCTGCGATTCGGCGGTATTTTTGGGCCCACCAAGCGTCCCAGAGGTTGCTTTGGTAAAGGGCCTCCATGGCCATAAGGGAGTCGGCATTTTCCGCATCCCATCGCATGCCGGGGCCTTTGATGCGGCGGGTCGTGGCTTTGCACATGGATTCCATGGGGCCTGTGCCAATATCCCACCCTTTTGCAATGAATTTGTCATATGCAATCATGTCCTCACGCTGGGCCACATAATGCAGGAGCTTGTCCGCTTTTTTCCGGCGGCTCCCCTTCAGGCCATTCCGCCGGGCAACCAGCTTATCCCAAAACGCTAAATATCCCTGATGCTTGACCGTCGAGAGCACGTCTGAGACCCATGCCGGGTTTCCATCCGCTGGTTCGGGGACGCCACATTCCAGGTAATCTCCATGCACATGCTCCGAGAGGTGAAAGAAGTCCAAGCCCACGGCGGTCAGCGTCAGGCCCTCCAAATTTCTTCGCAGGCAAACCGCGCCGTCCACCAATCCAAGTTTCTCCTGCGCCCCCGGAAGACGCACTACACGCGAATCGCGGGCCAACACCCGGCCCATGGATTCATGGTTTCCACGCGTCACCGATACCAGCTTGTACTTCTGTTTGTCCTGACCGTATATCACCGTCAGGTAGCTCTGCTTGTAACGTTGATCCGCTCCCTTCTTGACCGCCGGAAGTCTCCGCCGCCTCATCCCTTGCCGACGCGGCTTTTTCCCGGCGCGCCGGGACTTCTCCACCGTTTGGCGTCGTTTGTCCTTTTCCGCCTGTGTCGTCACCGGTAACCGTTCACGGCCTTTCCGGCCTGTCAAGCTCACAACGAGCCTGACCATGGATAAAGTGTACCCCCCCCCAGAAGAAAAGCAAATAAATTCCCAAAAAAAGTTTGGGATAAAATTTGAGCGTTGCACACAATCCGTCCGATAAAATAATCGGATCAACGGATTGGTCAAAAAGACATGGATGTACTTACCGAACAAGCTTATCAGCAGCGTATCGCCGAACTGGAAGCCTTCGTCGTCGAACTCAAGGCTCAGCTTGCCCAACGTGACGCCACCATCGCGGCACTGACGCAACAGGTGGCCGATCTATTGGCCCAAGTGGCCCGCCTGTCAAAGAACTCCGCCAATTCTTCCAAGCCTCCTTCCAGTGATATTGTCAAACCGCCACCACCGCCTGCGCCGCCGGGCGAAAAGCGGTCTATCGGCGGGCAGAAGGGCCATCCACGCCACGAACGTGAGCCTTTTACTCCCGCACAGATCAACCGGGTGGTGGACTACAAAATGGATCGCTGCCCAAACTGCGGCGGAGCCATGGATCCGCTGAAGCAGCCGCCGCGCAGGCTCCAGCAGGTCGAGATACCGGAAGTTCCGGTGGAAGTTGTGGAGCATCGCAGCCATGGGTATTTTTGCCCGCATTGTCGCAAGGTCCAT